>ERZ1673961.224-NODE-224-length-27265-cov-7.600625_pt1 | contig 27265 bp, 27 predicted proteins | sample MGYA00580189_ERZ1673961 | MGnify/ENA primary metagenome ERZ1673961 (study PRJEB41334, sample SAMN05608105) | rock metagenome | biome: terrestrial subsurface; feature: shale formation; material: shale | place: USA: Pennsylvania ... | reverse complement strand
CTTGAGATGAAAATGACATTGAGCGTATTCCTTAAACAAACCACTAAAAATAGCGTTAAAAATTCAGCCGTGCACTATACCCGAATTTAAGTGATTTATCTCACTTTTCTCTCTTTTTTCAGTTTTAAGTCTGTGCAAACAGATTAAGCGGCAAACACTAACGCCACATTGCTTGACCGCTTAAGGGAGATAACCAGGTAACTCGTTACTTCTCTATCCCAGAAAGTTTAAGTAAAACACTTTCTAACTCATCCCAAGGAAGCAACTGAGAGTCGATCACTTCTAATCTCGATTCAAACCCTTCAAGGCTGATTTCATTCACCGTAACTACCGCATTCGCGACATTAAATGCGTAACATCCCCGGTCTGTATTCACTACAGCTTTTACTCGCTCTGCCGTTAAGGCCGATAGCATAGAGAAAAGCTGATCGAAATCGAACGTATGCTCTGCGCCAAATAGCCAACCACAACTGAAATAACCTTGCCCCTTATTCTCTTTACGAATGAAAGCTTCGCCCGGTGGCAGTTGAAATTGTGGTTCTTGATGCGCGTGTTCATGATGGTGAGACTCAATATGTGAAGAAGCACTGCCATGAACTCGTTCAATATCTAAAACTTCAATAGGTAGATCGCCGTCATGAATCAACTTGCTAAACACTTTTGATGGAGACTGATCGGTGATCCAGTCGCTAAATACATCAATGTCATGGCTAGAACAAAGGTCAACTTTGCTACCAATAACCACATCCGCGCAATCTAGTTGATCACGGAAGTTTTGATTGGAAAGGTGCTTCTCATCACTCAGATTACGTGGGTCCACCAATGCGATGGTCGCTTTAAGATCAACATAAGGCTGATACTGCTCAGAGGTTAAAGTCGCAATCACTTGTTTTGGATGACCAAGCCCTGTCGGTTCGATAAGCAAACGATCGGGCTTTTGACGCAACAGCGCAGTAATGCCCACCGACATAGGAACGCCTGCGGTACAGCACATGCAACCGCCAGGGACTTCTTTTATCAACGCACCTTGGTTAGTCATCAAAGCGCCATCAATACCGATCTCACCGAATTCATTCACTAAGACTGCCCAATTTTCGTCTGCTGGTTTTTTCTTCAGCAGGTTTAAGATCGTCGTCGTTTTACCTGATCCCAAAAAACCAGTCAGTATATTGGTAGGTACTCGATTTGACATGCTTTTCTCCGACGTTAGTGCATTCATACTCTGGCAAAGTATACGGACAACGTGATGTGCTTCAATAATTTTGTCGCTGTAGAGCCTCTACAACAGCGAATCTCTCACGTTGATAATATTAAAGATAAATATCTCATCGAAAAATCTTCAAGCGGTAAACGTTAAGCTGTGGTTAGCAAATCTTTCCGCCAGTAACAGTAATATCAGTGTCATGGTGAACAACCACTTGCGCCATCAACCGCAGCGCTTCCACTATGGTATCTAATGACATTGTAGGCTGGTTACCGAGTGTGTTTTGTTCGGGTAACAGTGGAATATGGACAAAACCATGTCGTACTGGCTTATCTCTAAGGTAGTGTTGCAAACCATAAAAAAGGTGATTGCAAACGAACGTTCCCGCACTGTTAGAAACTTGGCAAGGAATCCCTTGTTGTTGCAAAGTCTGAACGACACGCTTGATCGGTAAAGTTGTGAAATAAGCGTCAGGACCATCGGCGATGATGGGCTCATCAATCGGCTGATGACCTAGATTGTCAGGAATTCGAAAGTCATCCACGTTGATAGCAACACGCTCAGGGGTAATGGCGGCACGGCCAGCCGCTTGCCCAACGGTTATCACACAATCTGGCTGATGCTGTTCTATCGCTTCTATCACTGTATTAATTGAGTCATATCGCGTGACAGGCACGTGGCAAGTGACAATAAAACCTCCATCAATGGCCTCTCCTTCTAACCTCTTGACCGCTTCCAAAGCAGGGTTGATGGCATCACCGCCAAAAGGTTCAAAGCCAGTAATCAATACTTTTTTCATGTGCGTTTTCAATTGATTGGGAATAGCAAAATTATTGCACTCCTGCTTCGCTAGTCCAAATACTAATTTGATTGCCCTATTCACTCTTAAACATTATGTGAAGACCGTAGAAAGTTTTACCGAAAGTACCAGAAACTTGGTTTCTCGTCTTAACTTAGGTAGAGTACGCGCCACAAAATATCTGCGATTCGAAGAGATTGAATACAATGAACATTGATGATCAAGTGATCGAAACTATTGAAGAGCTGGAAGCCTTTTTGCACATGGTTGAAAGCGGTGCTCTTGGCCTTGAAGGTGTGGCAGGTATTGCACTTGCTAAAACCAATAGCGATGGCCGCCCATTTGTCGCGGTTCTAGGAGACAACCACCAGCTTATTCTGGGTCGTTGGGTTTCAGCACACGTTTACGAGAACGGTAAAGATATCGTTCAAAACGGCCCACGTCGTACACATTAATGTGAATATGGCTAACCACTAGCTTGCTTTTGATAAGCAAGCTTTTTTGTATTAACTGCATACTAATCAACTAGTTCACGATAACAACATCAAGATTTAGGCAACTGATCACACAATACGCATAAGATTTTGGGTATAACGTACTAATCATAAAAATTAGGACGTGAAAAATGAATAACTCTTTCGACTACACAATGCCCAACAATGAAGGATTCTTTGGCGAATATGGCGGCAGCTTTGTACCACCAGAGCTTGAGCAAATCATGCGAGACATCAACGCTGCCTACGAAGAATGCTGTAAAGACCCAGAATTTAAAACTGAGCTGGCACGCCTTTACAAACACTTTGTGGGTCGACCGAGTCCGATTTTCCATGCTGAGAATTTGTCCAAAAAATATGGCGCTGATATCTACCTGAAACGCGAAGATCTCAACCACACTGGCGCGCACAAAATTAACCACTGTTTAGGGGAAGCTATTCTCGCTAAAAAGATGGGTAAAAAGAAATTGATCGCAGAGACAGGCGCAGGTCAACATGGCGTTGCGTTAGCGACAGCAGCGGCTCTTGTCGGATTAGAGTGCGATATTTACATGGGCGAAGTGGACATCGCTAAAGAGCACCCAAACGTGGTTCGAATGAGAATTCTAGGCGCTAACGTGATTCCTGCAACGCATGGACGCAAAACGCTGAAAGAAGCGGTAGACGCAGCATTTGAAGCTTATTTAAAAGACCCAGAGACTCAGCTTTACGCCATTGGCTCTGTAGTAGGCCCTCACCCATTCCCTAAAATGGTTCGTGATTTCCAATCGATTATTGGTAACGAAGCACGAGTTCAGTTTAAAGAAATGACGGGCAAACTACCGAACAACCTCGTGGCATGCGTGGGCGGTGGTTCCAATGCTATGGGCTTATTCAGTGCCTTTTTAGAAGACGAACGGGTCGCGATTCACGGTGTTGAGCCAGCGGGTCGTTCTTTAGAGAAAGTGGGGGAACACGCGGCAACGCTTAGCTTGGGCGAACCTGGCATCATGCATGGTTTTAAATCTTACATGCTGAAAGACGAACAAGGTGAACCTCAAGAAGTTTATTCTGTGGCAAGTGGACTAGACTACCCATCTGTTGGCCCGCAACACAGTTACCTAAAAGATATCGGCCGCGTGAATTACGGTTCGATCACTGATGACGAAGCAATAGACGCTTTCTTTGAACTATCACGAGAGGAAGGCATTATCCCTGCGATAGAGTCGTCTCACGCAGTGGCTTACGCGATAAAACTGGCGAAACAAGGAGAAAAAGGGTCGATTCTCATCAACTTGTCTGGCCGAGGTGACAAAGATATTGATTTTGTGGTCGAAAACTACGGCGCAAAATACGGTATCGAATCGCTAATCTAAACCTTATTGTATTAACGTAAAGCCACCTAAATTAGGTGGCTTTGTTGTATTTAGTATCTGTGAATAGACTTTTTGGGCTCACATTCGCTTTAGTGGCTTAACGACGCTATCTAAACCTTCAATTTTCAAAGCTAAACACAACTTGAGCAAGTCCCCAAGCTCACCGCTTGGCCACCCTTTTTTATCGAACCACAGCAAATATTCCTCTGGAAGATCAATCAACACTCTTCCCGCGTATTTCCCAAAAGGCATTTGCATTCTTGCTAGTTTTATCAGGTTTTCTTTTTCTAACATAAGTAGGACTGTGGTTAACGTAATTATCCTTAGGGTATCACTGGTGCGATCTCCCGACCAGTTTCACTGTGCTTTATGCTAAAGTAGGCCGCATTCGAAAATAGAACGAGAAAGTAATGAAGTCACCTTGTCGTGCTGCCTGTAAAAACAATGGCGGCATCTGTTCTGGTTGTCACAGAACGATAGAAGAGATTATCCAGTGGAAAGACAAAACGGATGAACAACGAGATAGTCTGATCAATCAAATTGCCGGTGGTGAGTCTACCCATTCATGCCCAGAATGCGGAACTCAAGCACACTGTGACATCTCAGCAGGAAAAGAGACTTGTTGGTGTTTCGGTGTCGAGACCAGAGATTTACCCAAGCCTGACGAAGGCCAATTGTGTTTGTGTAGAAAATGTTTGGAAAAAAAGCCAGTCGCTTAATCGACTGGCTCTATTTGATTACTTAGCTTTTAGTGCTGGCGATTCAAACTTAACACCATCCCAGCCGCTCACCATAAAATTACGAATGTTCTGATGATCATCGTTTTCTGGATGTTGTAAAACATCTTCACGGTAAAAACGTCCAAAACAGGCCAGTGTGGCTTCCTTGTCTAAGTTATTAAGCAGACCAAATGCAAAGATTTTGCACGAGCCATTGTTTTCACCGGCTCCATTTTCGGTCGCACCATTAGTAAATGCAGTTGGTGTGAACTCGTAGTTCGCCTCTATCACCGCGATGGTCGTTTCAAATTCAATCTTTTCTGGTGTCGACGCTACTGCATCTAAAAATTGTTGTAGTTCCATTTTCATTCCAATTTGTTATGCCACCATACCGATGACATATTTGTTTAATAAAAAGCCAATATAAGAGTCATTAATCATACATATATTCATAGCCTTACCAAAACATACGTCAATCAATGCTTCAAAAGCATTCACGAAGATTAGTGAATATTTATTAAAAAATTATGCATTGAGCCACATTGTATCGGATTGATAAGGAGATATCATGTCCACCCCATTTAAAGCAATAGGTGTTTTAGCACTTTCGTCACTTGCCATCGCATGTTCTTCACAGCCAGAGGATACATTGGCATCCTTCCGTGCTCAGTGTAAAGCGACCACTGCACCGATTGCTGGCGAAACCTCTATTCAAGGGCTGACGCTAGTAGGAACGTCTATGGCGGATGCACCTTTTGATACATCAGCAGCAGAGATTGTTAACTATGACGGGTGTACAGATAAACTTTATGTGGTCAATGCTCAGGCAAAACGCGTCGATGTCCTATCCTTGGACGAAAACAGCCGCCCATCGCAAACCGCGTTTATAGATTTAAATGGCGCTGGTGAAGCCGCATCGATTGATATCGGCGCCGCCAACAGTGTAGCTGTCTCCAATGGCCTCGTTGCGGTTGCTATTGAGAACAGCAACAAACAAGAAAGCGGCATTATCGCGCTTTATCGATCGGATAACTTGTCTCTTGTAACGACCTATCCTGCTGGCGCGCTGCCAGATATGGTCGGGTTTTCAAAGGATGGCCGTTACATCGCAACCGCCAATGAAGGAGAGCCAAGCGGTGATTACCGTGTTGATCCAAAAGGCAGTATTACATTAGTGGATTTAAGCCAAGGGATCACTAACGCCGAAGTCACGCAAATTGGTTTCGAGCAATTTGATGGTCCTCGTGCCAGTGAATTACCTGATAGCGTGCGTATTTCTGGACCGAACGCAAGCGTGGCTCAAGACTTAGAACCAGAATACTTGACCTTTGCTGACAACGGTAAAATTTACGTAGCGCTACAAGAAAACAATGCCATGGCAATCATTAACCCTGAAAGCAAATCGGTTGAGAAAATTGTCGGGTTAGGCGAGAAATCATGGTCTGACGCTAAATTGGATGCATCCAACAAAGACAAAATAGTCGGCAACTTTAAGAGCTACCCGCAATTGGTTGGCTTATATATGCCAGACACCCTCGACAGCTATTCAGTTAACGGTAAAAGCTACATAGTCTCTGCCAACGAAGGAGACGGTCGTGAGTATGGCATCAAAACCACACAAGAGCGTTGTGAGCAGGTCAACTTTAAGTGGGATGAAGATGACTATCAAGGTACAAGCGACTACGCCAGCAAAGAAGGCACTTGTCTCAGTCACGTTGATGAGGTTCGTGGTAAAAAGCTTAAAGTCGCGAGCGATCATCCACTGGCAGCAGCACTAAAAGACAACTCACTTCTAGCGCGACTAAAAGTCATCAAACCGGAACAGACATTAACTGCTACGGATAATGTACAAGCGTTTGGTGCTCGTTCTTTTTCAATATGGGATGAAGATGGTGAACTGGTTTTCGACAGTGGTGATGACTTTGCAACCATCGCTTTAATGAATGAAGGCAAACACTTTAACAGCTCCAACGACAGCAATAGTAGCGGTGATGATCGCAGTGATGACAAAGGTATTGAACCAGAAGCAATCGAAACCGCAGAAATAAACGGACGTCACTACGCATTTATTGGCCTTGAGCGCCAAGGCGGGATCATGGTTTACGATATTAGTGAGCCAAGCCAAGCGGTCTTCCTTCACTATGTGAACCACCGTAACTACGAGCAGCCGGTTTGCACACAAGTGGAAGAGAGCGAGTGCGCGAATGATACCTACAATCCAAAAGCTGGCGATCTTGGACCAGAGTCGATTAATTACTTCACCCGTAACGGTGGTCACTTTATCGCAGTTGGGAATGAAGTTTCTGGCACGACTTCTGTCTATCGTATCGAGCTCTAAGGCCCAATAGCTCTAAAAAAGACGCCCGAACTTATGTTCGGGCGCCTAGTATAAAGCTAAATATCTCTTATTCGGTAAGAGCTAAACCATCACATTTCGATGCGCAGATAAAGTCGTTCTTATGCAACCCTTTTATTGAATGGCTCCACCATGTCACCGTGACTTTACCCCACTCTAGTAAAATCGAAGGGTGATGAAATTCATCTTCTGCCAGTTCAGCAATTTTATTACTAAACGCCCAAGCCTGTTTGAAGTTTTTAAACTTATACACTTTTTCTAACTGAGGAATCCCCTCTCTTTCAAAAATCTGCCAATCAGTAAGTTGCAGCAGCAGTGACTGTTGCTCCTCTTTACTCAGCGCAATGGCATCAAGACTACAAGCTTCGCATTTTTGTTCATTCAACATGAGCAGGTTCCTTTGGTTCAAATAGTGGTGGCAACAATCCGGCCCCAATAGCCATATCGGCTTGCTTTAATAGGTTTAATTGACTGATTTGATAAAGCTGAGAAAAATCGTCGATTACATAGTATTTCGGTTGCATGATATCGATGCGATAAGGTGTTCTTAGGACAGTTTGTAAATCGAAACCTTCACGAATCGCATCATCACTTTCTAGCGAATAGATAGTTTCTCCCGGAGAAGAGAGAATGCCTCCGCCATAAATTTTGGTCTGATCGCCTTCTTTAACCAGACCGAACTCGACGGTAAACCAGTATAGTCGTGCAAGATACGCTCTCTGTTTAGGCGTCGCTGCTTGGCCCAACTGCCCATAATGCTCAGTAAACGCGGCAAAATCAGGGTTGGTCAACATGGCACAGTGGCCAAATATTTCATGGAAGAAATCGGGTTCTTGCAGATAGTCAAACTCTTCACGACTACGCAGGAATGTCGCAACGGGGAAGCGTTTATTACCTAACAGATTAAAAAAACGATCGAAATCGATAAGCGCTGGAACAGGCTCTACCTGCCATCCTGTCGTTTCCATCAATACACGGTTGATATCAGGAAGTTGTGGCACATGATCCTCGGGCAAATCTAGTAATGTCAAACCATGTAGATAAGCCTGACAAGCGCGGTTATGAATAACACTCATCTGTCTGGTGACTAAATCTCGCCAAATTGCATCTTCTTCGAGGCTCCATTCTACCCTTCCATCCTGGTCAACGGGTTTAGAATGATATTGCGTCATGACCTTTCTCCATTAACAAATCCTTTACATTAAGCCTATCTGTACTCCTGACTGCTTCCAATCCCTAAACCATTTTCGCCCGCGCATTTGAGTGTAACAAATTATTTACATTTACACGTAAGACTATGATATTGCTAACATCAAATACTTTCACGCAAGTTTGACATTGTTAGTGATTGCTTTCAGACTTAATGTGTTATCAGCTTGTTATAGAAGGAACCTATGCGCGAGTACAACAAATTATGGCAACCGAGCGAAAGCCGCATCGAAGAAGCCAATGTCACCCAGTTTATTGAACACATAAACAGGCAAGGAAATGACATAAAAAACTATGCCGAACTCCATCAATGGTCACTGGATCATTCCGAACAGTTTTGGCAAGAAGTCTGGCTGTTTTGTGATGTAATCGGAAACTCGGGTGACACGGTAAAATGCCAAACTGAGAGTAAATGGCAGCAGCCGGTTCCTAACCGCGACACAAGCTGGTTTCCTGACGCCCAAATTAATTATGCGGAAAACCTTCTTAGTTTTGCCTATCACAACCCTAATGATATTGCGATTTGGTTTGAGAACGAGCGTGGAGAGAGACAAACTTATACTTGGCAAGAGCTGTGTGATGAAGTCTCTAGCATACAGCGATGGCTGCAAGATTGCGGTGTAAGAAAAGGCGATGTGGTTGCTGGATACCTTCCTTACCTGCCTCAAACCGTGATTGCAATGCTAGCCACGACCAGCCTTGGTGCGACTTGGACTGCGACATCGCCTGACTTCGGCATAGAAAGCGTTTTGGAACGATTTGGCCAAGTAAAACCTAAAGTTCTGTTCACTTGCGATGGCTACACATTTAACGGCAAAGTGTTCGATATGACAGATAAAAACCATCATATCTCCGATCACTTGGATGGTCTAAAGCACGTTTGCCAGATCAACTATCTCAATCCTCGCAGCTACGAATGTGATGTTTGCACCCAAGACTGGCAATACATATTAAATCAATACCCACCGCAGCCCGTCACTTACACGCGTATCAACTTTAATGATCCCTTGTTCATACTCTACTCATCCGGCACTACTGGGAAACCAAAGTGTATTGTGCATTCTGTAGGCGGTACTCTGCTTAACCATGTTAAAGAGCATCAGCTTCATTGCGATATTCAGCCAGAAGATCGCGTATTCTATTACACCACTTGTGGGTGGATGATGTGGAACTGGCATGTTTCCACCCTATCCAGTGGCGCGTGTTTGGTCATTTTTGATGGCAGCCCGATGTACCCAAATTACAAGGTGTTGTGGGATTTGGCTAAACGCGCAGATGTCTCACTTTTTGGCACCTCGGCAAAATACTTGGAAGCCATGGAAAAAGCGGGCTATTCCAATCAAGGAAGCGACCCGCTTCCATCACTAAAAACCATATGTTCCACGGGCTCTGTACTTTACCCGGAGCAATTTGATTACGTTTATCAACATTTGAAAGAGGACGTTCATTTAGCTTCTATTTCTGGTGGCACAGATATTTGTGGTTGCTTCGTATTAGGTAACCCTATCTCCCCAGTGTACCGTGGTGAATGTCAGTGTGCAGGTTTAGGTGTCGATACAAGAGTCTTCAGTCCACAGGGCGAAGATATTATCGGTAACCGAGGCGAGCTAGTGTGTACCAATTCGATCCCTAATTTCCCAGCTAAATTCTGGGATGACAGCGGTGAGCGTTACCATAACGCTTATTGGGACAAGTTCGAGAACGTTTGGCACCACGGCGATGATGTTGAAAGAAATGCCTCAACGGGCGGTTATCTCTTTTACGGGCGAAGTGACACAACGTTAAACCCTGGTGGAGTTAGGATTGGTACAGCAGAAATTTACCAGCAGGTTAATTCGATAGAAGGCATTGTTGACTCAATCGCGGTCGGAAAAGAGGTAGATAGAAACGAGCAAATCTGGCTGTTTGTTCAGCTAGCCACTACCGAAAAATTGAACGATGATATGATCGCGAAAATTAAAGCTCAGTTGAAATCTGCCTGCTCAGCGAGACACGTTCCAAGTGAAATTTTTGCCATCAGTGACATTCCTAAAACGAGGTCGGGTAAATTAGTTGAGCTTGCTGTCAAACAAGTTATCAATGGCAGAGAGGTGGAAAACATTGGTGCCATCGCAAACGCACATGTTTTGGATGAGATAAAAAAGCTGGTGTCAGCCTGATTAGGTCTTAATGGAAAGGTTGCAAGCAAATAAAAAGCGAGCCTTGAAGCTCGCTTTTTGATGTTCTTATTAGGGATTAACGGCGCCCAACACCCATTATTACTGACATCGATTTACCATCTGACTTGATGTCAAAGGCTTGCTTTGTTTCTACGTCAGTAAAGCCCGCTTTAATGAGGGCAGCTTCTGAACTCGCCTCTGTAAAGCCATCTTGTCCGGATTCTGATACAAAATCAAAATGAACGAAACAACCACCGTGGTTAAGTAATGAATGCGCAATGCTTAATGCTGAATCGGCATCATCCAAGAAGGATAAAACTGATGATGCAACGACCAAATCAAATTGCCCACGGAACGCAGGATGCTGCGCAACAAGACCTCGAGATAAGGTATCAACAACTGGCTCGACATTCGCCAGCTCTTTTTTATCTAACTCTTCGATCATCTCTTCAGATGAATCTAGTGCCACGATATCTTTAACCAATGGAGACAATAACTGGCTTAACTGCCCGGTTCCGCATCCGAAATCTAGTACTTTAATGCCATCAAGCTGAGTTAACTGTTGTAACTGTTCAAACACTGACTGAGCAAATTGCGTGGTTGCGGGATTTGATTCCCAACTCTTTGCTAAGCCGTCCCAATCTTGTGCCATCGTGGCCTCCATGTTCACTTCTGATATCTCACATCTCACCGTGTGACGCCGAAAGTGCTTGAATTGACGGGAGAACACTGTTCTTCCCTGTGACAAAGCGCAATCCACTTTTAGCGTGACACAAGAAGTCTAACAATGATTGACTTCTTTTGAGCGTCAGACCTATATCAACGCATACTTGGTATAGGGTACCCCAAAACCACAAAAAGACCATAGACTTATCTGGCGAAATCGTGTTTTTTTCGTTAACCTTTCACAGCTTTGGGAATCGACCTGTACCGTATCCCTTTTGATTTCAAATTACTTTTCGGTTGTGTCAAATCATGAACTTAACGCAAGTAGAAGCCTTCTGTACTATCGCTGATTGTGGATCGGTGTCCGAAGCTGCAAGGCAGTTGGACTGTAACCGAACCAAACTCAGCATGTCGATAAAAGCGTTGGAAAAAGATCTCGATGTCGAATTGTTTACCCGAACTGGTAATCAACTCACGTTGTCTGAAGCGGGAAAAGCGATTTACAAAGACTGTGAATACCTTTTAGTCATAGCACAACGTATTCGCAAAACGTGTGGCCAAATTTCAGAGGGTTTCAACGCCGAGGTATGGGTTGCACGAGACGACTCCCTACCCGACGACCTGTGGCAAGACTTATCACACAAGCTGAACAACCGTTACCCTTCCACCACATTTAACATCATCCTTGCATCAAGTGGTGACTTAGCCAACCTGGTGAGCACGCATCAAGTGGATTTTGCTTTTGGTGTTGACTACGAGCGAGTCGACGATCCCCATATCGTCTATAACCCACTAGGTAAAATACGCATGATGTCTGTGTGCAGCGCCGATCACCGGTTAAGCAAAATGCGTCGCGTATCGGATGAAGAGCTACGCAGCCAAATGCAAGCGCTGATGGTTTACTTAAATGAGAAAGACAACCCAGAACTCCAGCCCTTCTCAACACGCTACATCGGCTTCTCAAGTTTTGATTACATGTTAAACACCATCCTAGAGGAAGATGCATGGGGCGTGTTACCTGAGCCCCTAATTCGTCACTATCTACGTCAACAAAAGTTGGCGGTCATTAAACACACCTACGGTTTAACACAAGAAGACTACTGTATGTTTTCTACAAATGGTCAAATTGAGCACCCTGCTATGACGTGGTTAGCGGACAAACTCAGCGATTATTTATTTGACTTCTAAACACTTTGCACTGAGTGTCAATTTTTATGACAGCAAGATTCTACTGTATCACATTGTTTTTATTGTGAAATATTTTAAACCTCTCTCACTCAACAAGTTACTGGTCAAATTCTGGTTGCCTAAATAGCCTTGTAAGCAAAGAATATAGCGGAACAAAAACTACAAGGTATATCTCATGTGTGTCAGGACAAGCAAAAACGAAAACCATATTTTAACCATTTCAGCCCTTTTAGCTTCAGGCTTCGCTGCTGGTGGTATGGTACTAGGCTTGCTTGTTGGCTCAATTGTGATCGTTTTTGATGGTGTCTACTCTTTAGTCAGCTTACTGTTAACATTATTGTCACTGGCAGCCTCTTATTACATTAGCAAACCATCGAAGTCAGTGTTTCCATTTGGTAAAGCCGTACTAGAGCCAATCGTTATTGCGATCAAGGCAACAGTTATTTTGATTGTTGTGCTATTTTCTCTTTACTCTGCGATTTCCGCACTGATGACAGGCGGTAGAGAAGTCGATGCGTCTATTGCGACAATCTTTGGTGTTGTAAACGTTTTGGGTTGTGGTTACGCATGGTGGTTTATGGCGAAAAGAAGCCGAAACTACTCATCAGGTCTAATCGAAGCAGAGACAAAACAGTGGCAAATGGACACCTTGTTAAGTGTTGCTGTCACGGTAGGTTTTGTGGCCGCGTGGTTGGTGTCGCTGTCTCCATTCGCTCAATATGCGGCTTATGCTGATCCACTGATGATGCTGTTGATGGGCTTCTACTTTTTAAAAGTACCGTTTGATATGTTATGTGGCGCACTACGCGAGCTGCTGATGATGACACCGAGCAAAGAACTTTGTCAGGTGGTTGGTAACGATGTACTAGAGATCGAGAAAGTATCAGACCACCAGCTAAAAGTTGCTGGCATCACCAAAGTTGGACAAGAGCTACGAGTGAACATCGATCTGCATGTCGACGATGACACGCTAGAGTTGGATACGTTGGAGAAGACGCGTAAACAGCTAACAACACGCTTGTCGAAGCACAGATTCAAGCTGCAGCTCCAGCTAAACGTCGCTTAGAACAGATAAAGAAAGCTCCCTAATTTGGGAGCTTTTTTGTATTTACGGGGTCGATATTTTCTTCCACTGCAGAGGCTCGCTTCTCTTTTGTAACTAGCCAACACAATAATGAGCCAACCGTTACCATCATCACACCATGCCAAAAGCTCTGACTCAAGGTCACTCCGAGAATGACGGAAGAAAACAGAGCCGAAAAGATTGGTGTGAAGTAAGAGAGTGTCGCAAGAAACACCATATTTCCGCCTACAATCGCAATGTTCCACAACCCATAGCCTCCCGCCATCAAAGCCGCAGAAGCTAGCAAGTAGCCCATTGCAGACCAAGAGAAAGTCATTGCTGGTTGATCCGTTACTAAAAATTTCACCCACAAAGACACAGCCGTGGCAATAAAGAACAGCGTAATCGCATTGTGTTTGGACTGTTGCTTTTGAGTCAGGTTACAGTATACCGCCCAGATCACTGCGCCAGTCAGAGCCATAAAGTAAACCAATGGGTTGCTGTTAACGTTGTCTATTATTTGCTGCACTGATAAGCCGTTATCCCCACTCACCGTCCACGCAACGCCTAAGAACGCGAGGGTTACGGCTGGATAAAGTAACCAGCTTGGCTTTTTATTACTGCTTAACACCGCAAATAACACCGTCAATGCAGGCCAGAGGTAATTTACGATGGAGACTTCTATCGCCTGCGCTCGTGAGTGTGAATACCCTAACGCCAGAGCAAGAAAGATCTCATAACAGACAAACATCGCTCCGCCTAAAATAAGATACTTAGGAGAAAAGTAAGATAGCTTTGGAATACCTACCACAATAATTAGAAAAATAGAGCTGACAGAATACAACATGGCTGCCCCTCCGACTGTTCCCAGGCTTTCCGTCACCAATCTGGCGATACCCAGTAAACAGCTCCAGGAAATAATGGCGATACAACCATAAAGAGTGAATTGAAATTGCGCAGATTTCATGTGACCTACAGCTTATGAATGCGAAAGTAGCCATCAGATTAACGCAAAAAGGAGCGGCTACAACAGACAATCTTATAAAAAATCAGTATAGAAATTATTCCGTTACGAGTTTGGAACAAATATAAAACACTTTTTACAAATTCTGCTTAACCCCTTTTTAGTCAGCGACTATGATGAAAAGAACTCACAAGTGAAATTGTGGAGGATAATCAGTCTGTAAATGCAAGAGCAACAGACAGAATACTCAGACTAAAGGGACTCTCAAATGAAAAAAATTGCGGTTATCTTCAGCGGCTCTGGTGTTTATGATGGAACAGAGTTGCACGAAGCTGTATTGGCACTCCACGCTATTGAGAAAGAAGGCGCTAGCTGGCATTGTTTCGCTCCTAATATCGACCAGTTGCATGTGATCAATCACCTGACTGGCGAGGAAATGGATGAGACCAGGAACGTAATGGTGGAATCAGCACGCATTGCGCGAGGAAATATTGAAGATGTGGCGCGATTGCATGTCGAAGATTTCGACGCTTTACTTCTACCTGGTGGTTTTGGCGCAGCAAAAAACCTAACTGACTTTGCGGTATCTGGGGCGGAATGCTCAATCAACACACACGTTGCTCAAGCCTGCCGTGCATTTGCTCATGCCAACAAACCCGCAGCTTATCTTTGCATCGCACCTATCATTATCCCAATGATTTATGAGCAGGGTGTAAAAGGAACAATAGGCAATGATGAAGCGACTTCTGCCGCCTTTAATCAAATGGGTGGTGAGCACATCGAATGTACCGTTGATGAGTTTATTTTTGATGAGCAACATAAGGTTCTTTCTACACCGGCTTATATGTTAGCCGAGAATATCTCTCAAGCAGCTTCAGGCATCGAAAAACTCGTATCTAAACTTGTCGAAATAGCATAATTATTGATAGATAAGTTAAAAACACTTCATTCATCCCCATTGATAAATCTAATATCAATGGGGATTTCTTATACTTTAGTCTAATTTAGATATAAATCATCAATAGATCTTCATTATTAACAATTTTTTACGTTACTAATTTCATATTTAAGCTACGTTATATTTATGTTGCACCTACATGCTGTGCAACAAGATCGCTGTCACAGTTCCTGTAGTGAAACGAGTCCCAACTGGCTTAATTTGTTCTGGATCAAGTTGGAACCCGAAAAAGGTGTGCGACAGTAATTCCCAATTAATAACAACTTATAAAGAACGACGGAGCAATCCAATATGACTAGTGCATTTTTTATCCCTACGGTAAACCTCATGGGCGCAGGCTGTCTTAAAGACGCCGCGGACAGTATTCAATCACAAGGCTTTAAAAAAGGGTTGATCGTTACCGATAAAATCCTTAACCAAATCGGTGTGGTTGAGCAGGTTCAAGGCCTTCTTAACGAAAGAAGCGTCGCAACCGTAGTGTTCGATGGCACTCAGCCAAACCCAACGATTAACAACGTTAACGACGGCTTAGCACTATTAAAAGAAAACGAGTGTGACTTTGTAATCTCACTTGGCGGTGGCTCACCACACGACTGTGCGAAAGGTATCGCACTTGTTGCTGCAAACGGTGGACACATTTCTGACTACGAGGGTGTTGATCAATCTGCAAAACCAATGCTGCCACTTATCGCCATCAATACGACTGCGGGTACTGCATCGGAAATGACTCGTTTCTGTATCATCACCGATGAAGAACGTCACATTAAGATGGCAATCGTAGATAAGCACACCACGCCATTGATCTCAGTAAACGACGCTGAGTTAATGCTTGCAAAACCAGCGTCTCTAACTGCGGCAACAGGTATGGACGCGCTGACTCACGCGATTGAAGCGTACGTTTCTATTGCGGCAACGCCAATCACGGATGCAGTTGCGATTAAAGCGATTGAGTTAATTCAAGCGCACCTGCGCACAGCAGTGAAAAACGGTGAAAATCTGGAAGCTCGTGAACAAATGGCGTACGCGCAGTTTATGGCGGGTATGGCGTTTAACAACGCTTCACTGGGTTACGTCCACGCAATGGCTCACCAGTTAGGTGGTTTCTACGATTTACCACACGGTGTGTGTAATGCCATCCTGCTTCCTCACGTACAACGCTACAACGCGCAAGTCTGCCCTGAACGTCTGACTGATGTGGCGAAAGCAATGGGCGTTAACGTGGAAGGCATGTCAGCAGAGCAAGGTGCAGCAGCCGCGATCGACGCGATCGTTACACTAGCGAAAGACGTGGGTATTCCTGCCGGCATCAAGGAGCTTGGCGCGAAACTAGAAGATATTCCAACGCTGGCTGATAACGCACTTAAAGACGCGTGTGGTTTCACTAACCCTAAACAAGCGACTCACGAAGAGATCTCTGCAATATTCGAAGCGGCAATGTAATCGAATCAGAGTTCACTCTCGCAACGTCATGCAATCCCCGATCTCGTGTCGGGGATTTTTACATCTGTATACAGTTTAACGCCTAACAAACATAGGAATTCAGTGTTAGCTTTAAATACAGACACGTTTTAAATTGGACACTGCCATGAGAACCGTTATCACCACCCTGCTCGTTTGTTTTACCTTTTCCAGCCATGCTGCCGACTATGAGGCAAAAGAAGTGGCGAATGGATTCAATGTTCCTTGGGGAATAGAATTTATCGATGAGAAGCAGGCCGTCGTTAACGAGAAAAACGGTACCATTTCTTTGCTGAATGTCGAATCGGGTCAACGTGAAAAACTGTTTTCAGTCTCAGGCGTGAGCACGACTGGTCAAGCGGGCTTACTTGACGTAGCCCTCGCACCAAATACAGATAAAACCCAGCCAACGCTTTTCTTTACCTACAGTAAGCGAACCAGCAAAGGAAACACGGTGGCGCTCGCGACCGCGACTTTACACAACAATCAACTGACACAATGGAAAGACCTTTTTGTTGCTGATGCGATTACTGATACCGGGCGACATTTTGGTAGCCGTATAGCGTTTGTCGATAATAAAGTTTACTTCTCGATTGGGGATCGAGGGGATCGTGATAACGGGCAAAACAGACAAACTCATGCAGGGTCAATTCTACGTTTAAATCTGGACGGCACTGTCCCGGCAGACAACCCTTTCACAGAATCTGACGTAAAGCCTGAGATTTGGAGTTATGGTCATCGTAATCCTCAAGGTTTGTACTTCGACCAAGCGACGAATCAGCTTTGGTCAATCGAACACGGTCCAAGGGGTGGCGATGAGATTAATCTGATAAAGAAAGGCTCGAACTACGGCTGGGCAAGAGTCTCCCAAGGAAAAGAATATTGGGGCCCGCTTGATGTCGGCGAAGCGAAATCCATGCCGGGTATGGAAGATCCCAAACTGGTTTACATTCCTTCTATCGCCCCAAGTAACCTAGTGGTATACCGCGGAGACAAATACCCTGACCTAAACGGAAAAATCGTTGCAGGAGCTCTTAAACTTACGCACCTCAATGTGGTTTCTATCGAGAATGGAAAACTAACCGAATATCAACGCCTGATGGACGATCTTGGCGAGCGAATCAGAGACGTCACGATCAGTCCCGATGGTTATCTCTATTTTTCGACCGACACCGGGAAAATATTTCGTCTGGAGCAGAAGTAAATCAAATTTAGCTTATAATTAAGCTGTTGTTTTAAAGATACTTTAAACAGTATGCATGAGGTCAGAATGGTTCCTTTTCCACTAGTCGTCGATAAAATTAAAGCCGTTATTTTTGATTTAGATAACACCCTTGTGAGCTCCGATATGAACTTTCAAGTTCTGCGCCAACAACTAGGGTGTCCGCAATCGGAAGACTTATTAGACTTTGTAGAAAAACTGGAACATCCTCACCACAAAGAGCATGCGCACAATGTGATTTTTGATCACGAAATCTCCGATGCCGAGCAATCTGCACCCATGACAGGCTGTCACGAACTTTTGGCTTTCCTGAATCAAAAAGCGATGAAAACAGCCATCGTGACACGTAATTGCCTGATTGCCACTCAACGTAAACTTGAGCATAACCAAATCGAAGTTGAGCGAGTGATCACGCGCGAATGCTACCCACCAAAACCCGACCCTTTGTCTTTGCAAGTTTTAGCAAAAGAGTGGCGGTTGATGCCCGATGAAGTACTTTACGTCGGCGACTACTTATATGATTTACAAGCGGCTTATAACGCACAAATGCCCTCTTGTCTTGTCCATCATGGAAACTTAACTGAGTTCCACTCTTGCGCGTCTCTTGCGGTAAAAGAGCTCACTGATTTGTTGATTTACTTAGAATCATCCCTTTTAAGACAAAGCAGTTAGCCCACTTTACAAAAATAAAAAAAGAGCACCTCAGTGCTCTTTTGTCTTATTTCCCGATTCTTATTCACGCCTTATTGAAGGTAAGCGTTGAGCATCCACATCAGTTTTTCTTGCTCACGAATGTAGTCGCCCATCAATGCAGCCGTACCTTCATCTCCCGCCTCGCCAGCGTTGAATAGAATTTCACGCTGATTAAGCAGAAGGATACCAAAGCCATCAACCAAACCTTTGACGCATTCGTCACCCGATGTTGCGTTTTGGTGCTCTTTTATTTCACTTGATTCCAGATAGTGGCTGAATGCATGTGCTGGCGTGTGACCTAATGTCAAAATACGCTCTGCCAGTTCATCGATTTTTACTTGCAGGTCGGTATAAATTTCTTCAAATTTCACGTGTAGCTCAAAGAACTGATGGCCTTTGATATTCCAGTGATAACCGCGTGTGTTCATGTACAACACTTGGTAATGGGCAAGTAGCTGGTTCAGCTGTTGTGCTAGTTGCTCAGAGTGTTCGCGATCTAGACCAATTAGGCTTACTTGTGTGCTCATATCTTGCTCCTGTATGTAATTAAAATTTATTTGCAGTGGTTTCTGCTGATGGAGTTATATTAGATCGAAGCATTGAGTAACGAAATTCGGTTCTGGCTATAGCTTTGATAAGTAAATTCTATAGTTACCGCAGCCACATACAAAAGCCCAACCACTTAACGACAAAGAGTCAATGATTGGGCTGCTGTTTAAGTACGTGTAGATGGGTTGAATCGTTACACGGTTTTGAACGCTGCCATTTGTTGATTCAGCTCTGTTACCTGCTCTTTAACCTGAAGCGAAGTTTTAGAAGCATGATGACTGTTGCTGGACACCTCATTAACGGAATGCGTTATCTCATCCATCAATCCAGTAATTGAGTGGGTGGCGTGAGATTGTTGTTCAGCTGCTGCAGCCAGTTCTGCCATCTGTCCGTTTAAAGAGTTGATTTGCTCTGTAGTCGAGATTAACTTGGTCATTGCATTCTCAATATGTTCTGCACCAGTTTCTGCCAGTGACTGACTATGCTCAATTTCCTGAACAACCGACTGTGTTGAGCGTTGAATGGCATGGATGATATCGTTTATTTCCGTAGTAGATTGCGTGGTTCTGGTTGCCAACATTCGCACCTCGTCCGCGACAACTGCAAAGCCTCGACCTTGATCTCCTGCTCTTGCTGCTTCTATCGCTGCATTCAGCGCCAATAAATTGGTTTGCTCTGCGAGACCTTCGATCACTTCGGTCACCCGACCAATTGCATCACTCTCTTTACTTAGCTGCATTACTCGAGAGCTTGCGTTTTCAATGCTGCCATGCAGGTTTTCCATCGTCCCTTTATTCTGCTCTAACGCGTCACGACCTTGCTCGATTTCACCTTTCGAGTCAGACAGCTTTTGCACCGACTGGTGTGCTTGTTCAAGAGTATTTCTAGCGGCAATAGCGATCTCTTCAAGTTGACGTCCCATTTCAACGATGTTGCTTTGCTGCGTCTCAACATTGGTTGATGTAACCTGAGCGGACTCCAGTAACGCTACCATGTTGCTGTCAACTTGCGACGCTTTGCTGCTTACACCTGCAACGATATTGGCCAGAGATTCATTCATGCGGTTAATAGACTCGGTAAGGACGGCGAGTTCATCATTTCCGACAACGTTAAGCGGAGGTTGTGAAATATCACCAGAGGCGATGGTCTGCGCACGCTGTGATAAGTTTTTCACTCTGCGACCAATCGTGTTGCCCATATATTTTGAGATCACGACGGCAGCAACAATGACAAATACTGCCGCTATCAGTACTGAAGTCAGTACATTTTGAATCGACTGACTGATGCCATCACCACTTTGACTTGCCCGACGTTGTTGAACAGATACGATGGACTCTAAACTTGCGTCGAGTGCGTTGGCCGCTGGTAATAACTCGTTCGCCATCAGAAGATTAGCTTCGTTCCATTCTGGAGAACGTCGCAATGAAATCACCTTCTCGGCGAGCGGAAAGTAAAGTGCTTGCATCTCTTTGAACAATGCCCATAACGACTTGTCGTTGTCTGAGAGCATGTCGAGCTTGCCATCAATTTCAGCGACGGATTGATTATGGAACTTGAGAAGGTCCTGATATTTTTCAAGGTGATATTGCTGGCCGTACAACAGGAAGTCACGCAATGCCGATAATGCGTTCGCAAGTGACGTGTAACTATCGGCGTAGACTTTGAAAAGTCGCTTACGTTCGCCACCAAACTGATTTCCTGACTCTTCATTTATCAAGCTTTGGATCTGATCAAGCGCCACTTCTGCAATCGGGGCGGCTTCGTTAATAAATAAACTGTGTGCTGGCAGGTTTTCTTCGCTGTGACTTAACTCAAGCAATGTATTCAGAGAGGCTTTCATTGCCTCCCATTGATTTTGGATTGTGAGAAAGTCTTGCTCAGGGATCAACGCTTGCAAAGTTGGCAAAGATTCATCGGTGGAAGCCATGATATTTTGTACATCTTGACTTAATTGTGCTCCGGTCGTCTCATTGGCCCCGAGTAGCATATAAGCACGGATAGAAGATAATGAAGCCTGAACAGATTGCTGAATACCTCTACTGGTATCCACTGTCGGCAGATCGGAAGTAAGCAACGAAGAGACATGCTGCTCGACGGTAGTGATATTTCGATAAGTAAAGATCGCAGACGCAATAAAAAGAACAGCTAACAACATAAAACTCAGCTGTAACTTTCCTGAAATCGTAAGGTTCATCCATAAACTCCTTTTAACGATGAACCACAAATATAACGACTTTTACAAAAAGATTAACCCTACGGGACGAAAACGCCATAAAAACAAGGTTTTATTTGCTATTAACAAAAGTATTTAGAGACAATGACTAGATGAATGCGCTTGCTAGAAGCTGTAGCGAATGTTCGCAAACAATAGTGTCGCAGGCGTCTCACCAAACAAACTGTCACTTTCACCGGTAAAGCATTGAACAACCGTGAGTAACTGCCAGTCATTAGCAAGTGAGTAATTACTCGAAAGACCCGCAAAATAAGAGCCATCATCGTAATAACTTACGGATGCCGTCAGGCGATTAAGGGAAGTCAGATCAAAGCTTACATCAGCATAAAGTGTGTGCTGGGTAAAACTGAGAGTTTTCGCATCGAGAGGTAAGTTTAGATAAGCGATGGCGCTAGAAGCATCAACTGCCTCTGAAATGAATAACCACGCCACACGCCCAAGCCAGCTCCGTTTTCCTCCAAAACTGTAGTCCGATTCAAGGCTTCCTACCATGGATGATTGAGTCAATTCGCCTTGGTATTGCTTTTCTATCGGATCAAACCAGGATAACTCACCACGTAAACCCGCTTCGTGGATGTCTGTTGCAAACCCGGCTCCAAGTACAAAGTCCCGGTTTGTCCGCCCAGCAATCACCTGATAATCCCAGCCTGATTGATTGGCAAAATAGCGTAGCGAAATACTATTCTTATCTGGCGACTCCACTGGCGCGAAAATTAAATCGATGCCATCGGCAAACCCTAGCTTCTTGCTTACCATTAGCGCATCGGTACCCGCTCGCTCTTCATAATCAAAGTCATAAATAGAGTAAGCATTATAGATATCGTTTGGGTTCCAGATCGTATTCATCGACCAATTGACACGAAAACGACCCGCCGTTGCGCTCCAATCTTCCTCACGCCAGGTGATATAAAGTCGATCAAACTGAGTATTGAGAATTACGCTGTCATCTCGCCAGTTTTTGCTCAGATCAAAGTATCCGTTATCCAATGCGACCAGATCTGCATATTGGTCGAAATCGAGTGAATCCCCCCACAAAGCACGGTTTCTCATCCCGACATTAATACGCCAGTTTGGTGAAAATCGATATTCAAGATTGAAGCGATTATGAATCAAGTGATCGAGCATATTACTGTGACTATCCGGAATGTTATAAGTGGCCATGTACTTAATATAACCATCGAAGTCCCATGCTTTTTCAGGCTCGACACCCGGAATCGAGGCGGAAGTTTGCGAGTTTAGAAACAGTAGACTCAACGCAAGATAGCGGCTCACTTTGGTATTCGGCTTTGAACCGTTTGACCTCCACCTAAGCATGAGATCTCTCCGCATGATTACCAATATTGCTGAAATCTCTCGCTAAACGCCCATCTTCAAATACGATAATTCGATGCGCCCGCTTGATCACTCTGGGATCATGTGTGGAGAAGATAAACGTCGTGCCCTCTTGTTCACTTAACTGCTCCATGATATCGAGAAGTTCTGCGGTACTTTTCGCATCTAAATTAGCCGTTGGTTCATCCGCCATAACAAAGCGAGGTTTAGGTGCGAGTGCTCGTGCGACGGCCACACGCTGTTGTTGCCCGCCCGACATTTTACTCGGGCGTTTATGCATTTGCTCAGCCAATCCAACCTGCTCAAGTAATGAAGAAGCACGCTCGCGGCACTCTCTTTCGCTTTTCCCCTGAAGTTGCATTACGAACTCGACATTTTCTAATGCCGTTAACACAGGCAATAGGCTGTAGTCCTGAAAGATAAAGCCAATGTTATCCCTGCGATATGCAATTAGCTCTTTCTCCGACATTTCGGAAATAAGGCAACCATCAATTTCCACTCGACCTGCGGTCGGTGCATCAATGCCCCCAAGCATATTGAGCAGCGTGGTTTTTCCCGAACCAGACGGCCCCATAATAGCGACAAACTCCCCCTGTTTGATTTCCAAATCAACACTCTTAACGGCATGCACCGGAAAATCACTGTCGGGATTGTAGGTTTTGGTTAAATGTTCGAGTTTAATCGTCATCAAGTTTTCTCCGCCATGGCATCCACAGGTCGATGTTTGAGTATTTGTCGCGACGGGTACCAAGCAGCAAACAGACTCGCGACAAAAATCGCCACAATGATCATCTGGTACTCATAAAAAGACACTCTTGGGAACAGCAAGGTATCCACACCATAAGCACCTAACCCGTCGGCAAGGCCACTAAGCGACAACCCTGTGATACTCAAAATTTTCAGCATGATGGCACTTCCTATCAGTCCAAACATGCAGCCCGACAGCCCGAGAAACAGCGTCTCTAAAATGATAAGTAAGCGGATTTTGTGTTGCTGCATACCCACAGCCATCAGCACGCCAAATTCTCTGGTACGCTCGAATACTGACATCAGCATGATATTGATGATGCCCAGCATCATCGCCAACACAAACACCACCAGCATGACCTGATTCGAAATGTCCATGGAACTCATCATCGTAGAGAGTAAAGGCTGTATTTCTTCCCACTTCCTCACCACTAAATAATCTTTCGTTGTGTTAGACAGCAGCGTCTGTGTAAACCTTTTTGTTTTCTCTAACACTTTCTCGTCGTTTGAATTAAGAAGGATAGAAATTTCGTGGGCGCCTTTTAACCCGGCGACTTTCTCTAAATCGGCTTTGCGCACATAAGCATTACCATCATCAAACGTACTCGACGGTGTTTTGAATATCCCTCTGACGCGAAACGCCGCTCCCGAGACATCCCCATTAACATCGGAAAGCGTCACAATCACTTTGGAACCGATACGCAGATTTAATCTCTTGGCAGTTTTCTGGGAAACTAAAATAGGATTTCTACCGTCTTCATCCAACCATTGCCCTTGCTGTATGTGTTGCGCCAAGGGCGTGATTAATGGCTCTTGCACAATGTCGATACCATTGATGCGAATACCGCGTGTACTGCGAGCAGAGGCGATCATTCCGTCCACAAGAAAACGTTCAGCCACCGCTTTCACTTGTTGCTGATTGGCTAAGGTCGCCGCGATCACTTTAGCGTCTGGAATGGTTTGCTCCAGTTCAGGGTTAACCAAGTACTGGTTTTGATGGATCTGCAAGTGGCTGGTTTGCCAGGAAATCGCATTTTTGATCATGCTATCAACCAAACCATTCATAAATCCGATCATGGCAATCACACCCATCAGACCAAACACCATTGCCCCAATCATGATTGATGTTCTGAGCTTGTTTCTCCACAAGTTCCGCCACGCCAACTTAATCAACATGCGAGCCTCCTTTGAGACCACTTGCGATAGGAAGGCGTAATAAGCGCGCCATAGGATATAAAAGACATAAGAAGAGGATAAAAAGCACAACCATAATTTGAGTCATTGCCAAATGCGGGTCGAGCGAAACAGGCACGATTGGCTCAAATCCCGTTTCTAGCATCACTTCAGCGGCCTCTCCGGTAATTTCAATCGGGTTAAAGTAAAAGTAAGCCAAAACCGGAGCACTGATCATCAAGCCAATCAATACGCCAATGACGGATATAAACAGAGACTCAATAACCAGTAGAGAAACTAGTTTGCCTCTGAGCATCCCGGTCGCCAACATAACCGCAAACTCACGCTGCCTTTCTAACGTGGTCATAAGAATCGTGGCAAACAGGCCAAACCCAACAATGCCGTAGAGGATATAAATTAAAAATATTCCCCCAGCTTTATCGAGCGCAATCTGTTGCGAGAGTTCAGGTGATAAGGCCTTCCAGTCTTTCACCGCGACGTCTCGACCATAATCCCGGCGCAGTTGATCAACAACACTCGATAAACCACGTAAGTTTTCGGTATTGAGAACCCAAGCTGTCACTTGCTTATCCAGGGAATACAGAGCCTGAGCGGTATCGAGCGGCATGTATACCAATTGAGAGTCGAGTTGCTGCAGCGGGAAATGCAAAATACCCGCGACGCGATACAAGCCCGCTGCGGTTTGCCCATGATAGCCCATGCCATACAAAACCAATTCATCACCAACGTCTAAATGGAGGTATTGGGCCAGACGTCCCCCCACCAGCACTGCATTTTCTCCCGCAGCGATATAAGTTCCTTTGACTATTTTGTCACTGATACTGGAATAGTCGTCTTCGGCTTCGGGGTCTACCCCTAATACCAGAGCCCCTTTTGAATGTTCATCTTTAGCAGCGAGGGCAAACGACTCGACTCTTGGCAGAACAACATCAATGTTTGGGTTATCTTTCGCAGATGAGATGAAGGACTCGGTTTGTGGCAAAACATCATCAATACTCAAGGTATCGCTGAACTCTGGATTCTGTAATTGGATCAACCCGGTATAGAACTTTGCCGCATTTTTTATGTTCGACGTATAACTGCCTTCTTGAAAAGCGCGTGTTATCAGGGAAAGGAAAAGCACTAATGCTAATGCTGTGGCCGTTAGTAACGTCCGCCGTTTTTGCCGCCATAAATTTCGCCAAGCAAGTTTCATCAGCATACGCTATTGCCTTCCCTACTCATGCACACGACCTAATCCCGGAGTAACTTCATTTGCTGTTGAGAGAAAAAGTCATCATCAATCTTAAAGTCGAACTGGGCTTGATGCGTAGTCAACACGGTTCGGTTACCCGGCTTATCAACTGGACGCATTTCCAGGCGGGTAGCAACCTTTCTTCCTCCTAAGGTTTTGATATCAAAAGTGGTCATGACATTAACCAGATCATCAAACTCATCATAAAACTCGATTTTTCGCTGTAAGTAAGTCGCCTGAGAAATCCACAAGGTGACTTTATTCCAGACGACTGGCGCGTCAGGCTTAGCTAAGGCATCAATGCGCCAAACCTTATCTCCGTCAAAGGTATCCTCTCCGAGTAGAGTATGTTGGTAATCTACGACGATAGAGGATTGGTTAATGAGATCGTCATTCGTGAAGTCAGAACCCATCCACGACTGGCTCAACATCGATGGCGCAATCTTTATAATTCGTTCAATACTTGGTACCCAGTTCCACATCTCTCGATAACGTTTGAGTGACGCACTGCCTTTATCTTTTGCTGGAGCGGTCACCAGCACTAACGAAAGTTCTGTCCCTTTAGTCCAGCTCTTCATCGTCATTGAGCGCCGCCAATCTGGCCGGATAATCTCCATCGTCGCTTCACTGTAGCTCGACTCACCTCGCATGGTTTGATCCGACTTCTGAACTATCTCAAACGCCGTTGCCGCCAAAGCCAGCGGTGAAGTGATAATAGATAGCAGGATCACAAACGCTTTAAACATAATGCTCCTCTCACTCATATTGGCTTTACGTCGACAACACAAATAACAATAAAAACATGAAATTCAATTGAGTATAGCAAGGAACTCATTGCGCTTAGGTGATGTGAAGTAGAAAAACTCAGGTGTGTGATATGTAGTGAGATTAGGACGAAATAGATAATAAGAACGAGAATCAACAAGTATCAATAATCATGCAGAATCAAACCTAATAACTTGAGTGCAGGTTATTAGGATAAAGAAAAAGCCCTATTCAAAATCCACAATGTGAGTACTTTGAATAGGGCTCTTTGCCTCTATGCTTCATTTTCCGACTGAAGCTGCCTTTACCTTTTTTGGCGTTAACGATTCTCGTTTTAAATAACTGACTCGTAACAACTGCTTTAAGCGCATTATCTTTTATTTTACCTCTGCCGAATTCAGTATCATGCTGAAACTCATTCGACTGAGGACTAGCTTTTAACTTTGCCATAAATCCTCCTTAATGGTCGGGCCAGATTGGACAATAATTAGAAAAATAAGTCAATTTAATTGAGTAAATTAAATTTTATGCGTGAAAAATTCACAGCGACGTCATTTAATTGAAAATTACTCTAAAACAAGCAGATTAAATAGTGACTGCATACAAATATTTCCCCTTAAAGTACTAATATCTGTTGACTCTTATCGTATTTAACCTAGACTCAAACACGGCTAGAAAGAAAGTTCTTTGTTTTCACATTTCGT
>ERZ1673961.223-NODE-223-length-27437-cov-161.862720_pt1 | contig 27437 bp, 17 predicted proteins | sample MGYA00580189_ERZ1673961 | MGnify/ENA primary metagenome ERZ1673961 (study PRJEB41334, sample SAMN05608105) | rock metagenome | biome: terrestrial subsurface; feature: shale formation; material: shale | place: USA: Pennsylvania ... | reverse complement strand
TTGAACTTCACTTTCTGACCATCGGGTGCAACGCAGTCGCCTTCAACGCCCGTGATTTTAAGCGTGTATCCGTCTTTGGTTAGAGGCACAACCAAAGGCTGCTCTGCACTTAGCGGGAAGTCACGGCTGTTGGTCGTGGTAGAAATGGTGATGTTAGGCTCGGCGATGGCACTTGCCGACGCAAGCAGTAAAGTAGTGGTAATCAGGTTCAGTTTCATCGTTCAGTCCATTGGCAGCACATGGTAACCATGCACATTTATTAGTTTTATTCACACTAATTGTGCCTAGATAAGAAACTGAACACATCATTCTAACTGCCTACGCCCCAAAGGTCGTGACGCTTCACATTTTATTGATATAGGGGCGTAGTTCTATTTAAGCGCAATGGATTGAGGGAGTTAAAGTTGCACGCTGCCAAGATTGCTCATTTGGTTCATCGCCCATCTTGTGCGGCGAGCAGTGTAATCACTTTGTGGATAGACTTTGATTCGATATGGGTTTGGCAACACCACGGCTAAACGCGCTGCTTGCCACTTCGAGAGTTGCTTTGCACTGACACCAAAATAATTCTGCGCCGCCGCTTCAGCGCCGTAAATACCGGGACCAAATTCAACCACATTTAGATACACTTCGAGAATGCGCTCTTTACTCCACATCAGCTCCATCAGCAAAGCAAAGTAAAGCTCGTAAGCCTTGCGAGCGTAGGAGTGAGAAGGAAACAAAAACACATTTTTCGCGGCTTGTTGGGTAATCGTGCTCGCGCCTCTCGACGGGCCATTGTCACCTGCCTCGGCAATCACGTCGAATAGCGATTCGAAGTCCAATCCATAGTGATGAGGGAATTTTTGGTCTTCGGTCGCAATCACCGCTAACTGCATATTTTTTGAAATACGCGACAAGGGTACCCATTCGTGTTGGCTGCTGTCTGGATAGTTCTTTGGTGGCACAACAATGCGGCTTAACTTCCATCCCCATATTGGTGGATCGACATATTTCACCACACCAACCAAAACGATTGGGGCAATCAGTAATATCAACACCATTTTAAATAGAAATGACTTAAGCCTTTTCAACATGTGTGGTTCCCCAATGCATTAGCGATTGATGATAAACAAACCAGCGAGCTTGCCTGATTCAATCAGGAACAACAAGTTTTTGAGGTCAAAAACAGGTCAAAAAAAGCCCGATTTACAATGTAAAACGGGCTTAGAATTTGATTAGACTGAATTATTTATTCAGCTTGTAGAACACGGTTGAAAGTGGTGGTAAACGAAGCTCAAGTGATTGAGGCAGTGATTCACTTTCGACTTTTTCCGTTTTCACACTGGTCTGCACTTTAAAATCGCTGCCGCCGTATTTGCTGTCGTCCGTGTTCAGCAGTAGTTCGTATTGACCTGCATTTGGAACGCCTAAACGAAAACGCTCGTGTGGTACGGGCGTAAAGTTGGTGATGATCAAAATACGCTCACCTTCTTTACTGATACGCTCGTGCGCTAGGATACTCGCATCCGCTTCGTCTTGTAGACGCCACTCAAAACCAGCAGGAACACAATCTTGATCGTGCATCGCCGCTTCATTTCGGTACAAGTGGTTCAAATCTCGCATCAGCTTTTGAACGCCTTGATGACGCTCATATTCCAGCAAGAACCATTGCAACTGATCATCGTGGTTCCACTCCGCCGTTTGGCCGATTTCCGCGCCCATGAAGTTCAGCTTTTTGCCCGGTTGACCATACATGTAACCGTAGTATGCACGTAGGTTTGCGGTTTGCTGCCATTCATCACCTGGCATCTTGTTATGGATAGAGCCTTTGCCGTACACCACCTCATCGTGAGAGAGAGACAAGACGTAGTTTTCGCTGTGCGCATAAACCAGCGGGAATGTGATGGTATTGTGGTGGTATTTGCGGTGAACAGGATCTTCTTTGATGTATGAAAGACTGTCGTGCATCCACCCCATATTCCACTTGAAGCCAAAACCTAAACCACCCATAAAGGTTGGCGCAGACACCCCCGGAAACGCCGTTGACTCTTCCGCAATCGTCATCGCATTCGGGAAGTGCTTGTACACTTCTTCGTTCATCCATTTTAAGGTTGCGATTGCGTCGTAGTTTTCGTTGCCACCGTCGACGTTCGGTACCCACTGATCATGACTGCGCGAGTAATCGAGATAGAGCATCGATGCGACTGCGTCCACGCGAATGCCATCAATATGGAATTGTTCAAACCAGTACAGCGCATTCGATACAAGGAAGCGACGCACATGTTCACGGCCTAAATCGTAGATGTATGAGTTCCAATCTTGGTGCCAACCGCGACGTGGGTCCGGGTCGTGGAACAACGGTGTGCCGTCAAAGTTTGCTAAACCGTGATCATCCGATGGGAAATGCGCAGGAACCCAATCCAGCACCACACCGATGCCTGCTTGGTGACACGCATCCACGAAGAATTTGAAATCATCAGGTGAGCCAAAACGGCTGGTTGGCGCAAACAAGCCAACGGGTTGATAGCCCCATGAACCGTAGAATGGATGCTCAGACACAGGCATCAGCTCAACGTGGGTGTAGCCCATATCCACAAGGTATGGCACCAACTGCTCCGCGAGTTCGCGGTAGTTGAGGAAATCGCCTTTCTCGTTGCGCTTCCATGATCCAGCATGCAGCTCATAAAACGATAACGCTTCATCACGCTTTTGTGTCACTGCGCGGTTTTGCCATTTCGCATCTTGCCATTGGTAACGCTTGTGATCGTAAGTAATGGACGCGAACGATGGGTACTGCTCAGAGTAAAAACCCCAAGGGTCTTGTTTGTGTGGCAGCCCTTCCCCATTTGGCCCTTTGAGCTCAAATTTGTACTGAACGCCTTCTTCTAAGCCAGGAATGAACAAACCCCAAATGCCATAATCTAAACGTTGCATTGGGTGACGACGACCGTCCCATTGGTTGAAGCACCCCACAAGGCTAACAGCCGATGCATGCGGTGCGTAGACAAGGAAGCGAACACCGGAGATGTTTTCACCGCCACGTTCTAGCGTGACAAAGTGTGCGCCCATATAGTGATACATGTCTTTGGGCGTATGCAGATGCTCGTACTCTTGGTAAATATTGTGGTACTGGTACGGGTCATCAATAATTTGTTCAACACCATTCCAATCGACCGCCAAACGGTAGTGGGTCAGGTGTAAATCGCGTTGCTCTTTTAAGATGAAACCGCTGTCACCATCACGCTCAAGCGCCACGCGAGGTTCGCCATTAACAAGCAGTTCAACCTTGTTTGCGCCCGGCATCCACACTCGCAGCGATCCTTCGCCATCATCAATGAATGGCCCCAACGCCGAAAATGGGTCTGAGTAAGCCGCCTCAGCAAGCAGTTCGTATGCGCGTTCGTGTTGTTTCTTTATTTTCTTGGTTTTGGTGGTTTTCAAATCTTTCTCCCTAGAGCCAATATCCTTTTCAAGACCAGAAATCTGAATCAAACATCGGTTTCTCCACAGCCAACGTTGTGAACTCACAAAAGACTTCGCTTAAAACATGTATGCATCAAGCGATGTCAAAAACAAAAAATGCCCGCTATTGTCGCGGGCATAATAACGGTACTTCATCCTAACGGATTGTGTTTTCGGAATGAGTGACCTAGACGGAACTTTCGTACCTCTGAGCTAACAAAATTGGTAATCCGCTCATTCATCTACGTCACTCTACGCATCTTATTTGCTCGCCTGTGCGCGAACTTCAGTGAGGCGTTTAGAAATGCGATTCACATCTTCACGGCTGAAGATTTCATCTAGGTTCATCGACAGCTTACGACGCCAGTTTGGATACTCATCCACCGTGCCAGGAATGTTGACCGGTTGATCCATTTCTAGCCAGTCTTCAAGCTGAACGCTAAGCAGTGCAGAGTCACCCGCTGCTACGTGCAGTTGCAGCGCTTCGCTTAGGTACGAGTCCATCGGTACGTACTGAGCATCATGACCAATGCCTTCTGGCAAATAGCCGTGCCAGCGAACGCTGTCTAAGATGCCTTGCTTGCACTTCAAGCGATCAGCAAATAAGCCTTCCAACTGTTTTTCATCTGGGTAAAGGCCAATCTCACGACCCATTTTCAAATCATCGCAGTGCCAGAAACCACGCAGGGTTGGCATGTCATGCGTACACAGTGCCGCCATAGATTGCTCTGCGTAGTGCTTCGGAGAAATGAACCCACCGTCTTCTTTCGAAGTTTCGAAGAAGAACACTTTGTATGAGTGCACACCTGCATCGCGTAGGATATCGACGATTTCATCTGGCACAGTACCTAAGTCTTCACCAATCACAGAGCACTGATGACGGTGCGACTCAAGCGCTAGGATTGCGAGCATGTCTTCCACTGGGTAGTACAAGTAAGCGCCTTCTGTCGCTTTCTCGCCTTTTGGAATCCACCAAAGGCGAAGCAGGCCAAGTACGTGGTCGATACGCAGTGCACCACAGTGCTTCATGTTGGCACGTAACAACTTGATGTACGCGTCGTAACCCGTCGCTTCTAAAACTTGAGGGTTAAGCGGTGGCAGACCCCAGTTTTGACCCAGAGGACCAAGTACATCCGGCGGCGCACCGATACTTGCGTCTAACACTAAGTTACCGTCGTCGGCCCAAGTTTCACTACCTGAGTCGGCAACACCGACAGCAAGGTCACGGTACAAGCCCACAGCCATGCCTTTTTCTTCTGCCAGTGACTGCGCTTCTTTGATTTGATCGTCTGCGATCCACTGTAGGTACATGTACAAGTGAACGCGGTCTTGGTTGTCTTTGATGTATTTCTGAGTACCGGCTGCGTCGAATGTGCGGTATTTCTCAGGGAATACAGGCCAACCCCACATGTTTGAATCTTCTGCGTGTAAATCAGCATGAAGCGCATCGAATGCAGCTTGGTGTAACAAGCTGTCGCCACCTTTTTCTACAAAGTCCAAGAATGCACGAGCGCGGTCGGTGTTTTTGTCTAAATGGCGAGCTTTAAACTCACTAAACAGCAGTGGAAGAACGCTCATTTTCAGTTGCGAAACTTCTGTGTAGTTCACCCAATGAGAGTCACGTGCTTTTTGTAGACGCTGTTGAAACTCTGCACTGCCAACACGTTGCTGAGCTTCAGCACTCAGTGCGAATTCAGGTACAGAACTTACGTCGATGTACATGATATTCAACCAACGACGAGAAGACGGGCTGTATGGGCTCGCGCCTTCTGGGTTCGCTGGGAACAGTGAGTGAATCGGGTTCAAACCAATGAAGTCACCGCCACGAGAAGCGATATCGCTCACCAACTGTTTTAGGTCACCAAAATCACCGATACCCCAGTTGTGCTGAGTACGCAGTGTGTAAAGCTGGATACTAGGACCCCATAGCTTTTTATGTTGGTTTAGATCGTCTTGTTTGAAACACGCTTTCGGCGTGATGATCAATGACATCTCGTAAGGCGTTTTACGACGCTTACGGCTGACAATCAATTTGTGATAACCCCAAGCCAAGTTCTTTGGCAATGCAAACACTAGAGGGCCACCCTCAGCACGCTCATCACGAACAATTTGGGACTGAAGATAGCCTTCAAGTACCTCTCCTTGTTCTGTTTCTAAACGCCAGCTGAATTCACTCTCACGAGCACTCGTACCTAGGTTTAGTTCCACTTCGACTGGTTCGCCGTCGCGTAAAACAAGAACAGGGGCTAGTACGTCTTTTTTATGTTTCTTTTCAGCAGAAGCCAATAGTTTTTCATCGCTGCTAGTATCGTAGCCAAGCGAAGCGAGCAAGCGGCGTAGCGTCTCCTCAGACACTTTTGCCTCATCTCCCCAAGCACTGACATAGCTATCAGCCAATCTCGCCATTTCCGCGACTTTCTTTAATGCTGTTTGTTCTTTCATCGCTTTCTCCGAAGGTAATACCAACACCTTCCATGTAGGGTTTTATTGTTATCAATAACTTCTTTTGGAAAATGACCAAAGGTAGCGCTTGGCTACCTTGGTCTTAACTCTGTTCTATTAACGGTGAACCGCTTTTAGTTTCCAGATGTTGTTCACATAGTCGCGAATTGAGCGATCTGAGGTGAACTTGCCGACAAGGGCGGTATTAAGAATGGCTTTCTTCGCCCAGCCAGCTTGGTCTTTGTATTGTTCGCTCATGTCTTCGTGCGCTTTCACGTAAGATGCGAAGTCCGCAAGACATAAGTACGGGTCACCACCATCTAGTAGGCTGTCGTACGTTGCACGCAGTAAGCCTGGTTGACCTGGAGTGAATTCTTCACCCAGTAGTAGGTCCATAGACGCTTTGAGTAGGTGATCCGCATTGTAGTAATCAAATGGGTTGTAACCTTGAGCTTTCAGCGCTTTCACACCTTCAACGTCTAGACCGAAGATGTAGATGTTCTCATCGCCTACTTCTTCACGAATCTCAACGTTAGCACCATCCATCGTACCGATCGTTAGGGCACCGTTAAGCGCCATCTTCATGTTACCAGTACCTGATGCTTCTTTACCCGCAAGTGAAATTTGTTGTGATACGTCCGCCGCAGGAATAATAATTTCAGCCATGCTCACGCGGTAATCAGGAATGAAGACCACTTTCAGCTTGTTGCCGATGCGAGGGTCGTTGTTCACTTTCTCAGCAATTTTGTTAATAGCGAAAATGATTTCTTTCGCTAGGTGGTAACCCGGTGCCGCTTTCGCTGCGAAGAACACAACGCGAGGCACACATTCGAAGCCTGGTTCGTTAATAATGCGATGGTACAGAGACAGTACGTGTAGAAGGTCTAAGTGCTGACGCTTGTACTCGTGCAGACGCTTGATTTGAACATCGAAGATCGCATTAGTATCGAGTTCGATACCCATGTTCTCTTTCACCCAGTTAGCTAGGCGTTCTTTGTTCTCTTTCTTCACTGCCATGAATTCTTTCTGGAATTTCTCGTCAGTGGCGTACTTAGCGATGCCTTCTAGTTGCTCTAGTTTCGCTGGCCATTCTGGACCGACTTTCTCTGTGATTAGCTTAGAAAGACCTGGGTTACAGAACTTCAACCAACGACGTGGCGTAATACCGTTCGTTACGTTGTGTAGACGTGTTGGGTACATTTCGTGGAACTCTGGGAATAGGTCTTTCTTAACCAATTCAGAGTGAAGTGCCGCTACACCGTTTACTGCGTAAGAGCCAATTACACATAGGTTTGCCATGCGAACCATGCGGTGGAAACCTTCTTCGATGATAGAAAGCTTCTGTTGTTTCGCGACATCACCCGGCCACATTGCACGTACGTCTTGTAGGAAGCGGTGGTTGATCTCGTAAATGATCTCCATGTGACGTGGTAGTAGGTGCTGAATTAGCGACTCTGGCCATGTCTCTAGTGCTTCTGGAAGTAGCGTGTGGTTTGTGTACGCGAATGTTTGAGAGCTGATTTCCCAAGCCGCTTCCCAAGTTAGACCTTTTTCGTCCATCAGGATGCGCATTAGCTCAGGAATCGCAATCGTTGGGTGCGTATCGTTAAGCTGAATAGTCTCTTGCTTCGGTAGATCCGCTAGCGAGTAGCCAGCTGCTTCGTGGCGACGTAGGATGTCACGTACAGACGCAGCTGAGTGGAAGTACTGTTGCATTAGACGAAGTGTTTTACCTTTCTCGTGGTTGTCGTTCGGGTAAAGCACTTTAGTGATGTTGCCCGCGTCGATCAGTGCGTGCTGCGCTTCGAAGTAGTCACCGTTGTTAAAACTTGCTAGCGAGAATGGTGCAATTGCCTGACATTCCCAAAGACGTAGCGGGTAAACCGTGTCTGATTCGTAACCCACGATTGGTAGATCCCAAGGCATTGCTCTTACAGACATGCCAGGAACCCATTTGCGAACTTCTTTACCGTTCTCGTTAACCACTTCAACGTGACCGTAGAAACCGATCTCTTGTGCAAGTTCTGGACGAGCAATTTCCCAAGGGTAGCCTTCTACACCACGCCATGCGTCAGGTGCTTCTTGCTGGCGACCATCTTTGAAAGACTGTTTGAACAAACCGTATTCGTAGTGCAAGCCGTAACCGACGGTTGGGAATTCTTGTGCCGCACATGAATCCATGAAACATGCCGCTAGACGACCAAGACCACCGTTACCCAATGATGGGTCACGTTCTTCTTCTAGCAGGTCAGTTAGGTTGTAACCCAGTTCAGCCATTGCTTCTGTTACTTGTTCGTACAGACCCATGCTGATTAGGTTGTTACCCGTCAAACGACCGATAAGGAACTCTAGCGAAAGGTAGTTAACGCTCTTCGCACTTTTAATGCGTGGATCTTCTTCAGTAGCAAGCAAATCTAAAGTAGTGAACTCAGCCAGTGCATGACCCATTGCTAGGTACCAAGCGCGGCTGTCTGCGTTTTCAATCGTGTGAGCGTAAGTTACAGATAGGTGTTTCTTTACGCTTTCTTGGAACGACTTCTTGTCAAATTGTTTTTGTTGAGTAGGTTTCATTACGAAATTCTCACGTCTTTTGGTAATTCATCTGCCATACATCGTGCATTTACCTCTGTGAATAAACATCCTCCTAATTCTCCTCCTTTGAAGGAGGAGGGCTGAGGGCGTAGAGGGGGTACCATTGCTAGGTTAGTGATCCAAATCTCAACAAAGTGAGCTTTGCTCCAGTTCTTAGTGATTTTGATCACAATGGAATATGAGAAAGGTTAAAACCCGTTCATGACGCTTTTTATAGCCCACTCATCTGATGATGTGAAAATTGTAATATTGGTCACATTAACTTGGTTAACATGGAAAGATTTTTCATAATCGATGTGCAACGAGATCTTAATACACTCGACACAAAAGATATTTAAGTGACAAGAATCACAAATAAAGGGCGTAGTTGATGGTAAATCCATCAACCCTTGAGAATTAGGAAGTGGATCAAAGTAACGGACATTTCTGATGTCGTAACATCCCACACGGCTCACAGGATTGTACGCTTTTTATACAAACTAGAATTAGGCGGTGTGAGTTATTTCTAGTTTTCGCTAGCTTTTATATCTAAGTGACCGTATGGAATGCTTTTTCAGACGGATGCAAGCCCCAACAAGAGGCGACATCAACCGGCATTCAAGCAGTTTTTGATGCTGGTGAAATCATTCAGTAAGACGAAGCTTTCGAGGGGGCCTTACTGAAATGATCATGTCGCAATCACTTGGGTATACATAAATAAGGACATAATTACTAATGTGGATTCCATCTAAGCTTACTCGACCAGGACGCCTGCACAATGCCATCGTGCGCCCACGAGTGTTGGACTTACTACAGCAAGCGCCTTACTACAAATTGGTTTTATTCCGCTCCCCAGCAGGTTACGGAAAAACCACCATGGCAGCGCAGTGGCTATCCGATAAACCAAACGTCGGTTGGTACAGCATTGATGACAGCGATAACGACGGCTTTCGTTTTGTGAACTACCTGCTTCAAGCATTAAACAAAGCCACCAACTTCAGTTGCTCTAACGCACAAAAACTGGCGGAAAAACGCCAGATCTCTTCTCTACGTTCTTTATTCAGCGAAGTGTTCGCGGAAATGGCTGATTTTCATCAAGAGTGCTACGTGGTGCTAGATGACTATCACTTGATCACCAACGATGAAATTCATGAATCCATGCGTTTCTTCTTAAAACACATGCCAGACAACCTCACCGTTGTGGTAACAAGTCGTGCAGCGCCGCCTCTGGGTACTGCAAACTTACGTGTTCGTGATTTAATGATCGAAATCGGCAACGAGATGTTGGCGTTCGATACCGAAGAAACGACTCGCTTCTTTAATCAGCGTATTGCCGATGGCATCGACGAAGACATGGCAAACAGCCTCAGAACCTATGTGGAAGGTTGGCCATCGGCGATGCAGTTGATCGCGTTGCAAGCGCAACATCAAAACCGTACATTGGCACAAACCGTAGAGTCGGTATCGCAGTTCAATCACGCGCATTTGTGGGATTATCTGGTCGAAGAAGTATTTGACCTACTCGATCACGAAACTCGTCATTTCTTGATGCAAGTTTCCGTGCTTGACCACTTCAATGATGAGTTGGTGTTTGCCCTCACCCAACGCGAAGATGCGCTTGGTTTGATCGAATCATTAAACCGCTACGGCTTATTCATCTACCCACTCGAAGGGGAGCAAAACTGGTTCCGATTCCATAACTTATTTGGCGAGTTTTTGTCTCATGAGCGCCAAGCGCGTATTCCTCAGCAAGAAAAAGATCTCCACCGCAATGCAGCTGTTGCCTGGTTACAACAAAAAGCACCGCACCAAGCGATTCACCATGCACAAAAGTCGAACGATAAAGACTTGGTGGTAGAAATTCTAAACGAATTCGGCTGGAAGATGTTTAACCAAGGCGAGCTCAGCACACTGGAAAGCTCAATTAATAAGTTGGATGCTGAGCTTCTGTTCAGCCACCCAAAACTTACGATGCTCCGAGCTTGGTTGGCTCAAAGTCAGCATCGTTATAACCAAGTAGGCCACCTGCTTGAAGAAGCGGAAGAGGAGCATAAAAAGCGTAACATTGAGTTAGATATTCATTATCAAGGTCAAGCAAACGCGCTGCTTGCTCAAGTAGCTATCAACAGCAACCAACCAGAGAAAGCACTCGAATTAGCGGAGCTAGCACTTAGCCAACTTGATAACACGATTTACCGTAGCCGCATTGTGGCAACTTCGGTTGTTGGCGAAGTTAACCACGTGCTAGGTAAACTCGACCGCGCGTTACCGATGATGCAACAAACCGAAAAATTGGCGCGTCAGTACCAAGTTTACCACCAAGCGTTATGGGCGATTTTACAACAAAGCGAGATTTTGATTGCGCAAGGTTACGTACAAGCCGCCTTTGAGCTGCAAGATTCCGCATTCCGCCTGATTGAAGATCAGCAACTTCAACATGTTCCTCTGCACGAGTTTTTGCTGCGTATTCGAGCGCAAGTGCTTTGGTGCTGGAACCGACTTGATGAAGCAGAAGAATGTGCCTACCGAGGTCTACAAATTCTCGAAAACCATTCGCCAAGTAAGCACTTACACAGCTACTCGATGCTGGCGCGTATTGCGGTTGGCCGTGGCGAGCTAGACAAAGCCGGTAAATTCATTGAGCACATTCAACATTTGATGAAGCAGTCGACTTACCACGTAGATTGGACAGCAAACGCTTCACTATCGTTGATCCTGTTTTGGCAAGCGCGCGGGAATACCGATGCAATGCAAGAATGGCTCAACACTGCAGTTCGTCCTGAATCGGCATGCAACCACTTTTCACAATTGCAATGGCGCAACATTGCACGAGCGCACATCAACTTAGGTCAATATACCGAAGCGCGCGCAGCATTGGATTTCCTCCAAAGTGAAGCTCGTCGAACCAACCTGATCACAGATACTAATCGCAACTTAGTGGTCGAAGCGGTGTTTGCTGCTCGCCAAAAAGACGAAGAGCAAGCAAAAGCATTGCTAAAAGAAGCGTTAGTGATGACAAACCAGACGGGGATGGTAGGTAATTTCCTCATTGATGGCGCCACCATTGGCGGGCTACTGGAGAAGTTAAGCCTCCGCCATGAGCTAGGCGATCTAGAACGTCACCGCGCTCAACAATTGATGAAGGATATTTCGTCCAATCAGCGCAGCCGCTCTATTCACTTTGATGAAGACTTCATTGAGAAGCTGGTAAACCACCCTAACGTACCGGAACTGGTTCGCACAAGCCCACTGACTCAACGTGAGTGGCAGGTGCTTGGTTTGATTTATTCTGGTTTCAGTAATGAGCAAATCGCGCAAGAGCTTGATGTGGCAGGCACCACGATTAAAACCCACATTCGCAACTTGTACCAAAAGCTCAATATCGCCAATCGTAAAGAGGCCATTGTGACAGCTGAAAATTTACTCCAGTTGATGGGGTACTGATCAGCTCAAGAAAACAGATTAAAACCTAAAGTGAAATACAAGGGGTTGGCGTGATGCGTCAGCCCTTTTTTATGAGTCTAGAACGAGGGAAGTGCAATTTGCAAAGCACGTAAGTAACGTTGTTCATATAAAAAAATAGCCAACCGCAATAATCGCGATTGGCTTATATTTAGTGTGAACAAATTGTATTCACTAACAACGTCAGTTGGCTAGGTGACCCTCGGCTTAAGAAGGGTCGAGCAGTATTATGCATTAATCATGCCAAAATGCAAAGACTTATTTTTGGGCACAGGATCTCATATAAAGTGAATTTGTCTATATAAAATATAGCAAAACGCAAATTCAATTATCAAATTGCATTTGCATAATGCAACAAACGTAGCCATTGATAGTACAGTTAATCATCTCAATAATGTAAACCAAATATTAAGATATCGTTGTATTTGAATCACCTCATAACCTGTAACAAAAATAAGCAATTACTTGGATATAAAACCCAGTAGCTACAGCACTATTTCATACTTTTTTCGTCGCAATGTTTGTATACTCTGTGCCATCGAAACGACTTAGCATTAGAGCAATGAACTACTTAATTACTTTCTTCAAAGGAATCGCCATGGGCGCAGCAGATGTTGTTCCTGGCGTATCAGGCGGCACCATCGCGTTTATCACCGGCATTTACGATACGCTGCTTGAGAGCATTCGACGCATTAACCCATCACTTTTCTCTATTTGGCGAAAAAAAGGGGTTAAAGCCGCCTTTAATCACATCAACGGTTTCTTCCTTATCGCTCTGTTTGCCGGTATTTTCACCAGCATTGCTACGCTAGCAAAGTTGATCACTTGGCTTCTTGACACACACCCCATCCCACTTTGGTCATTTTTCTTTGGTCTGATTTTGGTATCGGTCTATCACATTATTCGTCAGGTTGAACAACGTGATCTTATCCGCTTTGTGACTCTACTTGTTGGTGTCGGGTTTGCTTACAGCATCACCGTGCTTAAACCTCTGCACATGGAACCAACGGCCATTAACACATTGTTCGCTGGTGCTATCGCGATTTGCGCGATGATCTTACCGGGCATCTCTGGCAGCTTTATCTTGTTATTGATTGGGATGTATGCGCCAGTATTAGCCGCCGTGAAAGGTTTCCAAGTCGATACATTGGCGCTGTTTTTGTCAGGTTGTGTGATTGGTTTGCTGTCCTTTTCGCATCTATTGTCGTGGTTACTACGCAAGTTCCGCGATTTCACTCTGATGTTTTTGACAGGCTTAATGATTGGTACGTTACCAAAGATTTGGCCTTGGAAAGAAACCATCACTTGGCGCACCAATTCAAAGGGTGAGCAAGTGCCCTTGCTACAGCACAACCTATCACCATTTGAATTTGAACACGTGACATCACAACCTTCTCAGTTAGTGCTTGCCGTTGTGATGATGCTTGCTGCCATTGCGCTGGTTTTGAGTCTCGAAAAATTTGCAGATTCAGACAAGTAACTGCGGTATCAAATCAATACGGAATCAACAAACAAGAACGGAGCCAATTGGCTTCGTTCTTGTTTGTTGGCAAAGAGAAAATCATCGCAATTGAAAATCTTTATGGGCTTGATTCAACAACCCCTACACCGCGCGGTTATTTTGATCTCTGTCATCGAGGCACAACGCACAATTTATCTAGGCCACGAGTTGGCGAATGACGCTTCTGTGCTACGATGCAGGTAATGTTAAGTGATAAATGCTGAACCTTAATGAAAGTGTTACAAATCGCCGCTGTTTCAGCCGCACTGGTTGCGGGATTTTATGCCCCGACTTTACTAAAAAGCTTTTCTTCATCCACTCCGATCAAACCGATAGATGAGTATTGCTTTCTCTCTACTGCCTCGTGCGTTCAAGAGAATGTTACGATGACGCTCAACGCAGATACTGCTCAACCCTTGGTCCCTACTACTCTGAATGTTGAGTGGCACACAAGCGATGCTGAGCAACTCGTCCTAAGCCTTTCAGGAAGAGAAATGGAGATGGGAGAACCCAAGTTTTTACTGAAGCAAGTCGCTCCCGGTCGATATCAAGGTGACATCATTCTGCCGGTTTGCACTCAAGACGCCATGACCTGGGTTGGTGAACTCAGTGATGGAGAGAGTACCGTTTACCCTGCTATAAAAATGCAAAGATAAGGAATCGTTATGAGCCGCAATTGGTCCCTATTTCTCGTAGTTGCTTTCGCCCTCGGGTTTGGCGTAAAAAGCTATTTAGATAATCAGAAAACGAAGCCAGAGCAAGTGGATAGTTCCACCTCTCAACAAACGGTATTGTTTGGGGAAAATAACCAAGCCGTCAATATCTTCGATGTGAATGACCCTCGCATTCGAGTCGTCTATTTTGGTTTTACTCGCTGCCCAGATGTTTGCCCAACTTCGCTTGCTATGCTAGCAGGAGCCCTAAATCAGATCGATGAAGCGCAAAAAGCGCAACTGCGCCCAATGTTCATTTCTTTAGATCCAGAGCGTGATGAGGCCGATGCCTCGGCGAAATATGCCCATTACTTCCATCCAATGATTGAAGGCCTATCGGCACCGCTTGATGTAACCACACCTTTGGCACACAACTATGGTGTTATTTTCCGCAAAACCGAATTGGAAGGCTCGGAGCTCAAATACACGCTTGATCACAGCTCTTACTTTTACTTCTTGAAGCCGGATGGCACGTTAATCACCAAGGTACCGCATACACTCTCGCCGGCACCGATTGTTGAAGCCATTTCAAAACTGACGACTGAAGGCTCCTCAAATGACAGTTAAGTCAGTGCTGAAACAGTTTTTCAGTTTCCTAACTCAAACCAACCCCAATGTCGAACAAGACGTCGATACGATCATTGACGCCATTGGGGGGATAGAAAACCTGCTAGAAACTGGAGCATGCGCGACTCGGCTGCGTCTTACCCTTAGAACGACGTCCATCATAGATAAAAATGCACTCAAAAATCATGGCGCGCATGGCGTCGTGATACTGGATGAGCGTCATGTCCAAATCATATACGGCTTAAAAGCCAACACGTATTCGCAGATAATGGAAGAGCGCATCAACAAACAAAGCTAATATTTTCGCAGTATAGCTACCCTCTAAGAAAAAGGGCGGCTATACTCTCTTGGCTTAATTAATTCACTTATTTATTAACCAACGAAGAGGACACATGATGATTGTATTGAATAACACTAACTGGGCATCGCAAGGGTAACCCTAACCGCACCAATTGCGTGGCATAGCCACAACTCCCCTTCTCTGCCCGGTCTTCACCGGGGTCAACTCTATCCGAATTAGACCCTAATGCGATTTGTATTAAGGCGCTTTTTTGCGTCTGGGATAATTCAACAATGAATCAAACACATACTTTTTGTGACACATTAATTTCAACTTCAAACCCACTAAAACGATTGGGTTGGAAACCATTTTTTCAGCAACAACTGACACTAGACGATTACGACGACACTATCTTTGCACGTGTGATTGCGCATCACCGAAGTGGTTACCTATTGGCGACAGAAACGGGGCAAGTCCACCTCAATGCCCACCACTCTCTACCCAATATGACCGTCGGAGACTGGGTTATCTTAAATGACGATCAGCAATTTGTTCGCTTACTGGATCGCTTGAGCCTCTTTAGCCGCAAAGCAGCAGGCAGCAAAGTGGCAGAGCAGCTCATCGCCGCAAATGTGGATACCGTTTTTATCGTCTGTTCCCTTAACGACGACTTCAATTTAAGTCGTATTGAACGCTATCTCGCCTTGGCTCATGAAGCCGAAGTCGAACCCGTCATCGTGCTTTCCAAAGCCGATTTGTGTGGCAACATTGATGAACTAAAAAGCCAAGTACAGAAGCTCGACCCTCTATTAGTCATAGAGACAGTCAACGGCTTAGAAACAGAGAGTGCTTCTAAACTCATGAGCTGGTGCGAAGAAGGACAAACCGTCGCTTTTATCGGTTCTTCAGGCGTTGGCAAATCAACTCTTGTGAATGCATTACTCGGGCAGCAAGAACAGGCGACTGGGCATATTCGTGAAGACGATAGCAAAGGGCGACATACAACCACATCGCGCTCTATCCATCTATTACCTGATGGCGGCATCTTGATTGATACTCCGGGAATGCGCGAGCTTCAACTAGCAGACTGCGAAGTGGGCGTCAGTGAGGCATTTTCTGACATTGAGGTTCTCGCTCAGCGTTGTCGCTTTGGTGATTGCCAGCATCAAACTGAGCCGGGTTGTGCAGTTCAAGCTGCGATTGAAAATGGCACACTGGAGGTTCGTCGTTTCAATAACTATCAAAAACTATTGCGAGAACAAGCCTTTAACGGCGCGACTTTGGCAGAACAACGAGCTCAAAGTCGACAGTTCGGGAAACTCACTCGAAATGCCATGAGTGATAAGCGCAGGCGCCAACAAAGTTATTGATTTGTTACGTTTGAGTTGTCAATAAAATCAAAGGAGACGAAAGTCTCCTTTTTAACAACTTTATTAAAAACCATTACTCATAACTAATGATAATTTTCAACATAAAAATCTTATTTAAATAACATTGAGCAAACATTTAATCCAAAAACAAACTAAAACTAGACACAAAATATTACCAAGCTAAGATATGTGATATTCAGCAAGAAAATGGCTGAATTTATAAAAACAGGATAATTGATAATCATGTGTCTTAGTGACCAGAAGCAATGCTCACCCCTTGCAATACAAGGGCATTATCGCCGTGTAATGATGGACTATTGCCCTGCTCGCTCTGGCATAAAATTGCAGGAATGATGTATGCAACACAACAGCCTCGTTGCCCGATTTGCTCGTGGTAACCTCGTCGTCCAGATCCTTGTCGGTATTGTCTTTGGTATTTTGCTCGCCACAATTTCCCCAAGCCATGCCGAAAGTGCAGGATTAATTGGTAGCCTTTTTGTTGGTGCTCTTAAAGCGATCGCGCCAATCCTTGTGTTTATTTTGGTTGCCGCTTCAATTGCGAACCAAAAGAAAAACCAGCACACGTACATGCGTCCAATCGTTGTACTGTACCTGATGGGTACGTTCTTCGCGGCGCTATCAGCAGTGGTTCTAAGCTTCCTTTTCCCGACCAATTTAACGCTTGTCACCGGCGCTGAAGGTGCAACGCCGCCTCAAGGTATTGCTGAAATTCTACGCACACTGTTGTTTAAACTGGTCGACAACCCAGTAAATGCACTAGTAGAAGCAAACTACATCGGCATTCTTGCTTGGGGTGTGGGTCTGGGTCTTGCGCTACACCACGCATCTGCAACAACGAAAGCCGTGTTTGAAGATCTCAGCCACAGCGTGTCTCACATTGTTCGCTTTATCATTCGTCTTGCACCATTTGGTATCTTTGGCCTAGTTGCTTCAACGTTCGCAACAACAGGCTTTAGCGCACTAGCAAGCTACGCACACCTTCTGGCGGTTCTTCTTGGCGCTATGATGATCATCGCACTCGTTGTAAACCCGGCGATCGTGTTCGTTAAAACTAAGCAAAACCCTTACCCACTTGTATTCCGTTGCCTACGTGAAAGTGGTGTAACCGCGTTCTTCACTCGTTCAAGTGCGGCGAATATCCCAGTAAACATGGCACTATGTGAGAAGCTAAAACTGGACGAAGATACGTACTCAGTATCTATCCCACTAGGTGCGACCATTAACATGGCTGGTGCTGCAATCACTATCACAACGCTAACGCTTGCAGCTGTGCACACTATGGGTATTGAAGTTGATCTACTGACTGCGCTACTGCTAAGTATTGTGGCTGCGGTTTCTGCATGTGGCGCATCAGGTGTTGCAGGTGGCTCGCTACTACTTATCCCACTTGCGTGTGGTCTGTTTGGTATCTCAAACGACGTAGCAATGCAGGTTGTAGCGGTTGGCTTCATCATCGGCGTGATTCAAGACTCTGCTGAAACTGCACTAAACAGTTCAACAGACGTTGTCTTCACAGCAGCAGTTTGTAAATCAGAACAGCAAAAAGCTCAGTAAGACTGACAGAACAAATAGAAAGGGGAGCCGATGATGGCTCCCCTTTTTTATATACTAATTATTTGCGCTCAATTACGCGGTGGCCAGAGCCACCTCTTCAATTGAGAAATGCTTACTTGGCTCAACAAACTCTTGCTGTGCCGCGATAGTTTGCAGCTCCCACTCCCCTGCATGGTAAGTGGCGCTTAATACCCCGTAACACGCGTCATGGCAGTGTTGGAAAGCTTGTTTAGGAGACCAGCCCTTCAATAATCCAGCGGTGAAGATAGCCGAGATAAGATCACCCACACCCACAGGCTGTTTGGCAAACTCAAACTGAGGACGCTTCGCTAAGTAAATGCCTTCTTGCGTTGCCAGTAACATGTTGAAGCTGCCATTCTCTAGGCAGTAAAGGTGCTTCACTAGCACTATTTTTGGACCTTTCGCTAGTGCACGTTGGCATGCCGTGATCGCATCGTCTAACGAGTGGATTTCCATCTCTGCAAATTGGCTTAGCTCGAACTGGTTAGGCACGATCACATCTGCCATTGGCATCAGACGGTTTAACAAGTTTTCTGCAATACCCGGCGCCACAATACAGCCTTTGTCTGGCGCGCCCATCACAGGGTCGCAAACATAAAGTGCCTTCGGGTTCGCTTGCTTCACCTTCGTCACGGTTTCTTCAACAGCAAGGCACTGCTCTGCGCTGCCTTGGTAGCCCGTCAACACCGCTTGGCACTTTTCCAATGCACCGATGTTACTAAGACCACGAACTAACTCGCTGATGTCTTCAGCCGCAAACGCTCGCCCAGTCCAGCCTTCTTGATACTGCGTGTGGTTAGAAAATTGAACGGTATGAATCGGCCATACTTCGAAGCCCATGCGTTGCATTGGGAAAACGGCACTGCTGTTACCAGCATGACCAAAAGAAACATGAGATTGTATAGAGAGGATACCTTGCATAGTACCTTACCTCTTATTGTTGTTATCGATAGTTCAAAGACAGCGGCAAGCGCCAGTTTTGCGAAACCAGTAGTGTATCCGACAAACCAAGATTCTCTAACTCAATTCTCGTTAACTTCTTCAGAGTAAGTTGGAGCGCTGGTTTTCAACACCATCTTCTTGATTTCCATTTTGTCTTTATTCAGTGCGATTTCTAGGGTATCTCCTTCCCTTATCCCGAGTTGAGTCAGGATTACGCTTGGAATGACTACGGCGGTATCGTCACCGATTTTAACAGGTTGACTTATCATCTTTCGTCCTCCAAATGTCGAAAATGAGTTTTCACATCATTGGATATTTATTCCCAAGAGCCTTGTTCTGACTTGGGCTTGGCATAAGCGCCTAAAAACAAAGAGCCTTCCACACCGCGTTTGGGAAGGCTCTTTCATTATTATTTTTTAATTTGCTAAAGGCTCATGCTTGGCAGCAATCAGACCGTAAGCACTCCAGCCTAGGAAGGTGACGATTGAGCCCCACATCATCGCTTCGTAGCCGGAACCATATAGCGCGTAGAAGCTGTATAGGGAACCAATCAGAGCGATAATGTTGGTGGTTTTCATCTCGCGCTCTGGCACGTGCGCCACTTGCTGCATGATGAAAATTGCGCCCATACATAGGATGTAAGGAATAACGTTCGTTACTACCGCTAGGTTAACCAGCGCTTCGAACTGCTCGTTCAGCGTTGGAGAAATAGTCATTAAAGACAGCACCGATTGGATAACCGTGATGGCCACCATACCTTTGATTGGCGTACCACGTTTGTCCACTTGAGAGAACAATTTAGGGAAGAAGCCCGCATCAGAAGATGATTTGAACACTGACGCGATAGTGAACTGCCAACCTAATAGAGAACCCGCACAAGCCAATACCGCCATACCAGCAACCGCTTTACCTGCTGCTGAGCCAAGCATCACAGACCATACGGTTGAGAATGGCGCGGTAGAAGCGGCAAGCTCAGAGTTTGCAACGATACCAGAACAGATGTTTGTCGATACAATGTAAACCACCGCAGCAATCAACGTACCGCCCAATACTGCGATTGGTACGTTCTTCTCTGGGTTTTCTACCGCTTCTGAGTTCGCACAGGCCGATTCAAGACCAAGAAACGCCCATAGTGTCATGGCAATAGAAGCACTCACAGCTTCACCAAATGGTAGGTGGTGTGGGTTCCAAGCTTCTATGTACATGGTTGGGTTAAACCAGAACCAACCAACAATACCTAGCGAACATACCGGTAGGATCACACCCCATACCGTGAAGGTACCGATTTGACCTGTGATTTTCGCACCACCGAAGTTAGCGAAAGTACAAATCCAAAGAATGGCGATGGTGTACAAACAGGTTTCGACCGGAGATAGGGTCACTTCAAAAAATGCGGAGCCGTAACCCACACAGGTAATCGCGATCGCAATATTCGCAATAAGGAGCGACAAACCGTAAGTCCAGCCCGCCATAAACGCACCCGATTTACCGAATGCGTAAGACGCGTAACCGTTCATACCGCCGTCACGTTTACTAAAGCGACCACATTTTGCAAACACATAAGCCAACGCCAAAGAGCCCGCTGCCGTGATCAGCCAAGACAACACAGAAATGGTGCCCACTTGCGCCAGTTTACTTGGCAGCATGATAATACCGGAGCCAGCCATATTGATGAACGTCAGAATGGTTAACTGCACCACCGACATTTTTTTAGTTTCAGTACTCATAAATTATTCTCCACGAATAAGCGGTTCGCACCGACGCCGGAGCGTGGTGCGAACGGGTAGATTAATCTTTTAGGACATAGCAATGTGCGGTAGTGCGACCGTCGACATCTTCAAGGTACACACCTTGAATTTCTGGCGCGAAGCCTGGGAATCGGTTGATGCCTTCTTCTAGAGATAAGAAGTAATCCACCACCTGTTGAGTCCAGATTTCACCAGTGATCACACAGATAATGCCTGGAGGGTAAGGCAGTGCACCTTCGGCGGCTACGCGGCCGACGGCCTCTTTAAGTGGTAGGTAATCGCATTCACCGCGGAAGTATTTACGTGTTGCCACGTCTGGTTTGTGAACCATTTGTGGGAAGTATTCACTGCGGAACATCGCTTTTTGTAGCTGTTTCACGTTCAGCTCTTTGTACATGTCATGCATTTCCTGACATAGCTGACGGATGGTGTAACCACGGTAGCGCTCTTTGTTCGCTTCGTAGACGCCTGGTAGCACGATACTGAGAGGTGCATCATCACGAATGAATTTTTCAAATCGGTTGATTTGCGCGACAAGGTGACGGATCTTACCCATATCTTCGGCAGGAGTGAGTAGGAACAAGATGGAGTTCAAGTCACACTTCTCAGGGATGATGCCGTTTTCGCGAAGGAAGTTCGCCAATAGCGTTGCCGGAATACCGAAATCTGCGTAGCTGCCGTCTTCGGCAATGCCTGCCGTGGTTAGCAACAATTTACATGGGTCAACAAAGTATTGACCTTCACCATAACCTTCAAACTTGTGCCAGTTTGCATCTGGCTCAAACATGAAGAACTTCTTGTTGGTCGCGATCACATCAGTGTCGTAACTGCCCCAAGGTTGACCTTCAATTTCATTTGGAATGAACGGACGAATTAACTCACAACTTTTGAGAATTTCTTTACGCGCTTCGATACCTGTCTTAACCGCGTCGCTCCATAAACGTAAGCCTGCTTCACCATCGTGGATCTTCGCGTTCACATCCAATGCAGCAAACAACGCATAGAAAGGAGATGTCGATGCGTGCATCATAAACGCGTTGTTAAAGCGTTTGTGATTGCAGTAACGAGCTTGGCCTTTGATATGGCGGTCTTTTTTGTGGATTTGCGACGTTTGAGAGAAACCAGCTTGTTGTTTGTGAACAGACTGAGTCACGATCACACCCGCATCTTCTGGTTTCAGATCCAGTAGCAGTGGCGAACAGTCTTTCATCATAGGGATGAACTGCTCATAGCCTACCCATGCCGAGTCAAACAAGATGTAGTCACAAAGGTGGCCAATCTTATCCATGACGTAACGAGCGTTATAAATTGTACCGTCGTAAGTACCCAACTGGATGATGGCCAGGCGGAACGGACGTTCATCTCGTGCACGCTCTGGAGATACTTTCGCGATTTGAGCACGAATATACTCTTCATCGAAACAGTGCTCATCCATACCACCAATGAAGCCCCAAGGGTTACGCGCTGTTTCTAGATAAACTGGCATACCACCCGCTTGGATTAACGCGCCGTGGTGATTCGACTTGTGGTTATTGCGGTCGAACAATACCAAATCGCCTTCAGTTACTAGCGCGTTACACACCACTTTGTTTGAAGCAGAAGTACCGTTGAGTACGAAGTAAGTTTTGTCAGCGTTAAATACTTTTGCAGCGTGTGCTTGCGCTTGGTGTGCAGAACCTTCGTGGATCAGTAAGTCACCTAAGTCCACGTCCGCGTTACACAAGTCGCTACGGAATAGGTTTTCGCCAAAGAAATCGTAGAATTGTTTACCAGCAGGGTGTTTTTTGAAGAACTGACCACCTTGGTGCCCTGGACAGTCAAACGCCGAGTTACCCATCTCAACGTAGTGCGTTAATTGCTTGAAGAAAGGAGGGAGCAGACGACACTCATATTTAGTCACGGCTTCATTAATTTGACGGCAGTAGTAATCGATAGATTGTCTTTCTAAATCAATAACCCCCGTTAACCAAACGTAATCTTCTGCCGAAACTGGAGTTTCATCGGTCACTAAGAAAACAGGAATTCCGTACCCTGTTTCCGAAATCATTCTGTGCAGACCCGCTTTAATGTCTGCTGACGTAATAATAGCTGCACCAACGTCGGTTAATTCAACTTGTTCTAAAGGCAGTAAGTGACGATTAAATTGTTCATCTAAAGATTCAGCTAATAAGCTAAAGTCTTCAGGCATGTAATTACTAACACCTATAATTAAACGTTTCATTTGAAATATCTCTTTTTTGTTCTTTAAAAATGACAAGGACAGATATTACAAACGAAATATTTATTTAAAATTCAAATTACAAATTTCGTGATTAAATTTTCATATTTAAAAGACTTATTTTATCGAATTAAAATTTAGAGACTTTCATCACTTTCCAGTTTCTATCTCAATGATATTGAAACGCACCTAAAAGGAAAGAACCTTCAATAATTATGTGACAACGCCCATTATTAAAAAGAAGGTTATTATAAGAAAATAAAGTTTTGAGATTTCCATCACTATATAATAAGTTAAATTATATTATTGCAGTTTAAAACACTCCAATTTTAACCAAATTTAAACACATAATAAAAGAGCCATCAACACATGTATTGATGGCTCTTTACTTTGGATATAAAGAAAAAACAACTTAATTGAATAAATGACTATCTAGCTTGACTCCACCATTCGACCATTGCTGATAACGCTTTACAGACATGCCTGACGAGTACATGGTATGTTTACAATCCATACACTCAACAAAATACAACCCACTCATTCCTGCCATAACGTGCAGCCTTCGGCTATCGCAGCGCTTGCAGGACAGGCGCTTTACTTTGGTGTTGACGTCAATACGCCGAGCAAAGTTTAACGTTTCGTGAGAGCATAAAGCGTCAACAGCACTATCTTTAAAAGGATGCTCACTAAGTAAATAATTAATGGCGTAATCGTACACCGGGGGGATTGAAGATTTTCCACTTTCAATATTACTTATCTTAGCAACGGAAACGCCTAATAAAGAAGCGAACTCAGCCTTACTGTACTCTAAGATAAATCTTGAAGAGATGAATTTATCTGCACTAATGATTCTCAACATACACAAATCTCTAATAGAAATAAAAACAGAGCAAACTAATTCGCTCCATTTCTGCTGAAACATGTAATGAAAAAGTTACTTCCTAGTGTAATTCTGCATATTATCTATGCTATTTTATTTTGTACGTCATCTTGCGCCTAATTAATTATAAAATCAATAATCCATGCCTAAATATAAAAACACAATTTAAGATTTATAATACAATTTTTAATTTACATTATTAGATAAAGTAATGAATACTATTCACCTATTACTCTGGGCATCAAGTATTGCTCTTCAATCATTATTACTATCAATTGAAGAGACTTGATTTGAGCCCAACAGGAGAAGTAGATAAAGAGGGAAATCCCTCTATTTGAAGATAAACATATCCCGCCTTAGCGAAGTACTAAAAATGTGTTGAAAAATCGAATAAATAGTATGCAATCCAGTAAATAAATCGCTTAGATAAGTTTACAGTCTGTAATTGTGATCGACAGAGATACTGAGACAGAAAGGCAAAAGAAAAGCCTCAATTATGAGGCTTATGGATAAGATAAATTATGGTTGAAGGAAATTCTGCGTGAAATCGAGCGCCTCTTTAGAGAGCTTTTTTTCGGTGGACGATGTGGTTGTCTGTCCCTCCGTCGTTGCGGTCGTCATGTCAGGCTGGAAGTTCGGCGCCGATGCTTCATCCCATGCGTTAGCATCGTCTTTATTTTCGTCACTCAACACCGCGTTAAGCTCCTCCTCTGCAGGAAAATACGCTTCGCGTTTGTACACCTTGTTCAGCGCACGAATAATGGAATGCTTTCTCACCATCCCTGACGCAAGCTTTCTTTGCAACGGTTTCGCTATGGATTGCAATCCAACGACGACATCAACACCAATATTGGTTGCCACTTCGTCACGCAACGTACGCGCTGGCTGATACCCCATATTGGCAGCAAGAAACAGCCAAACATAAGCAATCGCATTGCCTGTTTTACCTTTGTCCTTCCACGCTTCGCCAGCATGATACATCGCCTCGGCGCTACCACCTTCTGCGGCTCTTTCAAGCCAATAGCAGCCTTTGACCATGCTTTTTTCTGTACCAACACCATTTAGGTAACATAAGCCAACTTGGATCTTTCCGTCCGCACTGTCTTTTTCAGCCGCTTTCATAAACCAATAAAGCGCATCTGCACTGCGTCCTGCACTATTGTCTGGTGAAAGTTGCCATTCACCCATGTAAAGCATGGCATCAATGCAGCCTTCTTCGGCTGCGGTTTCAATCAGTTGGTTACCTTTGGGAATATTTTTTTCCGTTCCGCGACCAAAAACCAACGCTTTGCCTGTCGCAAATTTCGCTTCGGTATCCCCTTCCATTCCGGCAATGGCGGTACGCCAAAAGTTTGCCTGCTCTTTTAAAATCACATCTTCACGCATGCGCTCACTCAAGCGAACAATACCGTACATTCCCGTCACATTGTCCAACTTAGCGGCTTTATCATACCAATACAGCGCTTGACGAATGTTGTCCTTCTCAGCTTCTTTCGCTAGAAATAAAATGGTGGGGATATGCCCGGTTTCTGCTTTGAACTCACGCTCTTTACGCTCTTGCTCTCGCGCTTTTTGCATCGCCTTTCGATAAGCGGCTTCGCGAGCTTTCCTCTCTGCCTCGAGTCTCTGTTTCCGCATCGACAACGAGATCATCCACACAAATATCAGGACGAGTGAAAGGCCAGTTGCCGCAATGGCAATGCCCATACTACTCATAAATAGCCTCTTTTGGTTTCAGGGCCCAATTCATCTCCCTCTCAGGGAAATCTTAAGATTACGCGCCGACATAACGCCGACTACCTTCATTATATAACGACCACTTAGCGAAAATCTGAAGCTTGCCAAGACTTAATGGCGGTATTTTATGCAATATCACTGCAACTTATTTTTAATTGAAAAATATCACTGTGATTTTTATAGAACTTAATCACGGTTTTGGGGCTGAGATATTCTCCTCCCCTATCATCCCCCCTTGCTCCTCCTATAAAAATTTACATTTTAATGATGTGCAGAAGCTCTCACTATGCGTCTGTTTTATTATTTAATTTGTGAACAAAATCGACTGTGACAGAAAATTTTCACTTGTAAAAAACTTAACTGCCTGCTCTCACATTTTGCTGATGATTCAGTGTATTAGCATCTAGTTGAACATTTCCTTTTTCGGCATCTGCCTTTCTAGCGTGTGCGAAACCTTCTTGATGACTGAGTCAGCGAAGGCAGCGCGCAGCTCAATATCAATTCAATAACAATGGATTTGTAAACGTGGACAATAAGACATTTAAATTATCAACAATTGCCAAAACCGTACTGCCTTTGATTTCCGTCGCAGTCATCAGCGGTTGTGGTAGTGATAGCACGAACGAAGATACGACGAACCCAGGCTCAGGCTTGTACCCTGCGGGAGAGAACGAGGTCGTCATTTATTACAAACGCGATGTGGCGTCCGCTTCAACGGCCAGCGACTACGAAGGTTGGGGCTTGCACCTGTGGAACGGTGAAGGCTGTACCAGCACAGATTTAGACGCAATGGGCATTCCTGGCACAGGAACGGATTGGTCGGCACCGCATCCATTCGATGGCATCAACGACACCTACGGTGCTTACTACGTACTGAAAGTGAACCCAGATGCCTCTGACCCACACGAATGCATGAACTTCATTCTGCACAAAGGTGATGAGAAAGCATTCGGCAGTGCAAACTCAAAAGTGGAGCTGACGAAAATCGGCGAATCTAAAGGGTTGTTTGGCTTCCACGGCAGCAGTGAGCTTTACTACGAGCCAATCGAAGAACGCCCTGTTGATATTGATGGTCAAAAAGCGCATTGGCTAGATGCCAACACCATCGCGTGGGAAGCGGCGGCCAATGCGGATTCCATGAAGCTGTTCTACAGCCTCAGCAACGACATTAAAATGGATGAAGACAAGCAAATCTCCGGTGGCACAGCGGTTGAGTTGACGAAAGCAGGTGATTTATCTGATGGTCTGAAATCACGCTTCCGTCACCTTGCTAGCCTCCAAGCTGCAGGCATTGATGTCGATGACGCGACCCTACGCACGATCCTGAAGTCACAAATCGTTATGGTAGCTTACAACGCAAATGGTGACGTCATTTCTGCAACTGAAGTGCAAAAGCCGGGCGTTCTTGATGCAGTATTTGCCGATTCCAAGGCAGGTAACGCGATTGGTCAAGAGCTCGGCGCGATTGTGGAAGGCGGTGCCGCAACCTTCAAGCTATGGGCACCAACTGCTCAAGATGTTGATCTTATTATCTACGATGAAAACTTAGCAGAAGAAGCTACCGTTGCCATGACGGAAGATCCAGCAACAGGTATCTGGGCTTCTGAGGCACAAAGCAATGTTGTTAACAAATACTATCGCTACCAAGTTAAGGTGTACCACCCTACAACTGGCGTCGTTGAAACGCGTTTGGTAACAGACCCATATTCAATGAGCTTGTCTAAAAACTCGCGATACTCGCAAGTGGTTGATTTAGATGATCCAAGCTTAATGCCTCAAGATTGGAAAAACTACGCGCGCCCAACGGTTAAAAAAGACGAAGACCATGTCCTTTACGAGTCACACATTCGTGATTTCAGCTTTAACGACAGCAAAGGCACACCAAGTCTTGATGGCAAATATCTGGCGCTTACAGAACCTGAGCGTGAGTCTGTATCTCACTTACAAGCTTTAAAAGATGCTGGCC
>ERZ1673961.221-NODE-221-length-27617-cov-7.434439_pt1 | contig 27617 bp, 20 predicted proteins | sample MGYA00580189_ERZ1673961 | MGnify/ENA primary metagenome ERZ1673961 (study PRJEB41334, sample SAMN05608105) | rock metagenome | biome: terrestrial subsurface; feature: shale formation; material: shale | place: USA: Pennsylvania ... | reverse complement strand
ATCCACGAATTCTAGGTTTGATGATCATATTCAACTTCCTTTAAAAAACCTTGTAAGGATAAAAGTTTCGCTCGGTGTTCGCATCTAATTTCTGTAAAAATGCTTCGAAAATGCAAGTGGTTGGAGCACTCTAACATCATTTTTTAAGCGACATAAACAAAAAGCACCTCAAAGAGGTGCTTTCATCGATAACTCAATTCGCTCGTTAAGCGGCTGAATTAAGATGTGACTTTTTTGGCGCATCGGTACGAAGTTCCGAAAAATCGTGGCTGAAGTGGTCAACTTGAATCGCTTTGTAACGTAGTTTGTCTGCCGCTTTAATCTTATCAACTTCTTCCTGAGTTAAAACGTCAGCTTCTAGCGCTTGTTGTAAACGATCATTCAGCAGACCTTTACGAGCAACCTTACCATCTTTAACGCCCTTGATAAGCTTACGCTCTAAAGGTTTGATATCGTACATCGCAAGGAAAGCTTTCTCCATCAAACCAATATTGTCATCTTCTGCTTTACCTACATAGCATAGATGCGTCAAGCGATCACGCTGTGCACCAGGTGTCATCATTGCCTCTGCAATACGCATGCTCAGCTCATCGCTAGGCTTGTTGAAGTGGTTGCCCAGTGGGAATAGCAGCCCCTTAAGTACACCACCAACATATTTCACTGGGAAGTTAGTATAAGCTTCGTTTAGTGACTTAGCCGCATTGTACAAACAGTGCTGAACTGCGTAGTGAACGAAGTCTAGATCGCCTTGCTGACGTCCTTCATCTTCGTATTTCTTAAGTGCTGCTGATGCCATGTACAAGAAGCTTAAGCCATCACCTAAACGTGCAGAGATCATCTCTTTACGCTTCAGATCGCCACCCAGTGTCAACATAGCGAAGTCTGCACTTACCGCAAGATCTCGGCTTAGACGCGTGATGTCTTTGTAGTACTTCTTAGTTGGACCGCTCATTTCCGCTTTGATAAAGCGAGAACCTGTTAGTGCGGCACCCAATGCGCCAAATGTGTTGCCTGTCGCATGCTTAATGTGTTTGAACAGCAGATCATCAAACTCTTTCGCACCTTGCTCTGCATCTGGGTTTGCTGCTGCTTCCATCTCTTTTAGTACGTATGGATGACAACGAGTCGCACCTTGGCCAAAGATCATCAGGTTACGTGTCAGAATGTTTGCACCTTCTACGGTAATCGCAACTGGAATACCCACGTAATGCTTCGCCAGGTAGTTCATCGGGCCATCTTGGATTGCGCGGCCAGCGTGAATATCGAACGAGTCATTAAGAAGCGTACGTGCTATCTCGGTCATATGATATTTAGCAATAGCAGTGACGATACCCGGCTTTTCTTTCATGTCTAGCGAAGTAGTTGTCAGTGTGCGTGTCGCTTCAAGAAGGTAAGTTAGACCGCCGATGCGACCCATTGCTTCTGCCACACCCTCAAATTTACCGATAGACATACCAAACTGTTTACGAACGTATGCATAAGCACCCGTTGTTCTGGTTGTCAGGTGTCCGATAGCGGCACCAAGCGCTGGGAGTGAAATACCGCGACCAGCCGACAAACATTCAACCAGCATACGCCAGCCTTTACCTGCGTAATCCGCACCACCAATTAACCAATCCATTGGAATAAAGACATCTTCACCACGGGTTGGACCATTCATGAATGCAGAACCAAGTGGATCGTGACGCTCACCGATTTCAACACCTTCGTGGTCGGCAGGAATCAGTGCACATGTGATACCCACATCTTTCTTGTCACCAAGTAGGCCGTCAGGATCCTGAAGTTTAAATGCGAGACCTAAAACCGTCGCTACTGGCGCTAGTGTAATGTAGCGCTTGTTCCAGCTCAGGCGAATACCCAGCACTTCTTCACCGTTATGCTTACCGTAACAAACAACGCCTTGATCTGGGATACCGCCCGCATCAGAACCGGCTTCCGGGCCTGTAAGCGCGAAACATGGAATATCAGTACCGTCAGCAAGACGAGGCAACCAGTAATCTTTTTGCTCTTGTGTACCATAGTGAGAAAGAAGCTCACCTGGACCCAATGAGTTTGGAACCATTACCGATACAGCCGCACTGATGCTTCGAGTCGCAATGCTCGAAACAATCGTAGAGTTAGCATGTGAAGAAAACTCGCGACCGCCATATTCTTTAGAGATAATCAGAGAGAAGAAACGCTCTTTACGTAAGAATTCCCACACTTCTGGAGATAAGTCTCGGTCTTCTTTTACGATCTTTTGATCGTCAAGCATATCGAGTAGCGTTACGAGCTCATTGTCCATAAAGGACTGCTCTTCTGCTGTTAACTTCGGAGTTGGGTATTGGTGCAGCGTTTTAAAGTTTGGTTTGCCGGAAAATAGCTCTGCATCCCACCAAACACTACCTGCTTCCATTGCTTCTTTTTCAGTGCTGGACAACGGAGGTAGTACTTTTTTAAACATTTTAAATGCTGGGTCACTAATCCATTTTCTTCGTAGAGAGCTCATTGTTCAGATCCTTTTGTTCACGTCACCTTACGGCATAATTTATTATTGGTTTAACTAACAGCTTACTTGTTCGAGTCATTTACTTCGCTGACATTCCTGCTGACAAGTAAGGAATTAACAAATCGACTACAGACTTAATATCGACTTCTTGATCGAATTTACTTTCTGAAAGCTCTAGTAGCGCTTGACTAGATGCCATCGTGAAAACGCACGTTCCGAGCGTGAAATGTAATCGCCAGAATAGTAGCTCTTCCGTTAGCTCTGGGTTCGCTTTCATGATAGAGGTAGTAAATAACTTCAATACTTCGTCGTAACGAGTGGTGATGAACCAACGTAAATGTCCCTGCACATCCGTATAACCGCGGCCCAGCAATAGCATAAACAACGCTGTACCATTTGGTCTTACTTCATTAAGTGTAGCTAGAGGCAATCTCAGCGATTCAAACACTTCTTCCATCGTGTAATTATCGCGCGTGTTCAGTTCGACTAGAGAGGTCTTGATACTCGGCATCAGTGCTTCTAGGTATCGGTCTAAAACCGCCCTAACCAGCGTCTTTTTATCACCAAAATGGTAATTGACTGATGCAAGGTTTACATTCGCTCTGCCAGTAATGGTTCTCAGTGATGTATCATTGAACCCATACTCTGCAAACAACCCTTCTGCGACATTGAGTATTTTTTCTTTTGTTGAAGTTCTTGGGGCCATTTTAATCACTCGTATTAAACAACTGTTTAAAATATACCGCGAACAGAGAGATCAACAAACGATTAACATCACATTTTCAAAACTTATTCTTTCAATAAAAATGTTCAACGTTTAACCAAGATAAATTTTAAACATAGTCATTTTAGTGTGGTTAAAATCCGCATGGTTGAACTCAAGCAGCTCCTTGGATTACTGGCGATAAACTTATGGTGATATTACCCGCAGATACAATGACTTAAATTGACACATCAAAAAACGACATGTTTTAGGAAAATATTTTCCAAAAAAATGGAACTGTTTGGGGAAAGCTCGGTCTGAATATATGTAACAACTAGGGCATTTTAAGTTTCACTGGCCGTCAAACTTTTCCATCTGATTGTTACGTTGCTGCTTTTTTCTTATTAACTCCTATGTTTGTATCCGCCCAGTCAAATTTTCGACTGGGCTTTTTTTCGTCTGGAACATTTCTCTTAGCTCTACCTACAAGATGACAGGCATAAAAAAGCCTCCCTTTTGGGAGGCTTTTCATTGGATTAAGTTTTTACGCTTGTGCCTTTTTTGGTAAAGACAGGTGAAGTAACACGTAACCGATTATCGCAGCAGTTGTTGACCCCATCAAAATACCTAGTCGTGCGTAAGTATCGAACTCCGGACTCACATTGCCGAATGCAAGTGACGAGATAAAGATAGACATCGTAAAACCAATACCACAAAGCACAGACACCGCGAAAATATGTTTGAAGCCGATACCTTCTGGCAGCTTCGCCACACCTAGCTTCACTGCCGCCCAGCTGAAGGTGAAAATACCCAGAGGCTTACCAACCAACAAACCAAGCGCGATACCTAATGGCAACATTGAAGTTAAGCCAGATAAAGATACGCCTTCTAACGAAATACCAGCGTTTGCAAACGCAAACAGCGGAAGAATACCAAACGCCACGTATGGGTGAAGAGCATGCTCCATGTGTTTCAGCGGTGAATGCTCGCCCGGCTTACCTTGAAGTGGGATAGCAAAACCGATCACCACACCAGCAAGCGTCGCGTGAACACCCGATTTAAGAACGGCAAACCAAAGGATGGCACCCACAATCATATATGGTGTTAGTTTGGTCACCTTCTTAGCGTTCAACACGAACAGTAAACCAGTCATGGCAAAACCAACTAGCAAAGCCATTGTCGATAGATCGCCCGTATAGAACAGCGCGATGATAACCACAACACCTAAGTCATCAATGATAGCCAGAGCCAGCAGGAATACTTTCAGGCTTACCGGGACACGTTTACCCAGAAGCGCCATAATACCCAATGCAAATGCGATATCTGTTGCCGCTGGGATTGCCCAGCCAGAAACCGCTTCAGCGTCACTCGCATTAAATGCGACATAAATAAGAGCGGGTGCCAACATACCACCTACCGCTGCAATCGCAGGGAAGATCGCTGTTTCTTTTGATTTCAGTGCACCTTCAAGTAACTCTCGTTTAACCTCAAGACCAATTAATAGGAAAAACACCGCCATTAGGCCGTCATTGATCCAGTGAGATACGGACATACCTAAAACATAAGTATGCAGAAAAGATTGATAAGTTTCGCCCAGAGGTGTGTTTGCAATGGTCATCGCGATCGCCGCTGCAATCACGAGAAGAATGCCTCCTGCGGATTCCATTTTGAAAAAGTCACGAATAGCATCGTTCATACATTAACCCTTATATTTATTATCTTCATAAACGATCGACAAAGAATGATCTGAGTTTATAGCTGTAAGAAACTTTAGAATAATCGCTTGTTCAGAGTATAAACTTCGTTATTTCCGATGTTTGATTTGCAACATATCGTATTTTCCAACAATAACTTTGTAGTCGTTACGACCAATTGCATATCGCCTCTTTGCTATTTATTAATCAGTATTACTCATAATTCAGCATAACATGATTAAAATACTTATGATAAACACTGAGAATTATCCTATCTCTATCAAGCTACAGGAACAAAAAAGCCACCTCAAGGGTGGCTATTTAAATAAAAACCGAAGGGTAGTTAGCAAACAACTAGTAGCCAGTTAATTGCATAAATCCCCAAGCCTCGTTAGAGCCCGATGCTAACGTAGGACCTTCCCAATATGGGATAACAAAAGGGAGCCACATATTGGTGTTAACGACACGTGTCGTCAGGTCAATGTCGTATTCTGGCACATTGATAACCCATTGTAATGGCAGCCGTTTTCCGTTAGACAAGCTAGTTACTTGTATCGGTTGAATCGTGATATCTTTCTCTGACAGATTGATCACTTTACCTGAACGTGTTGATAAGGTGCCGAATATATGAGGCATTTGACCGTGATGACGATACCTGCTGACCGTCAGCGCTCTGCCATCATCTAAGTTGAATGTGAACCAGTCCCAACCTTGTTGCCCTTCTCCTATCAAACCACTGCCCCACTCTTTTTGAGTCCAGGCCGTGCCTGATACCGGGATCCGTTGACCATCAATATTCAAACTGCCTTTCACATTAAGAAAAGGAGCACTAAAGCTAAACGAGGCAACCGACTGCAAAGCATGCTTGACCTGAAAGCCTCTATCGCCATTGACGACAAATGGGCCGTTCGTCTGTGTGTTAAGGTCAACGCTGAATTCATCCGTCGCAACAATAAGTTTGCCAGGGAAAGGCGTTGTGCCAAGAGAGCGCCAGTTCCAATTGTCAATCCATAAGCTAAATGGATGATTCTGCATCCCAGCCTGGCCTATGCCACCTCGCGCAACACGTTGCTCTTTCCACACCTGAGAACCATGGCTAATGACGATGTGTGAGATATATAGCTGAGGATTTTGCCAGCCTCTGGTTTCACGTTCATCTGTCGCTACTCTAAAGTAACTCCACTGAACGTTATAAACCCCGCCGTTCTTATCTTGCAGCTTAGCGAAGTAATTCCACCATTCGTGCTGGTATTTGGGATGAAACTTAAAATCGGCTGGCAGCGAAACATGTTCATCAGGCAAAACTGGCTCAAAGATAGTGTTATTCTCTCTGGTCAGTATCGAGTTAATATCACTCTCCTGAGTAACCGTGTCTTCCGACCAAAACGGCAAGTATAGAGAGCCTAGCAGTACAACCACTGCCGCAATAGACAATACTGCTGCTAAGAAGCGCTTTTTGGAGTTCTTTTTTACCACTACAACGCATCCCTCAATGACTTCATTGGTGTACTTTTGATCATTCTAATAACAGGCAAGGCACCTGCCGCCATGGTAGCCAGCATTGCCCAGGCGATCGTCTTGGCGTATTCCCAAGGGATCGTCTGTAACTCCAGTGACCAGCCAAAAGATTGTCTGATAATAATGTCCACAATCACATGAGCCAGCGCTAAGCCCAGAGGCACTGCGATGAGCGCCGATATCGCTCCGAACGCGAAGAGCTGTAAGCCACCGAGTAAAACAAGCTCTTTACCGGACACGCCCATACACCTGAGGAGTGAGAAGTGACGCTGCCGAGAGAGTTCACCTGCCAGGGTCGCAAAGAACAAGCCGAAAACAGCGATGATAAGCGTGATGTTGCCCAGCGTACCCGCGATAGCAAACGTATGATCAAAAACACGCATTGCTTGGTTATAAATATTACTATCATCAAAAATGCGATCCTGAGATAAGCGGAACACATTTTCTAATCGGTTTTTCAGTCCTTCACCATTGACGTTGTCTTCAAGAACGACGCCAAGCCCCACGTTCCCCGTACCTGCAAAAGCATACAGCCAACTTCGGTGAGACATCATGACTTGGTTATAGGGGTTACCATAGTCATAATAAACACCCGCAACTTGCCACCCGTCACCAAGCGGAGCATGTAGATCAATCACATCACCAGGTCGAATGTCGAGCTTTAACGCCATCGACTCACTAACCATGATACTTTTGCCATGGTGTAACTGATACCAGTAGCTAGGCACACCCAGCTTAACCGTTAGAGAATCGAGTTCCCCTTCAGAAGCACCAGTGCTCACAACCTGCAGAACGCCTTTATCCGTTGGTAAATCTTTTTCCCAACGCCACCACACAGACTTCACTTCAGGTTGCTGCTGTAACCAGCCACTCATGCGAGCCGCATTATTGTTATTCGGGTAAATATAAATGTCTGCAGCCAAACGTTGGTTAAGCCATTTGTCGGTGGTATCTCTAAAACTACCGACCATGGTTTCAACGCCAATGTTTGCAGCAAGGGCAAGCATGAATGCCATGCTTGCGACTCCGCGGTAACTCATACTAGCCGCAGCATCTGCGAAGAACCACCGGACTCGTACCCAACGCAGTGAGTAAGAAAAACTCTGAAATAGATGCCACATGATAAATGGCATGACGAGGGCCACACTTAACATCATCAGCGCGACAATAGTGAAGCCAATCTCCTGTGTTTTTGGTGCTTGATACACGGCGACCGCAGCAACACAGAAAGCACATGCAGCCAACGCTTGCCAAGAGAACTCTCGACCAGCAAAACGCATCAAAGAAAGACGAGACGATAAGCGAATTGGTTGTGATTTAAGTAGACGTATTAACGGCCATAAACACGAAATTAGCGCACCCATCGCTGACATGATTAAGCTGTATATGCTTGACTTCCATGACCAACCGATAGACAAACCGACGTTAGCGTCATATAAATCACTTAAACTTGTCGACACCGTTGGGATAAGCTCATTTGCGAGTATTACCCCCAAAAAGTTGCCACATGCCCAAGCGACCGTCACAAGAATAGACAGTTCAAGTAATAAAGCTTGCGCAAGTTGAGTTCCGCTTACACCCGCTTGGCGTAATATCCCTACTAAGCGTTGTCGCTGAATCAGAGACAGAGACATGGCTTGATAAAAGATAAACAGTCCGACTAAAAACGACAGCATTCCCATTGCCGTTAAGTTCATATGAAACGCTTTAGTCAAAGACTCTAATTCGTTGCGCGTGTTATGAGTCAGCGTCATACCATTGGGTAGCATTTTTTTCAGTGCCGATAGCTTTTCTTCTGACATTTCACCACACAAAATCGAAGACAAGCCCGAGCTGCGTTTCAACATGCGTAGTAAAGAAATATCAGTAATCAGCCTAGTACCGGAAAGCAGGCTATTCTGGTCGACTTGAAGCGGGCCCAGACGGCTGCCATCGTTCATCTCAATAAAGTCACCATCTTGCCATTTCATGTAAGAAGCTAAGTCTTGACTGATCAGAATTGGATAAGGAGGCTTCATTATGGACAGAATCGGCATTTCCCCTAATGACTTTCCTTGCTGAAGAGGAATCATCGCGACAGGATCAATACCGACCAACATCAGATTCATGTCTGACTTAGCGTCTAAATGGATCACATCAAACGGGGCACATTGATTGAAGCCTGCGCGGCGCAGCTGGATATAAAAACCCTGAGGAACTTTATTAGCGGAGTGCTTGGTACTAATTCGGTAAGGCAACGGATTAGAGAAAAGTCTCTCTCCCGTTGTATAGCTCTGTTTTGCATGCTGGTTAATCGAGGTAACGCCAACCAGAAGAGATACGCCTAAAGTTAAACCTAACCAGACGAGAATAATTTGCAGTGGGTAACGACGGTAATGACCGAGTAGTGCCTTAACTACGGGCCATAACATGCAGTTGCCCCCCTTGCAGTCGGATTTTACCTTCCATATGGTCAGCGACCTTCTCACTGTGAGTCACCAACAACAATGTACAATTCAGTTGGCGCGCAAGCGTGGTTAATAAACGCATCACCGCTTCGGCATTTCGTTCATCCAAACTTCCGGTTGGCTCATCGGCCAAGAGAATTTGCGGTTCCATGTAAAGAGCTCGTGCAATCGCAGCGCGTTGTTGCTGGCCACCAGAGACTTCTTCAGGATAACGGCCAAGAAGCGGCATCAAATCAAGAGCGGAGAGAATCTGACGCCACAAACCTTGATCTTCCGGCAAGCCTTTTAGCTGGCGACAAAAACGAATGTTATCCGCAATGTTTAGCGTCGGAAGGAGGTTAAATTGCTGGAAAATATTGCCGATGTTATTTCTGCGATAGAGTGTTCTCAAATGCTCCGGAGCATCATGCATCGAAAAACCGACAAACTGAATTTCTCCGGAATCCACCGTATCCAGACCAGCAATCAAATTAAGTAAGGTACTTTTGCCTGAACCACTCTCACCCATCAGAGCGACTTGCTCACCGCGTTGTAATGTTAATTCTGCCCCTTGTAAAACTGGGTGAAACTCTCCCCCATCTACATAGCCTTTACATAGGTCTGACAGTCTTAACATTAATATAGCCGCTCAACAGGTATTTAAAATTGGGATAAGAATCTACACTAAAATCGGACCAGTAGGAAGTATTTTGAATACTAGATCACATTATCAAACCGCAAATGCAACTCGATTCACCTTCTCAAACTATTTTTGTTGAAATTAAAAGCAAATTCCTGTCAGTAATAATCGATTTTCTCCATTTGTATAATTAGCTACCGATTAGGTTTTTCATCCACTTTTTACTTCTCACACGTGGTAAGGAAATCGCCCACTTAACCACTTCCTCGGTCAAAAAGAGTAAGTAAACCCATTGCGGTTCCCAACCAAGGTAAATAGCAGCGAAGGCAGCAAGAGGGATACCAATAACCCACTGTGCTACTAAGTCCTGATACAGGCAGAATTTAACATCGCCGCCCGCGCGAAGAACACCGACAATGACCATCATAGGAATGGAACGCAGTATCACACCAATCGCCAGAATCAGCATAAATTGCTCTGATAACTGACGCGTTTCTGGCGTCAAAGCGCTGAACGCATTCAATATCCACTGGTTTGAAACCAACAGTAATAAGGCAACCACCACGGCAATGATCAGGTTCAAAATCAGTGTTGCCCAGGCTTGGTAGTAAACGGGTTCAAAATTCTTTGCGCCTAACTGATTGCCCACCAAAACGGCAGCTGCGTTCGACAAACCTATCATCATTGCCAACGCTATGGATTCAACGGGGGTCATGACTGAGAGAGCCGCCAAGCCCTGGACGCCCGCTTGTCCCATAATCGCATGATAAACAAATAGTCCACCAGCCCATGCCAGAAAGTTAAATGTCGTTGGTAATGACAAACTAAGAAAGCGCGTAATTTTTTCAAATACTAATCCCGCTCGGATGTCATTCCATCCAAACGCAAGAATATGTTTCTTCGCCCATAAATACCCGAATAGACAGCCCACTTCGATGGCACCGCTGATAACAGTCGCGATTGCAGCCCCGGTAATACCAAGTGCAGGAAAACCCAAGTGACCGAAAATCAACACCCAGTTCAGGAACACGTTCGAGACGATTCCAATACCACTAAAGAATGTGCTTAAGCCCGGTTGATGCATCGCTCGCAAACCAACGGCCATACTGGCAACACAGGCAACAGCAAACATACTGGCTGAAGACGCCACCAAATAGTTTGCACCCAGATCAATAACCTGCTGTGAGTCAGTGGTTAAACTCATGATTGGATCAGGAAAGACCACAAACAGGAAAACAGCCATCGCAGCAAACACCATTGATATCACCCAGGTTAGAGATGTACTCTCCCTTACGCCCGCTTTGTCCCCGGCCCCCCAATATTGAGCGGTTAACAAAGCTCCACCAGTCGTGACACCCACTAACATAATTGTCGTGACAAACGTAGCTCGAGCGGCCACCCCAACGGCGGCAATTTCAGCCTCACCAAGCTGGCCGAGCATTAATACATCGACCAGGCTGCGGCTGGAAAACATAATGCTTTGAAGAGTGATTGGAAGCGCTATCGCGAACAAACGACGTAAAAATGCCTTATCGGCGTGAATTAAAAGCTGAGAAAAAAAAGACACGAGCACTCCAACGACAACTTATTGAAAGAAATGGAAAAGTGTCTCATGATTATACCTAGTGGTGATAATTCCACCAACAAAAAAAGGACAAAGAATGAAAAAGGTGTTGGTACTTGGCGCGTCTGGATACATAGGCTCTCAACTTCTCCCTCTTTTGCTAGATAAAGGTTACAGCGTCACAGCAGCGGCGCGACATATCGATTATTTAGAATCAAGATCGCGCCCTCATCCAAACCTGACGCTGAAATACCTGGACTTAGCCGACGCTGAGTCAACATTATCTATTGTGAATGACTTTGATTTGGTCTTTTTTTTGGTGCACGGAATGGCTCAGGGAGATGACTTTGTCGAATACGAGCTCAACCTTGCGCTGAATTTTAAGTTCGCCTTAGAAAAAAGCCGCGTTAAACACGTTATTTATCTCAGTGCAATTCAGCCCCAAACGGGAAATTCGCGACATTTAGCCGCGCGAAAAGCAACCGGAAAAATCATTCGCCAGTCCGGTGTTCCGGTCACAGAATTACGCGCTGGTGTGATTATCGGCCCGGGTTCTGCGGCTTTTGAAATAATGCGTGACTTCGTTTACAACCTGCCTGTGTTAGTCACGCCAAAATGGGTCGACTCTAAAGCCAACCCAATAGCTCTGCCTAATCTGAATCATTACTTACTCTCCCTTGCAGCAGAGCCACCACCGGAGGAAAGTAAGATCTACGAAGTGGGAGGGCCAAATACATTAAGCTACAGAGAGCAATTTCGCGTTATATGCCGAGTGACGAATAAGCCATACCGATTGTGGTCTACCCCACTGCTTACCCCTAAAATGGCGTCGCACTGGCTCGGGCTCATTACTTCCGTTCCATCAAGTATTGGCAAGGCACTACTCGCCGGATTAGAACACGATTACATCGCTGATTCGGTCGCGATTGAGACTCGGTTTCCACAAGAAATGATCAGTTATGAACAATCGGTAACAGAGGCAATTGCACACGAGGGAACGTTTGTACGTAGCAATGTTTGGGGATTTGAGCCAGCGGCACTAAAACGCTGGCAACCAGGATATGGCTACTTTCCTAAGCAAGCAGGAGCCAGCATAAAAACCAAAGCATCTGCTGAGGCGTTGTGGAAAGTTGCGCAGAAAATTGGTAGCCGAGAGAAAGGATACTACTTTGCAAATATTCTTTGGCGAACCCGTGAATGGCTGGATATCTTTTTTGGTGGCGGGAAACCCGTTCGAGTCTCCCCTCCCGGCCCCGAACTCAAAGTGGGCGATTTCATTGACTCTTGGAAAGTCATCCGGTGTGAAGAAAACCAATTCTTATCGCTGTTTTTTGGCATGAAAGGTCCCGGGCTCGGGCGCTTGGAAATCAGTATTAAAGATGAAGGAGATGTGCGAGAGCTGGACATAACTGCGTGGTGGCATCCGCAAGGTTTTCTGGGGCTGCTTTACTGGTTCGCCATGATGCCGGCCCACCTGTTCATATTTAATGGCATGGTGAAAGCGATGGCTAACCAAGCGGAAGAAAACTCAGACCACTAGGCAGCCATACTTTATACTTATCAGAACTTTAAGAAGAATCAATTAACCATAGCGGTTGTTTCAACCATTTCTTCTTCGACTTCTTCTGGCTCATCCTCTGGTAACTTGTGCGCTATACCAGCATGACAATCGATACACGATTGATCTCGTGATTCCATCATTTGGTGTCGACGAGCCGTCGTACGTCCCTGAGCTTCAAAGTCCATGCGATCAACCTGGTGGCAATATTTACATTGCTTGGACTTATTGGCGACAAACTCCTCCGTTACGATTGCCGCAAGCCTTGGCCGGTGTTCTGACTCAAAGTTTTCCAGCGTAATATCGCCTTTCAATTTATGGAAGATATCCGCTGTCGCGGTGATTTTAACGATCATTTTGGGAATAAACTCTCTCGGAACATGACAGTCACTGCATGTCGCGGCAATCACACCTTTTGAGTTGTTGTAATGTATTGACGCTTGATATTCCTCCACGATCGTATCCATCCCAATGTGGCATCCGAAACAGAAGTCGTTGGTGTTGGAATAATTCATAACGCCATGGTAAGCGCCTAGTGCGCCCACGCCTAAGATAAACGCGACTACACCACCAAGCGGGATACCGAGCATCCATTTTTTATTAGGTCGACTCCACCATCCCATATAGTTTGCTCCACCTTGCCAGTGATTGATTTATTGGAAACTCGCGTAATATTCAGACAGTGCAACCAAATCGTCTTCACTTAACCCTTTAACAGCGCTATCCATTTTCTTATCTACAGAACGTGCACCGCTATGAAACTGCTTGAGTGTGGTTAGCAAGTAGCCTTTTTGCTGGCCTGCCAGAATCGAGGTTTCATCCATCGGATCGCTGCCTCCATCCACATGACAGCTGTCGCAATTTTTCTCGTGAATCATTTTCCCTTTATCAGCCAGTGACTGATCGAAGTCTTGTTTCGCACGAACAAACGCAAGCTGTGAATAGTGTGCAGCTAACTCTTCCACTTCTTCTTCGGAAAGCGATTTCACAATAGTCGCCATGTCACCACTTTTGCTCGTATCACCATAAACATGCTTAACGGTATCAGCAGGTCTACCTTCTGCGTACTGCAACATTTGGTCAGTGAAATTAAATTCAGGTAAGCCCGCAATAGAAGGAATATTGGTATTTGTCGATACCCCACCCGGTCCATGGCATGCCTCACATTCCAAACGCTCGATTAATTCTGGAGCGGATGCTTGCACTGACGAAACCAGAAGAAAGTTGGCTGTAATCAACGTCAACGCTTGAGTTATTTTTGTCAAAGAAGAACACATAGGCTGCGATTCCTAAACTTAAATATTATTGAAAGACAGTGAGAACTAGGCGGCTGTATCTAAAATTTACTAGAAAGAAAATGGAATAAACATGACGACTCTCAAGTCAGATCACTGCTAAACCAACGCTTTCTTATAAGCAATTCCAATATCAACCTGTCCAAAACAACATCTCATTTACATACACAATACATATTAGACCACGCTCTTATAATTTGCTGACATTAGAAAGGCAAATTATAACCTTATTTTTTATAAGTCATTGTAATGCATAATAAAACAACAAAACCCATAACATTCAACACTTTGAGCAACATCACAACACTCAAAAAATCTCTTTAGCGAGCTATGAAGCACGGTTTTATGTCTATACTCAAAACAGTCGGTGGTAGAGTGGAATGTAAATTTTGACCCGTCGTTGTTCACTCTCTCCAAAAGATAACTAACAAGAATAAAGCAAACTACTTTATATGGGCTATTTATACTCAGAGCCCAAAATTCAATAAGTTGTATCTAAATTAGTCCCACTTTTATTTAAATCTATTAGGTGAAAGCGAGAGGGAAAATGAACAATATAAAACTACTTTTCATCACAACCCTTGCCATGTTAATGGCCGCATGTGGTCCAGGCGGTAAAAATGATCAAAATACCCCTCCGCCAGATGTCAGTTCATTCAGCGTCGAAATCGAAACGCCGATGCTTATGCCCTCCGACAGTGGTACTGAAACAAAGTTGGTGGTTGACTTTAACGTTCTGGACGGCGCGGGGCGTGACTACACGTTCGACACCGATAAAGACTTTAGAATCGCGGTGTTGAAAGCGATGCCAGCTCGCAGTGACGTCGAAGACACCAGTGACCCCGCTTACGACTATAACGGGCGTAATGGCAATACTTTCTGGAAAAGTTTCCATCACTCCAGTGATGCTTCAAACAACAGAGCATCAATGGAGAGTGTTTGGGATGGCGATTTAGAGAAAACAGACGACGGCTATCGTTACACCTTTGCAATTACAGACATTTTGAAAGTCGCCGATCCGTATCCTGCTGACTCCACTGATAATGACGGGTATATAAGCTGGGATGAAGATAAGTTACACCGCATCGTGTTTGCTTATGGCGACCAAGAGGTCGGTTTTACTCATGTTTATGAGTGGGTACCAGGTACCAGTTCAGACAGCACTGTAACGAGGAATGTCATTGAAGACGGAACCTGTGCGAATTGTCATATGAACGAGCCCCTTCACCATGGTCCGGGTTATCGTTCAATCGACAACAACATCGCGGTTTGTACTTCTTGTCACAACGACAGTAACCCAGGTGCGGCACCCGCTCGTAGACCTCTTGCGGCCGTTGTACACCAATATCACGGCAACGTATTTAAACTTGGCAGTGACAGAAATGACCTGACTACGTACAAGCAGCCTGTTGATGACAGTGAACAGTTAGTTACTGACATAGACGGTCTTGTCGTTGAGGGCAGCCCATTCCCACAAGATGCGCGCAACTGTACGACTTGTCACTCGAGTGACACAGCAAAAGCATCGGATGCAAACAACTGGTTTGAACACCCTACCCAAGTTGCCTGTGAAACCTGTCACTTGTTCCGTGATCGCGGAGCTCATGCAAATCAAGTTGGTACTGCATGGATTCGAGACGGTTCCCCTCAAAATACTTGTACCGGATGTCATCGCCCTTATGAGCGTGACGAAAATGGCGACCCAATCATTGGCGAAGACGCAAGCAGAAGCGCTAAAACAGTTCACATGATGCGTTTAGCTAACCTATCTACCGCCAGAGACACGTTAGACGTCTCGATTGAACAAGCGCGTTTCATTGATGATAGCTTCGAAGTTCAAGTACGTATCATGAAAGACGGTGTGGGTATAAGCTCGATGGCTGACATTAGGCCTTATATCAATAATGACGATCACTTCTACCTTCTTCTTAACTGGGATAACGGTGAAGGACCTCTATTGTCATATTTAAGTCCGTTAACTTTCTCGTCACCATCGCCGCTCCCAACCGTTGATCTCAACATGTATGGAGACGGCGCGGTTGGCGATGGCTGTGTTGCAGAAGGCGATGGTATGTTCACCTGCCACAAAGACCTCAGTTCTTCTGATGTCAAACCAACCAGCACTTCGAAACTGACTGTCAACATTGCAGATGTACCTCTATGTGCTGACAGAAGAGAAGGCGTGCTAAGTGAGTGTGTCAACTTTACCGGTATTGATCTAATCAAGAGCCCGTTCATGATTGCAGCAAATAACACCTCATCAGCCTTCGGTATTGGTGGTGTGGAAATTCCTCATAGTCTTCCAATGGGCGCAGATATTGAAAGCTGTAACGGTTGTCATAAAGAGCTGACAATCCACGCAGACTCTCACGCGGCGACTGATTTCCAGCAATGTAAAAATTGCCATAACTCAGAACGTCCATCTTTTTACACAGGCATACCGGCAGATCTGAAATACCACGTGCACTCGTATCATGCCTTTGGGTCTCATCGTAATGGTGAGGCGGTATTCCCAGGAGCAATCAACAACTGTGAATCTTGCCATACATCGTCTCAATTTAACCTGCCAAGTCAGGAAAATACGCGCCCATCATTGGCGATGAATACAGCAGGAGAAACAAAATACTTCAGCCCGGCTCTAGTGGCCTGTGGTGCATGTCACCTTGAATCAGCGCTCGCGGACGCAGATCCAGAAACTGTAGCTGGTGATGCAATACTGAGCCATATGATAAATAACGGCGCAGTCTTTGGTGCTGACACAGCCGCAGAAGCGATGGGTTCTGAGCAATGTTCGACATGTCACGCTATCGGGCAGTCTCAGGGCGTAGATAAGGTTCACAAGGTATATGACTACCGTTGAAAACGTCATTGATCATAAGTAATTAACGATTAAGGATGAAAAAGGAATTGTTATGAGAGCAATCATTCAGCGGTGGTTAGTGGTGTTAATACTCGGGTTTGGGGTAATTTCTTCAGTAAACTCTGAAGACGTTACCGAGCCCGAGGCAGAACCTGAAGCAACGGCCTTATCGAGAGAAGAGATACAGACCATACTGGATACGAAGTTTTCAGAAGGGAAATACTCTCGTCGTGGTCCTGATGGCTGTCTACGATGCCATGATGACACGTCTGATAAGCCTGCTACGGGTATTTTCGATAATGTACATGGTAAAGCTGCCAATATTCACGGGCCAATGAACGATAAGCAGTGTGAGGCGTGCCATGGTCCGGCGAATAACCATGAACGTAATCCTCGTAAAGGCCAAGTAAGGGAGCCAATGATCACCTTTGGTCCTAACTCCCCTGTTCCTGTAGAGAAACAAAATAGCGTGTGTTTGTCGTGCCACCAAGATGCTAAGCGTTCTACTTGGCACAGCAGTGAGCACGCTTTTGAAGGCCTCTCGTGCTCGAGCTGTCACCAGTTGCATCAAAAGGACGATCCTATGATGGTCGCTGAGTTGCAAGCGGATAAATGTACAGATTGCCATATTAAGGCCAAATCTGACATTCATAAGCGCAGCAGTCACCCGGTACTGGATGGCGTGATGACCTGTTCGAATTGTCACAACCCACACCAGACAATCAACGAAGCGAGCCTCAATTGGTCATCAATTAATGACACCTGCTATGAGTGTCACGCGGAAAAACGCGGTCCAAACTTATGGGAACATGAACCCGTCACGGAAGATTGTACAACCTGTCACTCTCCTCACGGTTCAGTTAATAAAGCCATGTTAAACAAACGTCTACCAATGCTATGTCAGGAGTGTCACCGCGTTCCTCATGCTAACGTTGCGATGCCTGAAAACGACTTGAAGGTTCGTGGTGGTAGCTGTATGAACTGCCATACTCAAGTGCATGGCTCTAATCACCCACGCGGTCAGACGCTAAGATATTAAGGAGGGTGGCATGAAACTATCAAAAATCTGTATTGCTATTTCCCTTGCTTTATCTCTACAAGTACACGCAGAGGATTATTCGCTGCAGAATAGCCAAGAGGCTGATACCAGCCGCTGGAATTGTACTGACTGTAGTAGCGATGGTTTGTGGAGTGGTGATGTCAGTGTGGGCGTCGGTTATCTCGATAACGACGGTTCAACACGATTCTATAACTGGAACCCACCTCTTCATGGCACTAGTTCAGACAACAAGCACCTAAATGCAAGCCTGAATGCGGATATTGAACGCTATGAAGATGATGGCTTCTACAATCGCTTACTGGTTGACGACTTAGGGCTACAACGCTTCTTGATTCAATGGGAAATTGGTGAGTATGACGGTTTTCGTTTGGTAACAAGTTACAGCGAAACGCCCTACTACTGGAATCGCTCATCATTAAGTGCCTACCAAGGGAGTGACAACGTACTCACGAGTGGAGCTTTGAGCAAATATGATCACGAAGTTACCCGTGATACCTTCAAGTTTGAGCTCAAGTACACGCCTAAATCACCTTGGCAACCCTATGCATCGATGAAACATGAACGTAAAGAAGGTACAACGTCCCTCTATTCATCGACCCTACCGGGTTATGGCAGCGGCCCCGGGTTCATTCCTAAGGCCGTTGACCATGAGACACTCAATACCCAAGTCGGTCTGAGCTACGTAGAAGATCTCTGGTTGGTTGATGTTGCTTACCGTGGTTCCTTCTTCCGCAATGACATGTCAGCGCTCTACTATGGCGATACTTCAGACCCATATGCGAACCAACTTTCTAACGAGCCTGACAACGATTTTCATCAACTGGCTGTGTCCGGTAATTATCGCGTGAACCAACAAACCTTTAACGGCCGGATTTTGTGGTCACAAGCCACGTCTGAAGGAGGCTTACTCCCATTTGCGTTGTCCCCTTCTAACTCAAATACATTTCACGGTGAAACCAGTACTTGGCAAGTCAGTGGGGATTATCACAACAAACTATCTCGTGATACCGCTCTGAAAGTGTCTGCTGATTACTCCGACAAAGACGACAAATCTGATAGAAACGATGTGGTTGGTGCTACGCGCGAAAGCTATGACCGCACCAAAACAAAACTGGAAGCCTCGGTCACTCATCGCCTCAACAGCGATATAAGATTGAACGCTGGATACGACTATACGCACGACAAACGAGAGTACGCTGATCGTAAAAGTATTGATGAGCAAAGTTTGTATTTCGGAGCTCGTTATCGTCCAGAAGCGCTATGGCAATTAGGCGGTAAATTATCCTACTCATTCCGAGATGGATCTTCTTGGCGAAATTCAAGTAGCGACTCGCCTAACTTACGACAATACTACTTAGCCGATAAAAACCGCATAGAATTACGCGGAGACGGTAGTTACGACATCTCTGAAAACGTACAACTCCTCGCAGAAGCCTGGTACGGCAATGATGATTATGACAAACCGGATATTGGCCTGAGTGAGGGTGAAGACTACGGTTATGATTTAAGCGTCAATTTCAACCTCGCTGAGGGATTGAATGGACATGTGTTCTATAACCAACAAATCATTCGCTCAGAACAGCAACAAGCAAATTCGGATGTCGTTGGATGGGATAGATACAAAACAAAACTGAAAGACGATGTCACCACCGTTGGCTTTGGGGTCAGTAAAGACGGACTTCTTGAAGACAAGTTAACCCTCTCTCTGGACTACAGCTATAGTCAGGCAGACAGTAAATCGTCAACAACGGCCAGCGGGTATCAGTATCCGGACAATGAATACAAATCATCGCGTCTTGAAGGTGTTGCAGATTATGAAATCTCAGACAATCAAAGCGTTCAATTCAATGTTCGTTACGAAGATTACTCTGAAGATGATTACCTCTTCAATAATGAAGTAAGTAACATGGGTGACGTTCTGCAAGACTACAACGGCATCTATGGCGGCGTTTATTGGAAGTATCGCTTCTAGCCAATGTGCGTTGTTAAAACTAAAAAAGCATCAGAGACACTACGAATCTGATGCTTTTTTGTTTATTGGGGCAAGTTATGCCTGAAAGCTGAGAGGAATTTCAGCTAATTGATTGCCTTCATTCGCAGGAAATATTAGGTATTCGCCGTGGTATTTCACCATCGATTTATAATCTGTTACCTTGTGGACCATAAAGCCCGCCTGCGATGCTTTTTCGACAAACTCAGCATGATTACCGCGCACAAACCAACTCATCGGTTTAACCAGTAACTCACCATCAAAACAGCTTTCACATTGGTCTGCACAGAGTGCTAATGAGTTTTGACCTTCGGTAAATATCTGAACCTTACCGCATCCTACTAACTGTTCTGAAGTAGACACTTCCCAGCCCGCTTGCTCCATGACATCCAAAAAGGCTTCAATATCAGAGTCTTTAATCACTTTGGCTTCTTCGCCTTCAGGGAAGAACTGGGCGTAATAGGCTGAGATACGTTTAAAGATAAACAACAAGCCTGAATCGTTACCCTTTGAACGCCCCGCTTTTTGCCAACGGGTCAAATCATCACCCACTACTCGCCCAAAATTTTGCGATTTCAGTGCTTTTGTTACCCAACGCACCAAGTAATGGTTGTTAGCCACAGGCGCATTCGCCAGCTTACCTGAGCGATGTTCCGCGTCCAAATCTGCCAACGCAGAGTTAACTAGATTCTGAATTTCTTTGGTGTAATCCGACATTACGCCTTTCTTCCTAAAGTCCAATAAAACAGTGCAGACAGCACTGCACAAGCAAACATAACAATGAGCATTGGCCATGCAACGTCACCCGGAAGTGCCGCCACAAACGCACCAATCAACGACCCCATGCCGAACCTTAATGTGCCCGCCAGTGACGATGCGGTACCAGCCATTGATGGGTAACCACTTAAAAGTAGTGCCATAGCGTTACTGCCAATCGTCGATAACGTACCAATAAAGAGCACAACAAAAGGTACTGTGCCCCATAAGCCTAAATCCAACAACCAGGCCACTAACAAACCAATACCGGCCAAAAGCTGAACCGACAGGCCAAAACGAAGCATGGCATGCGACCCCACTTTTTTCACCAAGCGGCCGTTAATGCTGGTCATGATGATCATCGCCACAATATTCAAACCAAACAAGTAACCAAAGTAGTCAGGTCGAACACCGTATATATCAATATAGACAAATGAACCCGCGGTAAGGAAAGCAAACATTCCAGAGAATGAAAATGCGCCAGCTAACATCAGGCCCAACGCTTCTGAGCTAGAACATAAACGAGCGTAGTTTCTTAGTGTCGTACGAAAGCGTAAAGGTTGACGATTTTCTGGTTTCAATGTTTCCGGAATCTTCCAAAATACGAGTGAAATAACCACAACGGCAAATATCGCCAGTACCCAGAAGATCGATCGCCATCCAAACCAGATCGCAAAGTGTCCGCCAATCATCGGCGCAACTAACGGCGCGATTGTGATAACTAGAGTGACAAAGGACATAGTGCGGGCGAAGTCTTCACGTTCAAACATGTCGCGAACGACCGCCTGGATGATTACCGCCGCTGCCGCACCCGCAAAGCCTTGCGCGGTACGAACATAAGTAAGAGCGTCAATGCCATTTGTAGTCGCACTCACAACTGCCGCTAATCCAAAGAAAAACACACCTAAAATCAGAACAGGTCTGCGTCCAAAACTATCTGAAAGCGGGCCGTGGATTAACTGTCCGATCGCAAAGCCTGCGGTATATGCCGTTAATGTAATTTGTACCGCGCCAGGAGCGACACCGAGATCTTTCGCAATCGCAGGCATCGCAGGCAAATACATATCAATGGCAAGCGGAGTAAGTGCACCAATCGCCCCAAGAACGATGAATAGTAAAAAGGAGAGTTGGGATTGCGGAGCACTTTGAACTTTTTCTGTCATTCTTTTACCTCTAGTTGTGTCCCAACCACTCGCACCCTGGCTTGGATACAGTGATCAATGAAGCTTCTCGTCAAGTTGATTATAGGAATAACAGCGAATCCAAAATCTCGTTTTACAAGGTTCAAAAGGACGAATGGATACCAAGGTGCTGCAAACGACTCAAACAATAAAGCGCATGATAACGATTCAAATTCATACGCTGACGATGAGAGTAAAGAAGATGAACAATGAAGCTCACTCCACCATTTTTTCACCACATCGGATGTTTTACGAGAAAAGTAAGTGTCTTAGATAAACGAGCCTCAGTTAATAACTTGAGGTTTGACACTGACTAAAACTGTCTGGCACTAAATCTATTTGGTAGGAGCCGCCATTTTGAGCGATTTCCTACCAAAAAACCAGTTCCCAATAGGAACTAAATAATTTCCTAGAGCTATGATTAATTCCAGATCGAATCAATTTCTTCTTGAGTCAAATAACGGTAATCACCCGGTTCGAGTGCTTCGTCAAGCTCGATAGAACCAATGCGTTCGCGATGTAGATACTCAACTTTGTTACCGAGCGCAGCAAACATGCGTTTCACTTGGTGATATTTGCCCTCAACGATGGTTAGCAACAACTCATTTTCAGCTTCATTCACGATCTCTAAACGCGCTGGTAACGTCGCTTCCTGCTCATTACGAAGCATGATGCCTTCGGCAAGTTTCTCAGCATAATCAGGCTGAATAGCATCAACTAGCCAAACACGGTAGGTTTTTTCACACTTGTGTTTTGGCGAAGTAATGCGGTGCGACCACTTACCGTCGTCGGTAATGAGCACCAGACCGGTAGTGTCAACGTCCAGACGACCAGCAAAATGTAGATTCTCGATTTTTGGCTCATCTAACAACATGAATGCGGTTTGATTAAAGCCATCTTCATGTGAACAAACGAAATCAGCAGGTTTGTACAACATAATGTAACGTGGCCCCGGCGCAGCAACTACGCGGTCTTCCCACATGACTTCCGCACCTTCCGGCACCTTGAATGATCCACTTTTTTGAATGTCACCATCAACGGTCACTTCGCCACTTTTGATGATCTTTGTCGCCTGCTTGCGCGTCGCACCCAGAGCGTCACACAAATATTTATCTAAACGCATGAATACCTCATTGAATTATACCCAAATGCTCTCCGAATCGTGGTTCTAAGATCACTTGGGTATAAAAGTCAGGTATTATAACGTCCCTGGTTGGAATAGTTGAGCAATTTCACATTTTTTCATGTATACACTTCGTCCCTATCAAGCTGACTCTGTAAAAGCGGTCATTCATTACTTTCGTAAACACTCGACACCTGCCGTGATTGTGTTGCCAACTGGTGCGGGCAAAAGCCTGGTGATTGCCGAATTGGCTCGTCTGGCTAAAGGGCGAGTGTTAGTTATGGCGCATGTTAAAGAACTGGTTGAGCAAAACCATGCAAAATACGAAGGGTACGATCTCAAAGGCTCGGTTTTTTCTGCTGGCCTTGGACGCAAAGAAACCGATCAACAAGTTGTGTTCGCTTCTGTTCAGTCGGTGGTAAGAAACTTAGATGCCTTCAAAAACCAATTCTCGCTACTGGTTATCGACGAATGCCATCGCGTGCCAGACGATAAAAACAGCAGCTACCAGAAAGTGATTACTCATTTGCGTGAGTTGAACCCAGGGATTAAAGTTCTTGGTCTTACCGCCACCCCCTATCGATTGGGCATGGGTTGGATTTACCAGTACCATACTCGCGGACAGGTTCGAACTGAAGAACCGCGCTTCTTCCGCGACTGCATCTTTGAATTACCGATTCGCTACTTGCTCGATGAAAACTTCCTGACGCCAGCGCGAATGATGGACGCGCCCGTTTTGTCTTATGACTTTTCGCAGTTAAAACCCGCCAATACTGGGCGCTACAAAGAAGCGGAAATGGACATGGTGATCGACAAAGCCAAACGCGCTACGCCGCAAATCGTCGAACAAATCATTCAATACGCAAAAGACCGACATGGGGTCATGATTTTTGCAGCCACGGTTCGTCACGCGCAGGAAATTCATGGTTTATTACCTGAAGGCCAAACCGCAATTGTCATCGGAGATACGCCAACACCGGAGCGTGACGCCATCATCCAAGCGTTTAAAAACCGCGAAATCAAGTATCTGGTTAACGTGTCGGTATTAACCACTGGATTTGATGCACCGCACGTTGATCTGATTGCCATTTTGCGTCCGACAGAATCAGTCAGTTTGTATCAGCAAATCGTCGGCCGCGGGCTACGTCTGTCCGAAGGTAAGTCAGAATGTTTGGTGCTTGATTACGCAGGCAACAGTTACGATTTGTATCAGCCAGAAGTTGGCGATCCCAAACCCGATTCCACCAGCGAAATCATTACCATTCCCTGCCCTGCTTGTGGTTTTAATAACAACTTCTGGGGCAAATTGGATAGCAATGGCTTTTTGCTGGAACACTTCGGCCGCCGTTGCCAGGGTTACTTCGAAGATGAAGACACGGGTGAACGCGAGCATTGCGGTTACCGATTCAGAGCGAAATATTGTGGGGAATGTGGCGCTGACAACGACATTGCTGCGCGCATCTGCCACGAATGTGACGCCACATTAGTCGATCCAGACAAAAAGTTGAAAGAAGCGCTTAACCTGAAAGACGCGTTGATATTTGAGTGTACAGAGATGGACTTGTCTGTATTCAAATCTAATGACGGTAAGTCTCAGTTAAAAGTTACCTACTCGGGAGAACCATACCAAGGTGAAGGGAACGCGTTAGTTCATGAGTTTTGGTCTCTCACTACCAAAAAGCAAAAACAGAACTTCAAAGATCAATTTGTTCGTCCTCACCTCGCAGACAAGCATCGCCCGTTTGAAGAAGCGTCCCCGACTCGTGTCGTGGCAAATCAGCACCGATTTCGCTTACCGCAGTTTGTGATTGCCAGAAAGTCAGGGCGTTTTTGGAAACTGCGTGACAAAATTTTTGATGATGAACTGAAGTAGCGTCTACCAATTCAGACGATTCATTTCAATGCAGGTAACCAGTGAACCTCTCAACTTTCTTGCTGACAGATTCACCTTCTATTCATATACCGCTGCCTATAATCCTGCCAATTCTTCTGAAAAGGTTTTATTATGAACAAATCAACGAATTCTCAGCGTGTTGCGTTGTTTTTAAGTTTGCTACCGATGCTAATTTCGGCACCTACGTTCGCACAACAAAAGGATCTGTTGGCATCACAAGACGGCCATGCGATTGTGCAGGATGTCATAAAACCTGGCACCGAGATTGAATTTGATGAAGACCAGGATGAGGTCTATCGCGCGGTGCAAAATGGTGATATTCGACCATTCTCCGAACTCTACGCAACGGTCGAAAAAGACTTGTTTGGTCGTATTATTAAAGTCGAACTCGAAGAAGACAATAATGCGTGGGTTTACGAATTAAAAATTCTCTTTGACAGCAACGTCCTAAAAGTTGAGTACGATGCAGCAACATTAGAAATGCTCGAAGTGAAAGGTCGTAACTTCAATAAAGCGCTGAAACCACAGCAACAAATAAATGAATAAAAGAAGCCACTATGAAAATACTTGTTGTCGAGGATGATCCTCGCATTGGTGAGCAAATCATCGAGACGTTGGAAAACACTGGCTGGGTACCTGAACTCTCTCAAGATGGGATTGACGCGCTATATCGTGCAACAACAGAAGAGTGGGATGCGATCGTCTTAGATCTCGGCTTGCCTAAGCTGGATGGCTTATCAGTATTGAAAGGCATCCGAGATGAAAACATTAACACGCCTGTCGTTATTCTCAGTGCCCGCGACGCGTTGACGGAGCGTGTTGAAGGACTGAATGCCGGTGCTGATGATTACCTCACCAAGCCGTTTGAGATGGTGGAATTGATCGCCCGTATCCGTGCCCAGCTTCGCAGAGCCTCTGGTAATGCTTCTCCTGTCATGCAAATTGGCGATCTGAGTTTGGATACCCGCACCTCTAAAGTGATGTGGAAAGGTGAGCCGGTTAGCTTAACTGCGCTCGAGTACAAAGTGGTTGCGTACTTTGTACATAATCCAGAGAAAGTGATTTCACGAACAGAACTCGTCGAGCATATTTACAAACAAGATTTTGACCGAGACTCAAATACCATTGAAGTCTTTATAGGTCGTATCCGTAAAAAAATCGCACCGAAAATCATCAAAACTGTCCGTGGCTTAGGGTACCAACTCAATGCCAAATAAATACAGATTGCCACTGTATCCATTAAAGCGTCTGAGTATCAAAAGCCGACTGGTATTGGCTGCTGTCGTTTGGTTAACCGCGATGATCCTGGCTGCTGGCGTCACCATTCCGACTCAAGTGTATAACTACATGGTGGATGATACCCGATCACAATTGAGCGTCTTCATGGACGAGATCGCCGCGCAGTTAGAAATCGACAAAACCGGCCACTTATCTCTCGCGGCACAACTTTCTGACCCGCGCTTTAACAGACCTTATAGCGGGTTGTATTGGAGCGCTTCGACCAAAACTCACCTCGAACGTTCTCGCTCTTTATGGGACAAAAGAATCGAATATAAAGAGCTCGACAAAGACGCTTATGGCGCTCGCGATGAGAAGCTAATTACGTTGGAAAAGGTACTGTATTTACCCGATTACAATGGCCCGATTCATGTTGTTGTCGGCATTGATGAAGCCCCAATCAAAAATACACTTCAGACGTTAATTGGCCAATTATGGTTAATTTTAGGCTTGCTGTTTGCTGGCGTGCTTACTGTTATTCTGGTGCAGATAGCATGGTCTTTAAGCCCTCTGACTAAATTACAGAAAGAACTCGCCGAGCTTAAATCAGGAAATAAAACCAGCCTGGAAGAGACCTACCCTAAAGAGATCTCACCCTTAATCTCTGACCTTAACGCGCTACTCTTTCACTATCAGGAGCTTTTAGAGCGGGCACGAAATCATGCCGGGAATTTATCCCATGCGTTAAAGACACCATTATCTGTCCTGAAAAATGAAGTTCGCACCTTGGATACAACCGTCCAGTCCCGATTAGATGAACCTCTGAATCAAATTCAATCGCACATTGATTACCACTTAGGTCGAGCGAGAATGGCGGGTTCAATGAATATCCTCTCCGTCAAAGCCAATCCAGCGCAGCGAGTCGATGCCATTTCTATGGCCTTTGATAAAGTGTATGCCCAACGTGACATCACTTTGGTCAATGAACTCGACTCTGAATTAAACGTGGCAGTAGAGAAAAGTGATCTTGACGAGATGTTAGGTAACCTACTTGAGAACAGTTACAAGTGGGCAAACCAAATGATCCGTGTCCATTCCACTCAAGATAAGGAAAATATCCGCCTTATCATAGAAGACGACGGCCCGGGAATTCCTCAAGAACAGTTAGAGCGTGTGACTCAACGAGGGTTTAGACTGGATGAAGAAACGCCGGGCTCTGGGTTGGGGTTAAATATTGTCAGTGAAATGGCGCATAGTTACCGCGGACAGTTAGATCTAGAAGCAAGCAAAATGGGTGGGTTGAAAGCCACACTGATATTGCAGAGAAGCCGAGCATGAGCGCTTTATTAACACTCTACTCTCTCGCTAAGTAAACTGGGCAATTTGGTGAAAATAAACGCAAGTGGCACGATTTTTGTCCAGCCGAATTAAAATGCCTCTATCAGACACACTTTATTAGCTTGTTTTTGTTGATTTAGATGCAATTTGGGTTGCTGAAGTTCGAGTGGAATGATAGTATCCGCGCTCGCTTGAACAGTTCCTGTTTCAAGCCTTACCACAAACAACAAGGTCGCATTGTTGATTGTGAAAACTTTATTTTTACTAATTTGAGAGTAAATACTATGAAATTCGAAGCAGTAGTACGTACT
>ERZ1673961.219-NODE-219-length-27988-cov-8.476068_pt1 | contig 27988 bp, 21 predicted proteins | sample MGYA00580189_ERZ1673961 | MGnify/ENA primary metagenome ERZ1673961 (study PRJEB41334, sample SAMN05608105) | rock metagenome | biome: terrestrial subsurface; feature: shale formation; material: shale | place: USA: Pennsylvania ... | reverse complement strand
TTTGGTCGCTGTGAACACTTGACGGATTAATTGCGATTGAAGCGAACAGGTGGCTGACGGATTGATGGCCACCTTTTCAAAAGTAAACATACCGAACCGCTTTATTCAATGTCCAGCGGATCACTGGACGTTACTCTCTTTAGGGATGATTATGAAAATTTTAAATAAATCGCTCATTGCAATGGGCATTTGCTTGTCATTTGCCGCACACGCCGCTGACGACCGTTACATCATTCAGGTAGACAGCGCTAACAAGGGCGTGGTGAAAAACCTGGCTAAAAAACTGGGTGCTGAAATCAATGTGGAAGGTCAGGAGTTTTTTGCTGCAACCTTCACGGGTAAGGACTTAGAAGCCGTTAAAGGACTTTTAAATAACCCTCACATCCAACTTATTGAAGAAGACGCCAAACGTAAACTGCTTAGCTACAGCGATGACATCGGTGACGCGCGTGAAACTCAGCTGACACCATATGCCGTATACCAATCTCAAGCTGATCAACTGACTTTTCAACCAAATAGCGCTATTAAGGTCTGTGTGATTGACTCGGGCTTAGACCGTTCGAACAATGACTTCGACTGGGCAAGCATTACTGGTGATAACGACTCGGGTACTGGTAACTGGGATGAAAACGGTGGCCCTCACGGCACACACGTAGCAGGTACTATTGGTGCAGCAGACAACAGCTTTGGCATCATAGGTATGGCACCGGGCGTGCCAATGCACATCGTCAAAGTGTTCAACTCTGATGGTTGGGGATACTCATCTGACTTGGCTTACGCTGCTGAAAAATGTGCTGACGCTGGTGCGAATATCATCAACATGAGCTTGGGTGGCGGCGCGCCAACAACGGCAGAAGAGAGTGCATTCAAAGCCTTTACCAACAACGGCGGCTTAGTGCTCGCAGCAGCGGGTAACTCTGGTAATGATGTTCTTTCATTCCCGGCAGGATACCAGTCAGTCATGATGGTCGGTGCAAACGACAATAACGATCAAATCGCGGCATTTTCTCAGTTCCCTGAATGTACCATCGTGTACAACGGCAAGAAAGGCAAAAACAGCCAGGAAATCATTGATTCTACCTGTGTTGAAGTCACAGCAGGCGGCGTGAACACACTTTCAACTTACCCGGCAAACATGGCCTCTACGTCAGTCTTAGCGGCGGGTGAGCAAATCATTGCTTCCTCTAGTTTTACCTTTTCAGGTCAGGGTGATGTTTCAGGTGAAGTTCACTACATGGGGTTAGGCAACGCGGTTGATACCGACGCTAACGGCAAGATTTGTTTGATGGACCGTGGTGAAATCACCTTTGATGAAAAAGTACTTAACTGTGAAAACTCAGGTGGTATTGGTGCCGTTGTCGTAAACAATGTTGATGGCATGCTTAACGGTACATTGGGTGAGGCAACCACGACCTCTATTCCAGCTGTGGGTACCGACCTAAAAGATCGTGCTCTTTTGCATGCATCTTCGACTATTGGTGTTGAGGTTAGCACCTCTGATTACGGCTTTATGAGCGGTACGTCAATGGCGACACCTGGCGTAGCGGGTATGGCTGCGTTACTTTGGTCAAATCATCAGGAATGTACTGGTACTCAAATCCGTGATGCACTAAAACAAACTGCGTTTGATGCAGGTGCGTCAGGCCGAGATAACTACTTCGGCTACGGCATTGTAAAAATTGCCGATGCTAACGAATACTTATTAGCGAACGGCTGTGATGCACAATCTGCGACATATATTGAACTGACAACGACGACGTCTACAGGCAGAAAAGGTTACAACGTTAACTTAGAATGGGTGAATGCGAGCACTCGTAAAGTCGATGTTTACCGTAATGGCACTGTGATTTCGACAACGGGTAATGACGGTGCTTACACTGACACGTTAGCAAGCGATGCTTACGGCATGTACAGCTACCAAGTCTGCGACCAATCCAGCGGTAACTGTTCAAATCCGTCAAGTGTCTCATTTGAGTAAAGATACCTGAGCGTCAGGCAATGACGCTCACTTCTATTTTCATTTGATAGTTACCCCGGCTATCACAATCCGCTCCAATTATTTAGCCCACATAAACTAAAGACCACCCTAAGGTGGTCTTTTTATTTGTTCATTGTCTTACATCCGGATTTTATAATTAAGCCCAGACAATTAGAGGCTAGGATAAAAGATTAATTACCGGAATGGCGCATTCGTGCTTCTCGTGGAGTCTGATTAAAAACTTGCTTGAATTTAGTCGAGAAGTAATTACTGTCCTGATACCCAACCCCAAAAGCAATATCTGTAATAGATTGATCAGTGTATAGAATATCTGAAAACGCTTTGCTGGTTCGCGTATAATGTAAGTACTGATTAAAGTTCATCCCAGTCAGTTTTTTTATACTGTTTGTTAATTGACGCGATGAAAGCTTAACGGCATCCGCTACTTCTTCTATTTCATTCACTCCAGCGTAATGCTGTTGAATATGGGACAAAGCATAAATCACTTTATCATTGTTATTTAACAGATCGACGTCTTTTATTTTTCCTCGCCAAAGCTCAACAATAATCTGCTGGAAAATGAATTGAGCAATCATTCTCGACTCTTCACTATTAATATGAGACTCAATATGCAATCGATCTATTAGTTGGCTCACTTGCTGTGCCGTCTTTTGATTAATAAACCAGCCCGTTTCTTTATCTGACTCACTAGGCATAAATCGCTTAAGCTCCGAGCAAACTTGGAGTTTCTCCTTTTCAAACAGGATATTACTTAAATAAAGATCATCGACTGAATCAAATAAGTGACGGTCTTCTTTCTTAACAAAGCAGACGTAATTTTTGCTCAGATTCATAGGCACATCATTCATGACATGTGTACCACAACCCTCTGAAACAATAATGATTTCTTCAAAGGAGTGCGCATGCTCAGGATAAGGTTCCTGAGGAGCTCTAAGCTCGGTAGTGACCGGACTATTTGAGTTCATAAAGAACTCTCTCGATTTAAGATAGATCATTTTGCACCTCTTTATTCTACGGGCTAAATGTAGAGGCTTAGACTTCTGTTTACATAGTCTAACATCTCACTTTTGCTCACTCTTTTATTGATATTTTCAAAAGTGTGAAGGCAAAGTTGCTCACCTTAAAAAACTCACCAAAATACCCTCTTATCTATGTTAATTCTCCAAGGTTAAAATTTGCCAGGTTTGTAAGCTGACCTTAATCCTTCTGATGACAAACATTACGAACGTCAGCATTTCAGAGGGAAACGTAAAATAAAAGTTTAAACAATAAATATAAAGACATAAGAAACAAAAGCTTACGAATAGCAAGGAGACAATCATGTCTGAAACTATTACCTCTACACAAACACAAGAAACAGAAGCTGCCTTAAATGAATATGAACAAGAGCGAGTGCCCAAACATAAACTGCTTGGTTGGCGGCACTTTCTCGGCTCTTATTCCGGCGAACACGTAGCGGGTACCGAATTTGTTATCGGTGCCGCTTTTGTCGCATGGGGAGCAAGTACCTTTGATATCCTGATGGGCCTGCTGGTTGGTAACCTAATGGCAGTACTTACCTGGGCATTGATCACCGCGCCTATCGCAACCCAATCTCGATTAACAGTTTATGAATATCTGCGCAGAGTGGCTGGCCCTGGATTTAACAAAGTCTACAACGTGGTCAACGCCGTGTTGTTCTGTGCATTAGGCGGGGCAATGATTACCGTATCAGCCTCTGCAGTACGTATTTTATTTGATATTCCAGCGCAAACTCACTGGTATCCAAATAGTGCTGCGTTTATTGCAGTTGCACTCGCTGTGGGTGCCATCGTTGTCGCCATTGCGGTACTGGGTTTTCAAAAATGTGCTCAGTTCGCAACGGTTTGTTCACCTTGGCTGCTGATTATCTTTGTGACTGGTGGCATGGTCGCCCTTCCAGCACTGAGCAACGTTGGCAATGGTGAAACCTTTACTGGGTTTGGTCAGTTCCTTTCTCTGGCGGATCAATACATCTGGACAGGACAAACACCAGATGGCTCACCATCAATGACGTTCTGGCAGATCGCAGCTTTCGCTTGGGTATGTAACCTGGCAATGCACGGTTCTCTGGGTGATATGGCGCTGCTACGTTTTGCGAAAAGCGCAAAATACGGCTATTTCTCAGCATTTGGTATGTTCTTCGGCCACTACATTGCATGGATTTGTGCTGGTGTAATGGGCGCAGGTGCCATGCTACTAATGCAAACCAGCATGTCTAACCTAGACGCAGGCGGTATCGCGTACGCTGTGCTTGGTTCAACGGGTATTATTGCTGTAATCATCGCAGGCTGGACAACCTCAAACCCAACTATCTATCGCGCAGGTTTGGCGATCCAAAGTATCTTCCCGAATAAATCACGAGCATACATCACGACTATCGTTGGTGTGGTTACTGCGGTTATTGCTTGTTTCCCATTTGTATTTACTCGCCTATTAGACTTTGTAGGTTACATGGGCCTATTGCTTGCACCAGTTGGCGCGATCATCGTTTCGGAGCATTGGGTATTTAAGAAAATTGGTCTGACGCCACTATGGTCAAAATACCAAGGTAACGACCTAAACAAAGCCGCTCTTATCACTTGGGCAATTGGCGTCATCTTCGCCGTGACTTGTGAACAGTTAGGCTTCTTGCACCTGTTCTTCCTATTCGTCCCAACTTACCTGCTATCTATGGCGATCTACATCATGCTAGCAAAATCAATGGGCGCAGGCGATGACTACACTCAGCAGGAAGCGGAGTACCAAGAAGAGCTAAAACAGCGTGAAACGTACCATGCGGAGCTAGCGAAACGAGAAGAAGCACAGCAAACAGAAGCAAAACCAGCCAGTATGCTGGAGAAGGTATCTGGCGCAGTTGCTCTGGCTTCCTTGGCAGCCATCGTAATTTCTGCGCTGAACGTGTGGGGAGCTGGCGCTGACTATCAAGTAGCCTTCGAATCCTTTAAATCTTTCGCGATTTACCCGACCATCATTTACTTTATCACCGCAACCACCTGGATCACGCTACGTGATAAAGCATAGGAGACTCAGCTAGTGGAAAACCTGATTCGAAAAGCCTTTGTCATGCAGTTAAATGAAGGCTGTAAGGCGGAATACAAAAAGAGACATGACGAGATCTGGCCAGAGTTGGTGGATGTATTAAAAAGTCACGGTGGCCACAATTACTCCATCTTTCTTCATGAAGACACCAACCAGCTGTTTGGCTATGTCGAAATCGAGAACGAGGAACGCTGGCAGCAAGTTGCCGAAACGGAAGCTTGTCAGAAATGGTGGTCCTTCATGCAGGACATTATGGCAACCAACCCGGACAACTCTCCTCAATCGATTGAGTTAGATTCCGTTTTCTATCTTGCTTGAAACACACTCTAATAACCAAGCCCCGCAATTCGCGGGGCTTATTATTTTTAGCCAGCCAAATGTTACGCCCTCCCCGTAATTTCAAACAGTAAATAGCTTGAATAAATAAGAAAAACCACACCTTTTACACGCCTACTTCACTTCACTTAAACCCAGGTTTTATCTGGCCTTAACGCACGAGTTGTCAAAAGTTTGAATTACCGCAAGAGCTTCTTGAGAAAAACGCATCGAATACGTTTTTTCAGGGGGATTTTTGAAGTTATTTAGTGCGAAAAAACGGTGTAATACCTCTAAAGAACAAGAGGTGTTAATCATGATGAAGGCTGTGATTGCAATAGACCTTGGGGCGTCAAGTGGACGCGTCATGGTCGGTTATCTGAACAACGGAAAAATCGTTCTCGAAGAGTTTCACCGTTTTCAAAACCAGCAAGTGATGCATGGTAATGAGTCGTGCTGGGATCTCTACTCAATCTTGGAAGAGATTAAAGTAGGCATCAATAAAGTACTCGCGACGGGTGTAGAAATTACTTCTCTGGGCATTGATACCTGGGGCGTAGATTTTGTCTTGCTGGACAAGTTTGGCCGCCACCTAGGCGAGTTCGTCAGCTACCGTGATGCGCGAACTGAAGGTACGTTAGAGAAACTACTTGAAGACAGTCAACTTACCCGTGAGCAAATCTATCAGCAAACTGGGATTCAGTTTTTACCGTTCAACACACTTTACCAGTTGAAAGCGATTGCTGACCAGCAACCGGAATGGTTCTCAGAAATCGATACGTTGTTGTTTATTCCTGATTATCTGAACTACAAGCTCAGTGGCGTTAAGCATTGTGAGTATACCAATGCGTCCACCAGCCAATTACTGGAATGCAAAGATAAGATCTGGAACAAACCATTACTGGATGCTTGTGGCGCGAAGATGGAATGGTTCCTGCCACCTAAAATGCCTAACCGCATTATCGGCCAATACCATGTAGGCGACGTACAAATCCCCGTGTGCTCTGTAGCAAGTCACGACACTGCTTCAGCGGTGGCAGCGACGCCAATCGCTCATGACACAATGGCTTACCTGAGCTCAGGTACTTGGTCACTGGTGGGTATTGAAAGCTTCGAACCGTACACAGGTGAGCTTGCTTATCAATACAACCTGACTAATGAAGGTGGTGTCGACGGTCGTTATCGCGTGCTGAAGAACATCATGGGTTTATGGCTGATTCAGCGTATTAAAGCAGAAAACCCATCACTGACTTTCCCTGATATTGCCAGTCTTGCACGTCAAGCCGAGCCCTTTAAGTACATCGTGAACCCAAATGACAACGATTTCTTAAACCCGTCATCCATGACGCAAGCGATTAAAAACTGGTTTAAAAAACGTGACCTTGAAGCGCCAGAAACTCTGTCCGAAGTCATTCGCTGTATATACGACAGCTTAGTTCTGGCTTACGACAAGGTATTGACTGAGCTATCAGAAGTCACCGGCAAACCAATTACTGAATTACGCATCGTCGGTGGCGGTACACAAGACCAGTTCCTTAACCAACTTTGTGCGGATGTCTGTCAAATCAAGGTTTCGACCGAACCGACAGAAGCCTCCGCACTGGGCAACGTGATTAACCAATTTATCGCGTCCGACATTATTACCTCACTGGAAGAAGGCCGCCAAATTATCGATGCCTCTTCTGATGTGAAGAACTTTACTGCAAACCCTATTGAGGGATTGGAACAAATCAAATCCCAATTCAAACAAATTACTAAATAAGGTACCTGACCATGAGCAAAGAGCAGATCATTTCAGCTTACGAGCAAGCAAAAGCGGTTTTCGAAAAGTACGGTGTGGATACAGACAAAGCACTAGAACTACTTAACCAAACGCCAATCTCTATGCACTGCTGGCAAGGCGACGATGTACGTGGTTTTGAATCTCCAGATACGGCATTAAGTGGCGGTATCCAAGCAACAGGTAACTACCCTGGCGCGGCAAAAACGCCTGCACAACTACGTGCAGATATGGAAAAAGCCTTCTCGCTGATTCCGGGTAAAAAACGTGTCAACCTGCACGCTATCTACATCGACGCTGATGAATACGTAGAACGTGATCAAATCAAACCTGAACACTTTGCACGTTGGGTTGAGTGGGCAAAAGAGAAAGATCTTGGCCTGGACTTTAACCCGACTTTGTTCTCTCACCCGAAAGCGGATGACGGCCTGACGCTGTCTCACCCAAATGAAGAGATCCGTCAGTTCTGGATCGACCACGTAAAAGCGAGCCGTAAGATTTCTGAATACTTCGGTCGTGAGCTTGGCTCTGCATCATTCATGAACATCTGGATTCCTGATGGCATGAAAGATCAACCCGTTGACCGCCTGTCTCCACGTGCTCGTCTACAAGACTCTCTGGATAAAGCACTGGCTGAGAAAATCGACACGGCATTCCACAAAGACGCGGTAGAAAGCAAACTGTTCGGCATAGGCGCAGAAGCGTATACGGTTGGTAGCAACGAGTTCTACTTAGCTTATGCAGCAACTCGCGGTACGGCTCTATGTCTGGATGCGGGCCACTTCCACCCAACAGAAGTCATCAGTGACAAAATCAGTGCATGTTCACTTTACGTAAAGGACCTGCAACTGCACGTTACGCGTCCGGTTCGCTGGGACTCTGACCACGTAGTTTCTTTCGACGACGAAACTCAGGCGATTATGCGTGAAATCGTACGTAACAACCTGCTCGACCGCGTCGCTATCGGCCTGGACTTCTTTGATGCATCAATCAACCGCGTCGCTGCTTGGGTTATCGGCACCCGTAACGCGCAAAAAGCTTTGCTAAAAGCCCTGCTAGAACCAGTAGCGCAATTAAAAGCGGCAGAAGAGTCATTCGACTACACCACTCGTTTGGGTCTAATCGAAGAAACACACTCTCTACCATGGGCAGCAGTATGGAACTACCACTGCCTACAAAACGAAGTCCCTGTTGGCTTTGATTGGATCAACGACGTGAAAGACTACGAAGCAACCATTCTGGAAACACGTTAATTCAAATCGCTCAACAACAAACAAGTCAGATTCACTATCTGGCTTGTTTGGTTAACTAGATATAAAAGGCTAATACTATGATTCAATTAAACGATGCAGTAATGCTCGAAATCGAGAAAGTCAGCGAAGTTTCTCAATACCTTTGGCAACGTGAATGGGCAGAGCGCAACGGTGGTAATATCTCTGTTGATGTGACTGATCTGTTCGATGAAATTCCACAAGTTGACGTGCAAGAAAAAGCACTGCCGCTGCAATTGCCAATCGAAAGTGCGAACCGCATTTACTACGTAAAAGGTACCGGCCAACGTATCCGTGAATTACGTGATCCTGCCTATGCTGGTTGTGTTCTTAAGATCAATGATGCAGCTAACGGCTACCAAATTCTTTGGGGTGGTAAAGCGAGTGAGGATTTCGCACCGACCTCTGAGTTCATCAGCCACATCAAGATTTTGGTTGATAAAATCAAAGCAGGCTCTGACCACAGATCAGTGGTTCACACTCACCCACTAGAGCTGATCGCTTTATCTCATCACCCAGATATCTCTAAGAGCAGCGAACTGTTCACGCACACCTGCTGGAAAATGCTGCCTGAAGTACGCGCATTCGTACCTCGTGGTATCGGTATGATCCCATACTGCCTGCCTTCTTCAGAAGAGATGGCAGATGGCACAACCGCGTCACTGCAAGAACATGATGTCGCTATCTGGGAAAAACACGGTGCAACCGCTTCTGGCGCAGATGTTCTACAGGCATTTGATTACATTGATGTGGCAAACAAAGGTGCCAAACTGTACCTGATGTGTACCTCAGCAGGTTATGAGCCAGAAGGTGTCACTAAAGAAAACATGGAAATCCTGAAGCAAGAATTCAACCTATAAGGTGTAAAGGTTGGCTCTCGGTGATGTAAGGGGCACAGAGAGCAAACCATCAACATCCGTTGAAGCGTAGGGGGCAAGGTCTGGTATTTATCCAGACCTTTGCTTTTTTAGCCTCCCCATTATTTACCTCTACTGCCACTCCAATGTCTGATTCAGTTACTTTGCTTCAACAGACAAATCCTCTACTCTGTGAATAATTACCTCTCAATGGACCTGAAGGCATGTTAAAAGGCAGTGAGTACCCTTCCATCCGAGCATTAAGAGCTTTTATTGCCGTCGCTAACCACCTGAGCTTTTCCAAAGCCGCAGATGAACTGTGTTTGACGCAAGGTGCGGTAAGCAAACAAATCGCCTCGTTAGAGCAGCTGGTGGGATTACCATTGATTAAACGTGGTCTGAGTGGCGTGGAGCTCACCGCTGAAGGTAAACGGTACTTACCACAGATAACGGAAGCGCTGGAGATCATTCAGCATGCCACTGCGAGCCTTATTCAGTTCAATACGGAACAGGAGCTGTTGACGGTTGATGTTACGCCTTCTTTTGCCAGTTTGTGGCTCGTGCCCAATATTGACGACTTCCACCAGCAACATCCGAATATAAGAGTCAAAATTCGCACTGGTGATGGTGCCATCACGAACCTCAACAATGACAGCGATCTCAACGTAAGGTGCCTACCGCTTTCAACGCACTATGACTACAGCTACTTATTGTGTGAAGAAACCTTACTTCTGGTTGGCAGTACCAACATGCCACCGTTGCAAAGCCGACAAGCGGTAAGTGATTATCCGTTTATCCCCCAAACCACTCGCCCTCAGCTTTGGGAACAATTCAAGATTGAACACGCACTAGAAAACCCGATCACTTATCACTCGGTCGGATTTGAGCATTTCTATTTGGCTTGTGAAGCCGTAAGGATGGAAAAAGGTCTGGCACTGTTGCCTGATTTTATGGCGCAATTTTCTATTCAGCGCGGCGACATTCAGCATATCCAGAACATGACCCTGCAAAGCGGGTACGGCTATTATGTGGTCATTCCAAGTTACCGCTTAAACACCAAAAAAGTGTCTCTGTTCTACGAATGGCTAAAAAGTAAATTGATGCACAACGCCTAAAAGCGCAGGCAACGATTACATAACCTTAACCGTGGTCGGGTGTATGTATGGTTAAAAATATGGCATTCTCATCCATACTGTTTGAAAAGGATAAATGGAAAGTAGTATATGGACAGCAACACGCCGAAACTCTCTTTACGCACCATTGAGCCTACGGACTACCCAGAGCTCGCGGAATTGATGGACCTGGTATTTCCGGATGTTGGAGGCTCATGGCCGCGTCTGACTATCATGGATCTTATTCATCAGTTTCCTGACGGGCAAATTTGTATTGAAGATAACGGTAAGATTGTCGGTGCCGCGCTGACGATGAAAGTCGATTACAATCGAATCTCACTCCCTCACCTTTACAGTGACATCATCACTGAAAACAACGTCATTCAAAACAAAGTCACTGGCGATGCCATGTACGGGCTTGATGTGTTTGTCCATCCAGATTATCGCGGATTGCGCTTAGGACGCCGTCTGTATGATGCGCGTAAAGAGTTGTGTCGCAGTAAAAACTTTAAAGCGATATTAGCCGGTGGGCGTATTCCTAATTACCATAAATACGCGGATGAACTCAGCGTTGCCGAGTACATCGATAAAGTTAAGCGACGTGAACTTCACGACCCGATTCTGTCATTCCAACTGGCCAACGATTTTGATGTAAAGCGTATTATGCGTGGTTATCTGCCGGAGGACGATGCGTCCATGGGCTACGCAACGCTACTTGAATGGGACAATTTTTTCTACGAAGAGGATATTCAGTCTGTCCACGATGTCGAAAAAACGCTGATTCGTATTGGTGTTGTGCAATGGCAAATGCGCGCAATGAACGATTTGGAAGATTTGCTGGATCAAGCAGAATTCTTTATCTCTTCTTTGGCGAATTACAAAGCTGACTTTGCGCTCTTCCCGGAGTTCTTTAACGCCCCGCTGATGGGACTACAAAAAGATCAAAACTCCGTCGAGGCAATCCGTTTTCTCGCCAGCTTCACAGAAGAAATTAAAAATCGCTTCTCGCAAATGGCGGTCACCTACAACATCAACATCATTGCGGGAAGCATGCCGGTAATTGAAGAGGACGGAAAACTCTACAATGTCGCCTACCTGCTCCAGCGCGACGGCGAGATCAACGCCCAATACAAAATTCACATCACACCCCACGAGCAAAAAGACTGGGTCATCGACGGGGGTGACAATGTTCAGGTATTTGAAACCGATGCAGGTAAAGTCGGCATTCTGATTTGCTACGACAGCGAGTTCCCGGAATTAGGTCGAATGCTCGCCGAGCAAGGCGCTCAAATCGTATTTGTACCATTTTGGACGGATACCAAAAACGGCTATCAGCGCGTACGTATTTGTTCTCAGTCTCGTGCGATCGAAAACGAGTGTTATGTGGCGATTGGCGGCAGTGTAGGTAATTTGCCTCGCGTCGACAACGTGGATATTCAATACGCCCAGTCAGCCGTATTTTCACCTTCTGACATTTACTTCCCACACGATGCAACGTTGACAGAAGCGAGCGCGAATACCGAAATGATCATTTTCGCAGATGTAGACTTAACTAAACTGAAGCAACTCAATACGGAAGGCTCGGTGACGAACTTACGTCATCGCCGACTGGATTTGTACGGTGGTTTTACCAAAGCAAAAGATCAATAACAAACTTACGCCAGCTTCTTTTATTTAAAGCGGCTGGCGAATATTCTCTGCAAACTTTATCGGCCTGTCTTCGAGACGCGATGCCAACACGCTATGACAACCAGACGCTAAGGCTTCGCGGCCTTTGTCTTTATTCCGAGACAGTACGGGAAAGCTTTTGGAACAGATTAACGAACTACTCATCTCTATGAAGCCCCTGCTTGAGCAGTATGGTTACTTAGCGCTTTCTGTCAGTATTTTCCTTGAAGGTATCGGAATTCCTATGCCCGGTCAGTCGCTCATGGTCGCGGCTTCGATTCTCTCTTCAGAACAAGTGATGAACCTCACTTTAGTGATGGCGGTATCCTGGCTGAGCTGCTTTATCGGTAATACCTGCGGTTACTTAATTGGCTACTACTTTGAAGGCTGGTTAGATGAAAAAGGCTACATCTCTGGGCCAAAAATGCAGAAACTTCAGGGAGCGATACTAAAATACGGCCCTGCTTGTCTGGTCGTCAGCCGATTTATTGAAGGTATGAAGCAGTTTATGCCGTTGGCTTGTGGTATCGCCAAAATGCCCCGTAAAGAGTTCTTGCTTGGCAATGCCCTCGCAGCCACCATTTGGGTCATGGTATTTAGCTTGCTTGCGCACTTTGCGTTTGAGCACATGAGTTCTCTCAGCCATCTTTACACTCAATACAAGTACTTTGTCTGGGTAATAACTGCCGCCTTATTTGTATGGATGGTACTCTGGATTATTAAACGAAAAAAATCAAAAACTGCTGAATAATTAGACTCATAATTAAAACGAATAGTATCAATAAGATAAGATCAAAATCTTTATGTTCTATTCTCTCTGAGCACACATTTACCCAGCCATTTAGACGTCTAGACGTTGACTTCTCTTGGCTGTGAGATTAGTCTTCACGCCTTTCTCGTTTTAAGATTTGTCGTTTACATGTCCGGTTCTCAGCACACTACTAAAGCAGTTGCACCTTCTGCGGTCGCACTCATTCCACTTATTGTCTTTCTTGCTCTATTTATTGGTGTAGGTACCTACCTATCGCTACAAGGCGTAGAATTTGCGTTCTACCAACTACCAGCGCCAATCGCTGTGTTGCCAGCGATCATCATCGCCTTTTTGTTGAGTAAAGATAAGCTCAATCGCTCTATCGAACAGTTTATGCGTGGCGTAGGTCACCAAGACATCATTGCTATGTGCATGATCTACCTGCTTGCAGGCGCTTTTGCAGCGGTAGCTAAAGCCTCTGGTGGTGTTGATGCAACAGTGAATCTGGGCTTGTCAGCGATTCCGACCAGCATGATCTTGCCGGGTCTGTTCCTAATCTCGGCATTCATTGCAACGTCAATGGGTACTTCAATGGGTACAATTGCGGCAGTGGCTCCGGTTGCGTTAGGTATTGCGGAATCGGCGGGAATGAGCTTGCCATTAACGGCAGGTGTCGTACTCAGTGGCGCCATGTTTGGTGACAACTTGTCGATCATCTCTGATACCACCATTGCAGCAACGCGCTCTCAAGGCTGTGAAATGAAAGACAAGTTCAGAGAGAACATCCGTATTGCCCTGCCTGCGGCACTGGTTGCGATTGCGATTTTTGCTTACAACAGCACAGCGACACAAGTACCAGAAGCGGGACCAATTGAGTGGCTAAAAGTGCTGCCATACGTCACTATTTTGGTGTTAGCGGTATCTGGCCTGAATGTATTTGTGGTTCTGACTATCGGCATTTTACTGGCTGGTGGTGTTGGTCTTATCTCTATCGATGGTTATGGCCTGACGAATCTGGCGCAAGATGTTTACACTGGCTTCGGCAATATGCAGGAGATCTTCCTGTTGTCGATGCTTATTGGTGGCCTGAGTGAACTGATGCGTCGCCAAGGCGGTCTTGCATTCTTGACTAACTTGGTAAGCGGCATGATCAAGACTTTTGGTTCAAGCCACTCTAAGCATGCAAACAGCCGTGCAAGTGAACTGGGTATCGCCGGACTGGTTTCTCTGGTTAACGGTTGTACTGCGAACAACACGGTTGCGATTATTGTATCGGGTAGCGTTGCGCGTCAGTTAGCCGAAGAGAACAATGTCTCTCCTCGCCGCTCAGCAAGCTTGTTGGATATTTTCTCGTGTGTTGTGCAAGGGGTCTTACCTTACAGTGCGCAGGTGCTGCTGCTAGGCTCAGTATTTAATTTGTCACCGCTGGAAGTGGTAGCAAATTCTTACTACTGTTTTGCACTGGCCATTGCCGCTATTGCTGCAGTATTTGTTAAGCACAAAGCTAGACAGCCAGAAGCGCAAACCGAACAATAACGACAAATTCAGAAGAGGCTCCAACAGGAGCCTTTTTTCATTCTGATAGAATATCTTTGCCTAACTGCAGATAGAAGATCTCAAACTACAGGCATCTTCCAGAGGAATATTCAAGAGTTGGCTTAGTTCGCTGAGCAGGCTGACTTGAGCCGCATTACTTTCGGCCAATCTTCCATTAGCGTCGAGATGGTTATTCTCAAAACCAACCCGAACATCAAGACCAAGCAACATCGCAGACGTCAAACAATCCAACTCTTTTGCCCCAAAAGCACAAACGGCGCAGCGAATGCTCTCTTGTTTAAATCGCTCTAAATTCAGTCCTCGTAAATCCCACGGTGAAGACTGTTGCTGTTTATGGTACCGACCCAGTACAACAAGCGCATGTTGATTAAAATTAGGCAATGCGCCCAATTTACGTAGGTGAAAGTAACGTTCAATATCCGCCTCATCGTAGAGAATGATTTGGCCGAGTATATTTTGCTCAGCAACCCAGTGGAAAAAGGCACTTCCTTCTCTTTCACTCTGCTTGTCAGGAAACAACTCTCTTAATGCAAATGAAGCTGCTTCCGGCTGCACCGCTTTAATCAACGCTATCTGCTGCTTTGGGGAATACTGACCGACCGCTTCTGTGGTTAACTGAACCTGCATTTTCTCACCAACCGCTTCTTTCACAGCATGATAAAGCGGCTCATTATCCTCAACCTCCAAAGAGTGTTTACCGAGACCATCACGCGCATGCAAATGGATCATCGCAGCTCCTGCCGACTGACAGGCTCGCGCTTCAGTAATCAACTCCTCAGTGGTCATCGGCAAACTGGCATGATCTTGCTTAGTCTTTCTCGCGCCATTCGGTGCCACTATTATCGCGACGGCCTCTCGATGAGGTGCTGAATCTATTGCCATGTACTTGATACCTCATTCAACGTGCGGGTCAGTTTTTCTATCAGTTCATCGACGTGAGCTGGCTGCAAAATGAAAGCCGGAGCGAGCAAAATATGGTGTCCGTTTACGCCGTCAATAGTGCCGCCCATGGGATAGCACATTAAGCCATTTTCCATCGCTCGCTGTTTAATACGCTTATCTGCCATCGTGGCTTTGTTTAAAGGTGCTTTGCTCTCTTTATCCGCCACCAGCTCAATCCCTAAGAATAGACCTTTGCCTCGAATATCACCGATAAAAGGCAACTCAGAAAGCGCTAAGCTGAGCTCATTTCGCAATAACGCACCTTGTCGATTCACGGCAGTTAATAGATCTTCCTCAAAGATTGTTTTGACGGTCGCAACTGCTGCGGCACAAGCAACGGGATGAGCCATAAAAGTATGACCGTGCTGGAAAAAACCACTCCCCGATTCAATCGCCCGGTACACTCTGTCGTTAGCCACAACAGCACCAATTGGTTGATAGCCCGCACCTAACCCTTTTGCCATGCAGACTAAATCAGGCTCGGTTTGCTCTTGTTCAAAAGCAAAGAAACTACCACTACGACCAACGCCACACATCACTTCATCCATGATCAGAAGCACATCATATTGGTCGCAGATTTCTCGAATACGTTTGAAGTAACCTTCGGTTGCAGGTACCGCTCCGGCAGTCGCCCCCACGATTGGCTCAGCGACAAATGCCATCACATTTTCCGCGCCCAGTTGAAGAATTTTGGCTTCTAACTCGTTCGCAGCGCGCAGTGAATATTCCAGCTCTGACTCATCCGCTTTCTGATAGCGGTAAGCGTAACAAGGCGCAATATGTTGGCCAGAGTGAAGAATTGGCCTGAACGGTTCACGTCGCCACTCATTCCCTCCTACCGACAATGCCCCGAGGGTATTGCCGTGGTAACTCTGTTGGCGGGCAATGAAATATTTTTTCTCTGGCTTGCCGGATTCGACAAAGTACTGGCGCGCCATTTTTAGCGCTGATTCCACCGCTTCAGAACCACCACTAACGAGGTAAACATGGTTGAATTGTTCTGGCATGTGCTGGCAAATTAACTCAGCAAGCCGCTCTCCGCTTTCGCTGGTAAAAAAGCCCGTATGAGCAAAAGGAACTCGCTCTATCTGCGCTAGCATCGCTTGTTTAACCGCTTGATGGCTGTGACCGAGGTTCGATACCGCAGCGCCGCCACACGCATCTAAATATTGTTTACCTTGTTTATCAAACAGGTACACCCCTTCTCCGCGGTCGATTACTGGCAACGTATTGTGACAATGACGATGAAAAACATAAGACATGTGAGTTCCTTCAAGTGAATGCCGTCTCGTCACATCATCTTGAACAAACGAGATTCTCACAAGGGAATAAAATTCGACCGGTATGAGCTTTTGGAATACAGGAAACCAAAAACTATTAATTAATTGAAAGTAAAGAAATAAAAACAAAAAAGACCAGCCTTACTAAAGGCTGGCCTATGGGTGACTAAAAGCTCTGTTCAGGTACGATGTTAGGCGTTTAGTGCCTGCTCTAAATCGGCCAAGATATCATCAATATGCTCAATACCCACTGACAGGCGAATCATCTCTGGCGACACGCCGGCTTGCTTTTGTTCTGCTTCGCTTAATTGGCGGTGAGTCGTAGATGCCGGATGACAAGCCAGTGATTTGGCATCACCGATATTGACCAAGCGCTTAAAGATTTTTAGTGCATCATAAAAACGAACACCCGCTTCGTAGCCGTCTTTGAGCCCGAACGACAAAATCGCTGAAGGCTTGCCTTTCATATATTTCTGCGCTAATTCATGGTGCTCTGATTCTGGCAAACCTGCGTAGCTGACCCAACTGACTTTCTCATGCTGGTTGAGATATTCCGCCACTTTCAGCGCGTTTTCGGTGTGGCGCTCCATACGTAAAGATAAGGTTTCTAATCCCTGCATTAACATAAACGCATTCATAGGAGAAAGCGCCGACCCCGTATTTCGTAACGGAACGGTTCGCGCGCGACCGATAAAGGCCGCATCACCAAATGCTTCGGTATACACCACACCATGATAGGACGGTTCAGGTTGATTAAACACCGGGAAGCGGTTGCTGTGCAGTGCCCAAGGGAACCTACCCGAATCGACAATCACTCCACCTAATGTCGTACCATGACCACCGACATATTTGGTCAGAGAGTGCACCACAATATCGGCTCCAAATTCGATTGGCTTACACAGAACCGGCGTTGCAACGGTGTTGTCCACTATCACAGGCACACCCTGTGCGTGAGCAAGATCGGCAACGCGCTCTAAATCAATGATGTTACCGGCAGGGTTACCAATGCTTTCGCAGTACACAGCTTTGGTATTTTCATCGATAAGTTCAGCCAGGCTTTCCGGTTTGTCGTCTTTGGCAAACTTCACTTGGATGCCCTGATTAGGCAACATGTGGGCGAACAAGGTGTAAGTGCCACCGTAAAGTTGCGGAGTCGATACGATGTTATCGCCCGCCTGTGCCAAGGTCAGAATCGCATAGTTAATCGCTGCACTGCCTGCGCTCACAACCAAACCTGCAATACCACCTTCCAAGGCGGCCATACGCTTTTCCAGAACATCATTGGTTGGGTTCATAATACGCGTGTAAATATTGCCCGGTACTTCCAGGTTAAAAAGATCCGCACCATGCTGAGCGTTATCAAATTCATAAGCGACGGTCTGGTAAATTGGGGTCGCCACGGACTTAGTGGTAGGATCCGTTTCATAACCAAAATGGATCGATAGCGTTTCGTCTTTCATGTTTTTCCTTGTGCGTTATCTCTAAAAATAGCCGTATTCATCATGCCTATTTTTCGCTCAAAGAACCTCGCTATTGGTCACAATGCATATCATTAACCCTGCCACTGTTATGGTAATGGGCGGCAGAAAAGCACTTACCCTGTAGCCACTTGCTGTAGTAGCCAATGACGAAACTTTTCTGTCGAGTCATTTTTGGTATTGGTGATCAAATAGTAACCGGCGTTGGCAGGTATTGGGGCAAAAGGCGATACCAAGCGTCGAGTGTCCAGTTCATCTTCAATTAGCGCCATCCTTGCCATTGCGATTCCCACCCCCGCTTCAGCCGCAGACATTGCCATGTCAGTACGGTTAAAAAAGTGTCCGACATCGGTTTTAAAATCGAGCCCCATCGCCGAAGCCCAATAAAGCCACTCATAATCACGGGTCGCCTTGTCCCACGGCAGAGCATCATGCAATAACGTCGCCTCTTTCCACTGAGCACTTGAAGCTAAAGCATTATTTTTGTCTGACGTAGCTTTCAGCCATGCATGATCCTCAAGGTATTTAGGGCTCATCACTGGCAATAACTGTTCGTCTAACAGCAATTCAGCGTCTTTATGTCGGTAAGGGTGTAACCCGTAATCGATAGCGACGTCGTAATCTTTCAAATCGCTGTTAACCAATGCCACTTCTGCAAAGATCTGCACTTGGATATCTGGGTGTTCCAGATGGAAACTCTCTAGTTTTGGCACCAGCCATTTGAAGGCAAACGACGGCGTCAGTTTGAGTTTAATTTCATTGTTTTGCTTGTCGACTTTCAACTCATCAAGCAGTTTTCCCAGCTCATTAAAGTGAAACTGAGCCGCTTGTTGCAACTGAACTCCCTTTGCCGTTAAGCGGATACCACGAGAGTGGCGTTCAAATAGATTAAAACCTAATGTCTCTTCTAAGTGAATAATTTGTTGACTAATTGCCCCTGTAGTCAGGTGCAAAGACTTTGCAGCACCAGTAAAACTGCTATGTTCAGCAACTTGACTAAATAACCACAAACCGCTTACTAGATTACCTCTCATACACAACCCTATAGTTTTTCTAAACTCTATATGTAATTTATATCGATTGTTAACAAAAGGTAAGCAAAAGAAACTAGCGACAAATAATTATTGTGTGTGGAGTGCAAAATGGAAGTCATCGTATTAGGCAGCGGCGTTATCGGTTTAACATCGGCTTGGTATTTATCTCAGGCAGGTTACCAAGTAACTGTCATTGACCGTCAAGCAAGCAGTGCAATGGAAACCAGCTTTGCCAACGCTGGGCAAATTTCTTATGGCTACTCTTCGCCTTGGGCTGCGCCGGGTATTCCGCTTAAAGCGATCAAATGGCTAATGGAAGAGCATGCTCCGCTGAAAATAAAGCCAACGCTAAATTCGGACATGATCAGCTGGGCATCAAAAATGGTCGCTAACTGCACTTTGCCACGTTATCAAGTTAACAAAGCGCGTATGCTTTCTATCGCGAATCACAGCCGCGCTTGTCTTGAGCAGCTACGTAAAGAACATGCAATTGAATACCAAGGTCGCCAGTTCGGTACTCTACAAGTATTCCGTACAGAGCAGCAGCTAAAAGCTATTGAAAAAGACCTGAAACTACTTGAGCAAAGCGGCACACGTTTCCAGTTGATGGACGTTGAACAGTGCATTAAACAAGAGCCTGGGCTTGCTCTAGTGCAAGAGAAGATCGTGGGTGGTTTGTACCTTCCAGATGATGAGACGGGTGACTGCTTCCAGTTCTGCCAACAGCTTACTGAGCTGGCAAAAGCACATGGTGTTAGATTTGAATTCAATACTGAAGTGAGCAATTGGGTTACTGAAGGCAAAAAGATCACAGGTGTCCAAACGAACCGTGGCCTGTTCAAAGCGGACCAATTTGTCGTGGCTTCAGGAAGCTATTCAACAGCGTTGCTTAAACAGCTTGATGTAAATATTCCGGTTTACCCAGTCAAAGGTTATTCACTGACGGTTCCAATCGAAAACGAGCAATACGCACCTCGCTCTACGGTAATGGATGAAACGTACAAAGTCGCTATGACACGTTTTGACGATAGAATTCGTGTTGCAGGCACTGCAGAACTTGCTGGTTTTGATGGCTCTATCCCACAGAAAAGAAAGAACACGATTGAAATGGTCATTCGTGATCTATTCCCTCGTAGCGGAGACTTTAGCCAAGCTGAATTCTGGACAGGTTTCAGACCGATGACACCAGATGGCACGCCAATCATTGGAGCAACGCCGTACGAGAACCTGTTTACGAATACCGGACATGGTACGTTAGGCTGGACAATGGCATGTGGTTCAGGCCAGCTTTTAGCAAGCATAATGACGAAAGAAAACTCCAAGGTTATTGAACAATCAGAGCTTAACTTATTCCGTTACGCCTGATTAATAAATAGCCTATTAAACCACAATATGCATTTACGTTAGCATAATTAACTTTTGCATTTTTGAGTAAATTTTAATAAAGATATACTGCATACTTAGTCAAACAAGGAATCTTAGCTAGGAAATACATTGAATAAGCAATGGTAACCAGATATGAATGGTAGTCTATCATTCTGTGTTCACCGTCACGCTATCAAGGATTTTAAGCTAAAAAGGTTAACAATTACGTTACAAAAAAAAGGTAATGTGTTGTTGGGAAAATAACCGCAAACACAACTAACAGGGAAAATACTCATGCAGTCATTAGTTGATTTTCTGAATGGAATTATCTGGAGCCCAGTACTTATCTACTTGTGCCTTGGTGCTGGTTTATTCTATTCAATCATGACTCGTTTCGTTCAAGTTCGTCATTTCTTCGAAATGTGGCGTTTATTGCTATCAGGAAAGAGTTCAACAAAGGGGATTTCATCATTTCAGGCACTTGCCGTATCGCTATCTGGCCGTGTAGGTACAGGTAACATTGCCGGTGTTGCAGCCGCTATCGGTTTTGGTGGCCCAGGTGCCGTATTCTGGATGTGGGTAGTTGCGTTCTTCGGTGCTGCAACTGCTTACGCAGAATCAACACTAGCTCAAATTTATAAAGAAGAAGACGAAGGCGAATTCCGTGGTGGCCCTGCTTACTACATTGAAAAAGCAATGGGACAAAAATGGTACGCTTGGATCTTCGCAATCTCGACTATCTTTGCGTGTGGTGTTCTACTTCCAGGCGTTCAATCGAACAGCATTGGTAACGCAGTAGAAGCAGCATTCGGCACTGGTGACATGATCGAAACCGCTATCGGTACCATCAGTTTTGCTAAAATTTTAACTGGTACGGTTGTCTGTGTCATTCTTGCTTTCATCATCTTTGGTGGTGTAAAACGTATTGCAAACTTTACTCAAATCGTTGTTCCGTTTATGGCACTGGCATACATCGTTACTGCCTTTGTTATTATTCTTCTGAACATCGGTGAGGTTCCACGCATCTTCGGTATGATCATTGGTGACGCGTTCACACCAATGGCAGGTATCGGTGCAGCTATCGGTTGGGGTGTAAAACGTGGTGTTTACTCTAACGAAGCTGGTCAAGGAACTGGTCCTCATGCAGCGGCAGCAGCAAGCGTAGACCACCCAGCTCAACAAGGTCTTGTTCAGTCGTTCTCTATCTACATCGATACACTGCTTGTTTGTTCGGCAACAGCATTCATGATTCTTATCACTGGTGCTTACAACGTTCACGGTGCAGTGGAAGGTGCATTCCTGGTACAAAACCTACCAGCAGATATTGGCGCTAACGGTCCTGTATTTACTCAGATGGCGATTGAAAGTGCGCTTCCGGGCGTGGGCAAATCATTTATTGCTGTTGCTCTGTTCTTCTTCGCATTTACAACGATTCTGGCGTACTACTACATAGCAGAAACAAACATCGCTTACATTCGCCGCACGTTTAAAGTGGATGGTCTAATGTTTGTTCTGAAGCTAATCCTTCTGTCAGCGGTATTCTACGGAACAGTGAAAACCGCAAACCTGGCATGGGCGATGGGTGACGTAGGCGTAGGCTTGATGGCATGGTTAAACATCGTCGGTATTCTGATTATCTTCTTCATGTCTAAGCCAGCACTTAAAGCGCTGACCGATTACGAAAGACAACAGAAAGAAGGCGTGACTGAATACACGTTCAACCCAGTAGCGCTTGGTATCAAAGGTGCTGATTACTGGGAAGAGAAATACAAACGTAAGACAGGTAAATCTGCTCACACTGCCGCTGTTGAAGCGACACAAAAAACAGCAGAAGAAACGTCTCTATAAATTTACAAAAATAAATACAGCATTACACAACAACAAGGGCCAGCAATTCGCTGGCCCTTTTATTTTCTTCATCAGAAACCGGCAGACTAGAAGTCGGGGTAGATGTCTCGCATATCCTGCAATATGCCATCAAACAGTGCTGTCGCGCTCTGCGTCATAATATCCCGTTTCGGACGTACGACTGAGATGACGCTATCTGGGATATTATCCAGCAATGGCACTGCCGCAAATTCATTTTTGATGTAATCCAAATCAAGCGATTCCGTAGAAAACAGGGCAGCAAAATCGGCGTTTTGAATCAGTGAACGGGCTAACGTCATCGAAGTACATTCACGAATACGCGATGGCAATGGTAGGCCATTAACGGAAAACAACTGGTAAAAATAGGTACTCGGATCATCGGGAGAGTCCAGCGTCAGCCAGTCACTCTGATGTAATGTCCTCAACGACCGAGTATTACACAGCGGATGGGACTTACGGGTCACCACGACATTAGGGATACGACAAACCGCTTGCCACTCCAGCGCACTATCAATCACCGGTATTTGCGATGTGATAGCAAAATCCACTTCTCCCTGACGCAAATGTGTCAGTAGAGGAGCAGGACGCAACTCTACGATACGCAGAGAAACTTCCGGATAACGCTGCATGAACGTGTTCAGACTGGAAGCCAATGATTTAAGTAGTGAAGCAACGGGTGTCACTCCTATAGTCACGCTGCCGTTGGGAACCCCGCGCATGGTGTCAATCTCTTGCTTGGCTCGTCGGGCGGTTTCGTTCATTAAACGTGCGTATCCCATCAAGCGCTCACCATATGGCGTGAGAGTTAACCCACCAGCAGAACGCTCGAATAGAGCAACACCATATTGCTGTTCCAGTTCTTTAATGGCTTTGCTTAGGGCGGGCTGCGTCAGATGCAGTTGTTCTGCTGCTGCTTTCAGGCTCCCCGCCTGACTCACAGCCAGAAATGCTCTAACTTGATGTAACTTCATCTGTTATATACCCTCATTGTCCTTAATCAAAGCCATTCTACACCACTTATTCGGTGCTCAGGTATTCACTCACCAGCTCAACCCAACAAGCCGCACCAATCGTAACTAGCTGATCATTAAAATCATAGCCAGGATTGTGTACAGAACAGCCATGCCAGTCGCCTACCCCATTAGCGAGGAAGAAATAACATCCCGGACGTTCTTTCAGCATCCAGGCAAAATCTTCACTGCCCGGAACAACTGGTGCTTCATCGCCAGCAACATTGTCTTCACCAAGCACAGCCTTGACCACTTTGCGAGCTCGAAGAGTTTCCTCTGATGAATTGAACACTGACGGCACCTGACGCAGGTATTCAACTTCTCCCTGGATACCAAACGCCTGACACTGTCCAGCCACTACCTCACGAATTCGCTGCTCAATCAAATCCTGATTCGCTTCACTGAAGTTACGTACTGAAAGCTTCATTAACGCATCATTTGGAATCACATTCGCTGTTTTTCCTGCTTCAATCTGACCAATACTGATAATACTTTGGTCTGCTGGGTTTATATTGCGCGACACAATACTTTGCAGCCCAAGAATGATATGACCAATGGCAATGGTGACATCATTTGATAAATGAGGCATTGCAGCATGACCACCTTTCCCCGTGAGACGAATGGTGACTTTATCTGACGATGCTAACGATGCTCCACTTCGTACGGTTGCCTGCCCGACCTCGTTGCCCGGCATATTGTGCAAAGCGAAAACCGCATCACAAGGGAAGCGATCAAACAAACCATCGTCAATCATCGCTTTTGCTCCCGATAACCCTTCTTCATCAGGCTGGAAGATGAGGTTAATCGTGCCGTCAAAAGAAACATGCTTCGCGATATAATGGGCAGCTGCCAGCAAGATTGCGGTATGACCATCATGACCACAAGCGTGCATGTGTCCATCTATCTTACTGGCGTAAGGTAACCCTGTTTCTTCCTGAATAGGCAGAGCATCCATATCTGCACGGATACCAATACAGCGTTGCGAAGTGCCCTGCTTTAGCACACCGACCACACCATACCCGCCAATACCAGTATGAGTTTCATAGCCCCACTCTGTTAACAGTTCCGCCACCAGCTTAGCCGTGTTAGGAACTTCTGCTCCCAGCTCTGGATGGGCATGAATGGCATGGCGAGTCTGAATAAATGGCTCACAACTGGCAACAAAATCGGCGTTTTTGAGTAGCGATAATTCAGGTAATGTCATCATCAATTCCTTTTATTAATTCGTTTCTTTTAGCAGAGAGGATTATTGAGGCGCTTTCGCAGGGAAACGCCACATGGCCAGAGAGCTCACCACAATCGCAGTCATCAGATAAAACGCAGGGGCCATTTTATTGCCGCTAAACTCGATCAAAGTAGCGACTAACAGTGGAGTGAAGCCACCGAAAACGGTCACGCCAAAGCCATAAATCATTGAGATGCCACTCGCGCGGTACTGCTGAGTAAAGGCTTCCATAATCAGCACCAGTAACGATGCATTAGCCAGAGCAAATAACGTGATTAAACCACCGATGATCAGTAATGCTTTAGGTAGAGAGGCTTCACCACCAAGCAACGCGAACGCAGGATAAATACAGACAAAAGCACCGAACATACCAACCAGCGGCAAGGTTTTACGACTTTGCAAACGATCCGCCCATTTACCAAATAAAGGCATCAACATCATCAACATAAAACCCGCCATCACCGCGACCGCAAAAGCCGTCATCGGCGCGTAGCCCAACTCTTTAATCAGGTAAGTTGGCATGTAGAACACTTCAATATACATACATGCAGTACCACCCCAAATCATTAACATGCCAGTTAAGATCGTACGGCCTTGTTTACGCAGAACGGTTTTAAATGGAGTATCTTTCGCGTGGGAATCTGCCTGATGTGACTCTTTTAGATGACGACGGATGTACCAACCTACAGGACCGATCAATAAACCAAGGATAAATGGAATACGCCAACCCCAGCTATGTACATCCTCGGGTGTGAGCAGACCATTTACTGCAAAAGCAACGAGTGCACCAAACAGCGCGGCTGCACCTTGGCTTGCGAGCTGCCAACTCACCATGTAACAACGGCGCTTGTAGTTGTTTGACTCCATCAATGCCGCAGACGCAGCGCCAATTTCACCACCAGCAGACAAGCCCTGTAACAGGCGTCCAACCACCAAAATAATGGTTGCGGCTATACCGATACTTTCATAGGTAGGCGTCAGTGCAATCATGCCAGTACCGATCGTCATTAAAGCAATCGTGAGGGTCAGAGCGGCTTTACGTCCATGTTTATCCGCATAGTTACCAATCAGTACCGCACCGAGTGGACGCATAACAAACCCAACACCAAACGTAGCCAGTGATAACAATAACCCGGCCGCTGCACCACCGACGTTAAAAAATAACTCGCCAATAATGACGGCAAAAAAGCTGTAGACCGTAAAGTCATACATCTCTAATCCATTGCCAAGTGAGATGGCAAAGATCGCTTTACGAGGTTCTGAAGAAGACTTATCGGCTTGACCAGCCACGGTGGTCAATTCTGGTTCCAGTGAACTTGATAGTGTGCTACTCATGGTTTCCCTTCCTTGTACTAATGGCGACTCATTCGACATTGACTGTCTAGATAATAGCCAAGACAAGAAGCCTCACCACAAACCAAAAGTTATCCTCATAACCAAACATAAAAAAAATACTCTTCTAAATGATCGCTCAGTGATCATGCGCTCTTGAACGGTGCAAACCCAATAGAGCAACAGAAGAAAAATCTGTGTAAGCAAAATAAAAACAGCAAAATAAACAAAAACACAAAATAAAAACCAAAGCGTAGCAGATTAACTAAAACTCATGCCGATAAAAAAAAGAAAGGGGTTACCCTATGGATAACCCCTTTCTTATACAGAGATAGCACAAGCTATTTCGACGGATATATTTGTACCCAATCATTTTTCATATCTGCAACTAACCAGCCTTTCTCTTTTGCTTCGTCGAGACCTTTATCGAGTTTGCCTACGCTGGACTCACGATCGTACTTCCACTCTCGTTTCTCATCAGTATGGTGAACATACATTGCAAGACGCGGTCCCGGACCAGAGGTGGTCCACTGCAGCATTTGCAGGTCACCATCCGAGTTGCCAAATGAAGCAATTGGACGCTTACCGATGTGTTGATAAATCTGCAGTGGTTTTTCTACTTTGTCATTATTCACCACAACGCCCGGCATTCGCTTAACTTGATAGCTTCCGTCCACATTCACAAACTCAGTTGCAAGTTGGGTCCCAATAATTCGCTCCGACGGAATGTTATAGACATCGGAAGCCCAAGCGCGCATAAAAGCATTTCCTCCGCCGGAAACGATAAAGTTTTTGAATCCATTATCTTCCAAGAAATCTAAAAGCTCTAACATCGGCTGGAAAAGCATGTCGGTGTATGGCGCGCCTGTTACTGGGTGTTTTGCCGTATTGATCCAGTTTTTAACCACAGCGGTAAATTCATCACTGATTACACCTGTATGAGTTTGTAGCACTAATTGTATGAGATCGTCTGCCGTCAATTTATCCAACTGGTCGTTCAATACGAGGGAGTAAGGCTTAGTGGTTTTCCACTCTGGATGGTCCGCAGCTTGTGCTTTAATTTGGTCCAGAGCAAACAGTATCTGGAAGTACATCGGCTTTTCGGACCATAGCGTTCCATCGTTATCAAACGTAGCAATGCGATCCGCTGGAGCAACAAAATTAGCGGAATCTGAGTCGGTAACTTCGCTAACAAATTGGATGATAGCTTGTTTTGTCGAACCTTCATTCCAAGAAGGTAATGGATCGCTACTCTGAGCTAAGAGTGGAGATGAGATCACCGCAAAGGCGAATGTGAGAATAACTGACAAATGCTTTTTCATAGAATGTAACTCGTTGTATATGGATACGTAAATAATGAATTATTCTTTGAGAAAAAGCTCGCGTAATGTCACAACAATATATAAATCAGATAATTCCCACTTTGTGCAGTTAAGTTCAGACAATAAAAAAGCGGACCTGAGGTCCGCTTTTGAAATCTGCAAAATGTAGCGTTTAAGCCATTGCAACCGCTTCAACTTTACGAGCGATTTTAGCTTTGCCAACAGGTAGAACTTCACGACCAAACTCATTGTTTAGTACTTGAGCCATTGCGAAGTAAACCGCACTAGCACCACAGAAAATACCTTCAAAGCCAGCAATTGTACCGATCAGCTCGCTACCAGTGAAATCGCGCGCAGCAAGCAAGAAGAACAGAATAGTCAGAGAACCAAACACAACCTGTTTTGCTGTTGGGTAGCAAAGAGAGCCAATGAACATAAAGCCAGTAAAGATACCCCATAGTGCCAGGTACCAACCCATGAAGCTCGCTGGGCTTGCTGGTAGTCCCATGTGAGGCATAACAATCAGACCTACTAGAGTCAGCCAGAATAGGCCGTAAGATGTAAATGCAGTTGTACCGAACGTGTCACCGCGCTTAAAGCACATGATGCCAACGATAACTTGACTAAGGCCACCATAAAAGATGCCCATCGCTAGAATCATTGAGTCCAGTGGGAAAAATCCTGCATTATGAATGTTTAGCAGAATCGTGGTCATACCGAAACCCATTAGACCTAGCGGTGCTGGGTTAGCCAGTTTTGTC
>ERZ1673961.217-NODE-217-length-28274-cov-32.378079_pt1 | contig 28274 bp, 27 predicted proteins | sample MGYA00580189_ERZ1673961 | MGnify/ENA primary metagenome ERZ1673961 (study PRJEB41334, sample SAMN05608105) | rock metagenome | biome: terrestrial subsurface; feature: shale formation; material: shale | place: USA: Pennsylvania ... | reverse complement strand
ACCACCTGAAAGAATTCGGCAAAAACCCTAATAAAGGTTACTATAAACACGCCCCGTCGCAACAAAATCCCACCAGAAAAGAAAATCAGGGGAGTAGAATTATACCTGCGAGGCCTCAGTTACCGGCAAACCGCCAGAATACTCAAAATCAGTCACGTAACAGTCTGGGAGGCAGTCCAAAAACTCGCAGAAGCAGTTTACAAGCCAAAAATCCTCGCAGTCAAAAAACAGCGAAACTTCATCGCAGTTGACGAAACAGTAATAAAAATCAACGGGAAGAAAAGATACCTCTGGGCTGCAATTGACGTTGAGAGCAAGGAAGTTTTAGCAGTCTGGATTACGACTGTTAGAAACTGGTGGGTTGCCAGGGATTTCATTCTGGTTGTTTTAAAGTCGTGTGAAGGGCAGCCTGTCTTTCTGGTTGACAGGGCGAGCTGGTATAAGTCTGCTTTTAAGAGTTTGAGGTTGGGTTATCTGCATGTGACTTTCGGGCCGAGGAACAGTGTTGAGCGCTGGTTTAGGACGTTGAAGGAAAGAACAAAGCGTTTCTGGAATAATTTCAGGAGTGAGGACTGGAGAAGGGTTCATAGGTTTGTTTTTCTGTTTGCCTTCTGGTACAATTTTGTCAGAATTCATTCTAGTTTTGGTGGTCCGCCTGGTGATTTTGCTGAGTGGCTTCAGGAGGTGATGCCCCAGTTATCCTAACAGTATCTGTATTTTCAGTGGAATTTTGTTTAAGAGTACAGCAAGGCCATTGATTACTAATCTCAAACCCATCTTCGTTTTTTAACGCTCTCCCCTTCCAATATGGAGGGTTATTCTTGAGTATTCTATATCTGGAGTGTTATACAACTACAACTGTTAATCTACCCTTCCACGGAAAATATCAGTCTTTTACTTCCCTTTGCACAGGGGTTTTTATCCCATGAAAATTGGTAGTTTTTCACTGCGAGGGGTTTTGGCTATAAAGGAAAATTAATAATTCCAATTGGGGATGCTTTGTCATTAAAGCGCATTTTCCTTTTGAAAGTCTCATCTTTCAGGGTAGGAGATGATTAGCGGATTGCGACTTTTGAGTACTACCGTATAATTAATAACATCAAAACCCAAATATCTTTTGGTGACAAAGAAATGGGCGTCTATATATTTACCCCCGAAGATCTTTTGAGGTATGAAACCATAACCAAGGACCAGCTTGAAGTGATTAAAGATGCCATACTAAAGAAGGGAGATATTCTTGTTGTTGGGACAAGCAGAGCTGGTAAAACAAAGCTTATCGAGGCAATGATTCACCTGATTCCAGACGAATGGGAAATAGTGGTTGTTACTGCCTATGGCGAGTTTAAACCATTCAAGAAGAACATCCATGTGATAGACACTGAGTTCAATGAGAAGAGCACCAAGCAGAGAACTGAGGAAGTTATAGAGGAAATCAAGAAGCTTAATCCAGATTACGTCGTTATAGACACCCTCCATACGGTCGACATTCCCTATCTATTGGACAAAATAATCGATGATTATCCACTTATAATTTCCTCCCTTGTTCTATCGAGGGACTTACTTGAGGAAATAAAACACTGGCTTAGAATAGACGACAAGACCCTTGCGAGGTTTGAGCTGGTTATTGAGTTGTATAGAGACATAAAGAGCGGCCTTAGAAGAGTGAACGCAATATACAGAGTTGTTCAAAAAGATGGAAAAATAGAGCTGGAAAAGATCGCTTAAACCTTTGCCTTCAATTCTTCTATTACTTCTTTTAAGTTCTGGAGCATCTCCTCAATGTCCTCAAAGGTCATATAGCCCATGTTTCCAATTCTGAAGGTCTTCTCCTTTATGCCCTCACCGTAGCCCTTGGCAAGCTCGAATCCTCTCTCACGCATTGCATTGTATACCTGATCACCCTTTATGCCCTCTGGAGTAAGCACAGCTGTTATTGTTGGGCTTTCGTAGCCGGGTTCTGCCAGAATATCGAGACCAATTTCCCTAACTCCGTTTCTTATCATCTCGCTTCTCTTTCTGTACATTTCGAGCCACTTCTCTTTTCCGCCCATCTTCTCGATTATTCTAAGCACGACGTTTAAGCCAAACTCCTGGGGCATTGCTGGGGTCGAGGGTGGGCCCTGCTTTTCCTTCTGCACTTTTATATATCTTGGAATGTCAAAATACCATCCTCTCTCTTCCATTTTGTGGGCTATTTCAATAAATTCCTCGCTGAAGGCTCCAACGGCTAATCCCGGAGGCACACCAAAGGCTTTTTGGGAGCTTCCAAAAACAACATCGATTCCCCACTTGGTGAACTTTATGTCAGCTCCACCCATTGCGCTAACAGCGTCAACGAAAACAAGCTTATCGTGCTCTTTTGCTACTTTAGCCAACTCTGGCAGTGGGTTAAGAACACCGGTGGAGGTTTCGTTATAGGTTATTGTGACGGCTTCAACATCAGGGTTTTTCTTTAAAGCCTCGTCGAGGTCTTCTGGCTTGACAGCCTTTCCGGGCTCGTATTCTAGGGTTACAGCTTTTCTTCCGTTGGTCTCTACAACCTGCTTGTACCTCTTTCCGAAAGCACCAATTATTGTCACAAGGACTTTTCCACCCTTAGAAACACCGTTTCTTATGCTTGCTTCCATTACTCCAGTTCCAGAGCTTGGGAAGAGAAGAACTTCCCCCTTCTCAACTTCGAGGAACTTCTTGAGCCTTTCAACTGTATCGACGTGCATTTGTTTGTATTCCTTAGATCTGTGGCTGAACATTTGAACCTTCATTATTTCAAGAACTTCAGGGAAGCAGGCAACTGGCCCTGCAGTAAAGAGTTTGTATTTTGGCTTTACTATTTCGTAAACCTCTTTATAGGCATCTTCAAACTGCATGGTATCACCCAGTTGAATGACATTTCATGATTATAAAAACTTTAGCTTAACCATTGGTGGTACTACAAAAATGAAGATTGCATCATCTGACCTTGTTATTTAAGGGAATGACATGGATATCTTTTTGCTGGTGTCTAGAAAGTAGGATAAAGTCAACATAATGGCATCTTTGATAACTTAGAGCATCTATAACATGGGCCAATTAATTGGAAATTTATTTCCAGAATTATAAGTCAAATAATAAAAAATCTCAATTTTTAATGAATTTTTAATTATTGGCGGGATAAATGAAGCTAAAATGTAATTTATTGCTATTTTTAAACGAATTCTAAACTTCAAAACAATGATAGTAACCAAAAACTTTTTATAATTTGAAATGTAATGGAAATGTATTTCCACAACTTCGGGGGTTGTATCATGAAACCTACGATTGGAATAACAGGGGCTTGGAGTGTGGAAACTTGGGGACATTCGGAAGAACATGGGGGCTATTTCTACGTTGGAAGTTATTACTCAACGGCAGTATCAAAAAGCGGAGGCTTGCCTTTTATAATTCCACTTCCCCATAAAAACGCAGATTTAGGGGAATTTGCGGAGGAAGTTGTCTCTAAAGTAGATGCTATTGTATTTAGTGGTGGAGGTGATGCTAAGAGATTCAAAAAAGAAGAATTGCCAAGCTTATATGATCAACAGCCATTTAGGTATTCATTTGAGAAAGAACTTATTTTGAAGGCATGGAAAAGAGATTTGCCGATATTAGGTATATGTCGGGGTTACCAAATGCTTGTAGAGGTTTTTGGCGGAAAGCTAATGGACGGGACGATTGATGGCCACAAACAGAATCTTCCAGGATATGAACCTTGGCATTCTCTACGTATAAAGGAAGGCAGTAAATTCGAAACTCTTGTTGGAACAAGGGAAATTGAAGTTAATAGTTTCCACATACAAGCAGTTGAAAAGGTGCCCAAGGGATTTGAGGCCGTAGGATGGAGTGATGATGGAATCATAGAAGTAATAGAAGCTATTGACAAAGACTTCGTTTTTGGTATGCAATTTCACCCGGAGGAAAGGTACGACGTTGATCCTCATGCCAAGGTGATATTTGACCGTTTTGTTGAAAAAGCCAGAGAGTATGGTAGGAGGTAATCAACTTGAAAGAGGTTAAAATTTTATCCCCTACTGGTCATCTGGGTTTCACTCCCATCGAGGAAGAGAGCTTTTGGAAAGGCGTGGACAGAAAACCTAACTTCATATGTGCAGATTCTGGAAGCTGCGATATTGGCCCTTATCCACTAGGAGCTGATGTTGCTGCAAGTCCAGAGGAATGGCAAAAGCATGATCTGGAACTTATGCTTCTGGCTTCACGAGAACTTGATGTCCCCATGATCATTGGTTCTGCATCAGATACCGGAACAAACAGGGGAGTTAATCAGTTCGCAAGAATCATAAAAGACTTGGCAAAAAAGCATAAACTTAAGCCATTCAAAATGGCGACTATATATGCCGATGTTCAAAAAGATGTTCTTTTAAAACGCCTTGAAAAAGGAGAAGTTATAGAGGGTCTTCATGGGAGACCCCCATTGAATAAGGAAACTCTACTCAGAACAGACCATATCGTAGCAGTTATGGGAGTAGAGCCGTATATAAAGGCCCTTGAGGAAGGAGCAGATGTCATAATCGCAGGTAGATCTTCAGACGTTGCAGTTTTTGCTGCTCCTGCACTTTGGAGTGGGATTCCAGAAGATATAGCGTTCTACGCAGGAAAAGTTTTGGAATGTGCTTCTTTCGTTGCAGAGCCCTTTGCAGGTAAAGAATCTGTCCTAGGAATATTGAGGGAAGATGAAGTAATAATCGAGCCTATGAGCGATTATCAACGAGCTACCCCAGAATCAGTGGCAAGTCATGCAATGTACGAAAGAATTGATCCGTTTATAGAATGGCTTCCAGGCGGATATATCGACATGAGAGGTTGTGTTTATGAAGCTATAGACGAGAAAAGAACCAGGGTCAGAGGTTCGAAATTCTACAGGACTCCTGAATACAAAATAAAACTTGAAGGGTCTGGAAAAGTCGGCGAACGTTGTTTTATGATAGTAGGGATAAGAGATCCATACTTAATAGCAAATCTGGATAGGGTAATAGAATGGTCGCGGAAAAAAGTGAAGGAAAGGTTTGGTGAAAGTGGATACGAACTCTACTACCATGTTTATGGCAAGAATGGTGTCATGGGAGAGTTAGAGCCTATAAAAAACCCAACTCCTCATGAGGTTGGGATTATTGTAGAGGGTATAGCTCCAGACCTAGAGATGGCCAAAGAGCTTACATATTTAGCGGGGAGGAACTTTTTATATGCCCGACTAGTTGGGGTAAAAGGAACGGCCGGTGCTGCAGCTTTTATTTCTGATGAGGTTCTTGTGGCTCATCCGGCATATGAATGGACAATAAATCACCTGATAAAGGTAAACGATCCGCTTGAGCTATTTGAGATTAAGTTTGAAACCGTTGGAGGGGAATGATATGAAAAAAGTTCCTCTTGTAGATTTAGCAAAGACAATAAGAAGCAAAAATGCCGGTGTTGACCATATAACATTCGATATTATCTTCAGAGATAGGGAAGTTTACGAGTACATCAAACAGAATCAACTCATAACTAAAGAGATGGTAGCCCAAATTTACAACATATCTCCTGAAAAAATAGTTCTTTTTGTTTATTTTGACCCGGCAAAAGCAATTAAATTTACAATACGCCGTTCTAAGCCAAGCGGAAGTCCTGGTGAGACTGATGTTATGGGGGCTCAACAATATCCTCCATTATTTGAAATTTCTCTTACGTTACCTGAGAGTTTATTAAAAGAAGAAGGAGGTGGTAGCAAAGGTTGAGAACACGCTTCTACAGGATGCTAAAATCATGTCATGAGACAAAATGGTATTAAAAGAGGAGGGATATGAAAAATGGCGGTTCCTGACTGGTTGAAAAACCCGCATGGGTATTTTATTATATTCGTCCTAATATTAATTGCCACATTGGCAACATGGACACTTCCGGCGGGTGAGTTTGATAGATTCAAAGACCCCAATAGTGGAAAAACAATTGTAGACCCTGAATCATTTCACTATGTAGATCCCAATCCAGTAGATCCATTTGAAATGCTTCAAGCCATTCCAACAGGCTTTAAACAAGCTGCTGGTATTATAGCCTTTGTTTTCATAATTGCAGGTGCTATTCAAATAATCCGTTCTACTGGCGCACTGGACGCGGGAATTATTGCAATGGTAAACAAAATGCAAGGAAAAGATACGCCGTTGCTGCTGGCAATAATGTTTGTATTTGCTCTATTAGGTTCAGTATTCGGATTTGCCGAGGAAACAATACCCTTAATTCCCTTGGGAGTGGCTATGGCACTGGCACTTGGTTACGATAGAGTTGTGGGTTTTCACATTGTTAGAACAGCAGCATGGATTGGTTTCGCGGGAGCAATGTTAAATCCATTTACAATCGGTGTTGCACAAAGCATAGCAGAACTGCCGCTGTATTCTGGGTTGTGGTACAGAATAATCTGTTTCTTGGTGTTCTTTACAATAGGTGCAGTTTTTATTCTAAAATATGCCAGAGATGTAAGAAAAGATCCCAAGAAGAGCATACTCTATGGCTATCAAGGTGAAGATAGATCAGAATTTAATTTGAACTATGAACAACAAGAGCTAACCTCTACAAGGAAATTGGTACTTTTAGTTCTGTTTGGAGGTATATTGCTCCAGATATATGGAGTTATAGAATACGGATGGTATACCACTGAAATCTCCGCTCTATTTTTAGGACTCGGCATAATAGCAGGGTTAATCGCAAAAATGAATCCAAATAAACTCTTTGGAGAATTCGTAAAAGGAGCAAAGGGTGTTACATACGGAGCGCTAATTATTGGGTTTGCTAGAGCAATTGTGGTTATACTGAGTGAGGGAAGAGTGCTAGATACGATAATTCACGGACTCGCCACACCATTAGGAAGTGTTGGTTCAGTCAGTGCCGCAGTGTTGATGTTCCTAATACAGTCAGCCATAAACTTTTTCATAGGTTCGGGAAGTGGACAAGCTGCGGCTACAATGCCTATTATGACTCCATTGGCTGATCTCATTGGAGTTACAAGACAGGCAGCGGTGCTAGCTTTCCAGTTTGGTGATGGTATTACAAACATGTTCTATCCAGCAATGATTTACTACTTGGTATTTGCGGACATACCCTACGACAGATGGGTTCGCCATATCTGGAAGCTGGTAGTTTATCTGACAATTGCAGGAGCTATTTTGGTCGCAATTGCCGCTGCTATAAACTATGGGCCATATTAGGCCCATTAAATTTTCTTATTTGGAGGGAGTTATATGTTCCCTGCACTTGAAATAAACTTGTCTGCTATCGAAGAGAATGCCAGAGAAGTTGCGAGGTTTTGTGAGTCCGATGGAATACAAATTGTTGGAGTTACTAAAGGTGTGTGTGGTGACCCAAAAATAGCAAAAGCAATGTTAAATGGTGGAATCCAGATATTGGGAGATTCTAGGATCCAAAACATTGAAAAAATGAGAGAAAATGGTATCAATGCAAAATTCATGCTAATTCGGTCACCTATGGTTAGTGAGATAGAGAAAGTCGTAGAATTAGCGGATTACAGCATTAATAGTGAACTGTCTGTTTTGAAGAAGCTGTCGGAAGCTTCGTTAGAACATGGAAAGTCCCATAAAGTGATAATAATGGTTGATGTAGGTGATAGGAGAGAGGGGATAATGCCTGGCGATTTTGCCTCATTTCTTAGAGAGGCCAGAAAGTTAAGAGGTATTGAAATAGTTGGAATTGGGACAAATGTTGGTTGTTTTGGAGGAGTACTCCCAAGTACAGAAAACCATGAAGTGCTTAGAAGACTGAATGAGAAGGCAAAATCCATTTTGGGAGTTGAGGACTTAGTAATTTCTTCGGGGGGAACCGTAGTTTTGAATCTTTTAGAGGAAAGACAATCGTCATACGGGATTAATCAACTTCGGATTGGAGAGGGAATACTTCTGGGGACTGATTCAACAGGTAATAGGACTATCCCATGGCTTAGGCAGGACACGTTTGTTCTGGAAGCCGAAATAATTGAGGTTAAGTGGAAACCTTCTTTGCCAGAAGGACCAATAGGCAAAGATGCCTTTGGTAACACTCCTATTTTTGAAGATAGAGGAATTAGAAAGAGGGCAATACTGGCCATAGGAAAGCAGGATACAGAAATAGAGGGGTTGTTCCCACTTTATAATGGGATTGAGGTTCTTGGAGGCAGCAGTGATCATACAATAATTGACATAACAGGGTCTAAAGTACCCTTAGAAGTAGGAGATACGGTGAAATTCAAATTAAGTTATCCGGCGATGCTCAGAGGGATGACTTCTCCATATGTACACAAGGCATATATTTAAAGACGAGAGTTAACAAAATTATTATGGTGGGCAGAGTTGAGTGACGACGAGTTTCCGATGACGGTTGTAGAGATCCTAAGACTCCTTTATTTTTCTGAAAGTCCAAAGACTTCAGTGGAACTGACAAAATTTCTGAAGAACAGAGGTGTAGATGTGGATTCAAGAACAGTGCGATACCATCTCTCCCGCCTGGAAGAGAGAGGATTTATTAAACGATTGGGCAGGAAAGGCGTAAAACTCACGGAACGGGGAGTAAATGAAGTTCGGAGATTGTTAGTTTATGAAAGAATAGGAATACCCTCCGTTGAAATTGAGAAGTTAATCACAAATAGCGATTATGACATAAACAAAAACAAAGGAAAAGTTATGGTAAATGCCATAATGGTACCAAAAGACAAATATGACTTGGTAGTCCCATTATTATTAGAGGTTTCAAAAACAAATGTTATAACATCTCCTCTACTGGCAATTCTTGATGAAAAAGAGAGTATCTGGCATTTTGAAGTTAAGGAAGGACATGTTGGAATATTGGGGATTTCCTCCAGAACATATGACATTATCTTTCAAAAGAATGGTATCTGTCTTCAATCCACGGCTACGGGACTATATCAGTTGGAGAATAACACTCCTAAAGGGTTCGTAGAAATAATATCCCACCTGGGAACTACAATAAGTCCGGGAGAGCTTTTAATTAGGGGAAGCTACACTTCAGTTCATAAAGTCGCAAGTACTGGAAGTGGATACGTGACAGCAGCAATAAAGACATTTTCTTCGTTCCTCTATGAAGAGGTCATTAAGATTTTAGAAAAACTAAAAAAGAACAATATAGATGGAATAGTTGCGCACAGTTGCATAATACCTGAAAACAAAAGGCTAAACGTTATGGACAAAAATAAAGGGTATATTGTTGTCTATGGCGGCGCTAATTATTTCGCGCCCATCGTGGAAACTGGAATTTCAAAAAAGCTTGAAATTGCAAGAGATCTCTATGATATTCAAAAAATGAAGGAACCAGAAAAAGTTCTCAAGTAATCTCTCTGGCCCTTCTTTCTTTACCGGAACAAACATGCAATACCGGGCCCTCGTCAAAGACAAAACCTTTTATATGGGTTCTCACAACTTACATACTGCGATGATGAATGAATCCAATGCTGAAGAGATGATTGACCCCAGAGTGGCTGAGCGTGAAAATATGGAAACTGAACTTAAAAAGCTAAATGAGAATATGACAAAGCTCTCCAGACAGGTAGATGAGATACAGGAGGAATTAGATAGAAAAAATCGGCCTGACAAACTCGGATGGGATGACGTGGTTCAAGAGATTATTGGTGCTATAACGTTTTCCATCCCGTTCCTTTTCACAGAGGAAATTTGGGAAATAGCCAAGACAATAGAGATATGGCGAACACTTGCCATTTTTTTAATGACGCTCTTCGTGGCTTACCTGTTTATCTCAAAATCCAAGCTGTCGAACATAGAAAAAGAAGAGTGGCACCGCATACCCAAAAGGTTACTCACGGTCACGACAGTCTCCTATATGACCTCTGTTCTCCTGATATACATTTACGGCATAAACAACATCGCCAACCTTTCTCTGGGGCAGTACATCAGTGCCACGATCATTGTAAGTACTTTTGCCGTTATTGGGGCGATAGCGGTTGACCTTGTAAAGTGAACAGCAAAATTGCAACTGCGTAAACTTTTTCAGCCCTTAAGGGGCTTTTATTTGGTCCTTATTTTTGTCAAAGGGCATCCTTCAACCATATAACTTTCATCCAGTACATTTTGCTTTATCTCTATGAGCGGTTCCATCAAACTTAAAAAGCCCCCTTCTAAGCTTTGGTGGGTGGGAATTAATGACGTTTTGGACAAGCGAGGACAACGTTGCTGGGAAAAAGGGAACTGCTCTCTATGTTATTTTGCCTACAATCGGATGCTACAGGTATAGAATTGGAGAAGCATGTTATATGTGCTCATATCCTGTAGAGGCCCCTAAAGTCCCCAAGAGCCAGGAAGAGCTTGTGGAATACTTTAAAAAAGCTCTCAAAAAAATTGAAGGTAAAAAAGGTCCGATAGCAGTTAGGATTTTTACGTCGGGGAGCTTCTTCGATGAAGGAGAAGTTAAGAGAGAAACTAGAAGGAAAATCTTCTCTATACTGGCGGAGATGGATAATGTCGAGGAAGTAGTTGTAGAAAGCAGGTCGGAGCTCGTGAGATATGATGCAGTGAGAGAGCTTGTTGAAATTCTTAGCGAGAAATACTTCGAAGTCGCCATAGGGTTGGAGACCGCGAATGATGATGTCGCGGACGTGAGCATAAACAAGGGGAACACCTTTGAGGAGTTTGTAAGGGCAAGCGAGGCAATTAGAGAGGCTGGGGCCAACGTTAAAACGTACCTCCTCCTTAAGCCGATCTTTTTGAGCGAGAGGGATGCAATTGAAGATGTAAAGGAAAGTATAACGAAAGCTGTTCCATACACGGACACCTTTTCCATAAACGTGACCAATATACAGAGGGGAACAACCTACGAAAGGCTGTGGGAAAAAGACGAATACAGACCACCTTGGCTTTGGAGCGTTGTTGAAATATTGAAGTGGGCTAAAGAGAACTTCCCTGAGAAGAGGATTCTGAGCGACCCGGTAGGGGCTGGCTCAAAAAGAGGCCCCCACAACTGCCTCACCGACTACGACAGGACCATTGGAAAGGCCATAAAGAAGTTTTCAGCGACACAGGACTTGGGCTACATAGAGAACCTTAAGCCCGAGTGTAGAGAGGAGTGGGGGTACATAGTCGAGAACGGCCTCCTCGACTGGCAGCTGGTGACTTGCTGACCTCCTCCCATCATTGGCGAGGGTTCATTTTAGCTCCTCACTAACGGCGGGGAGGTTTGAGGGGTCTCATTAAAACCCGCTGTTAGCGGGTTTCTCAACCCCTCGGGGAGGGTCTTCCCCCCGTTACCCCTACCTCCCGCTAAAGCAGGAAGGCTCGGGGTTATCGTTCAAACCCCATATTGGGGTTTCCAACTATTTGCGGCGGTTTTTAGAGGACGCTTAACAGCGTCATCCTCCCGGGAGCGGGAGGACACGTTGAAACCCTCTTCTCATCGGGTTGTCTTTGAGTAGCCTTTCCAAGGCTTTATTACGCTTTTGAGTTTAAAAGAGTTTCGATCATTTAATGGTCAAGTTTTCAGGTTTTGCATCCCCGCCCTAAAGGGCAAGGCTTGAAAAAAGAAAAAGGTAAAGCTCTTTCTCAGATTTTCCTTTTCTTTAGACCTGGGCAGTCAAAGTGTCTGAAAAGATAAAGTAGTGGAGCTGTTTTTTTACTTCTTTGAAAGCCTCGTCCTTTAGGGCAGGGTCAGGTCTTTCCAAGGAGAATTCTCCGGAGCTCTTCAAAATCCACACTGGCAGTCATGTCAATGTTTATGGGCGTAACGCTTACCTTTCTCTCGACCTTGAGTGCGTAGGCGTCCGTTCCCGGCTCAAATGTCTCGGTCTTCCTCCCGACTATCCAGTAGTAGGAGTATCCCCTCGGGTCTATCCTTTCCTCCACAGTCGGACAGTATCTCTTCCTTGCGAGGCGTGTTATCGTTATTTCCGTCTCCGGGGTTGCATCGCTCGGGACGTTTACGTTGAGCATGTCGACACCATCTGGAAGGCCCCTCCCAAGGAGGGCGTGGGCTGTCCTTTTAAGGAAGTACGACGCGACTGAGAAGTCTATCCCTTCCCCCTCTCCAAGTGTCTTTCCCCATGCCACCTCAAGGCTTACGGCTATGCTTGGGATTCCATGAGTTGCAGCCTCAATGGCGGCTGAAGCAGTCCCAGAAACGGTTATCTCCGTGCTGAGGTTCTCGCCGAGGTTTATGCCACTAACCGCTAGATCAAAGTCCCCAAACCTCGCTATGGCAAAGATAACGCTGTCAGTTGGAGTGCCGTCTACCCCATAGGCAATCTTCGCACCCGGGACGTCTACGAGCTTTGCCCTTATAGGTCTGTGGAGGGTCATTGCCCTACCGCTGGCGCTCCTCTGGAAGAGTGGGGCAACCACATAGACCTCCCCAAGGTTAGAGATGGCCTTCACAGCCGCCCGGATTCCATTTGAATATATCCCGTCGTCGTTTGTTACGAGTATCTTTGGCATGATAAAAATTCGACTTCGCCTTTTAAAAACTCTCACTTCCAATCCGCTCTGGGTGAGAGGAATAACATACCGGACGAGTGAAGACAACGTGGCAGAGGCTCCACAGCTGTGGCGAGTGCGATAAAGCCATTGCAAGGGCAATTAGAGAATTCAAACACACCGGACATCGGGTTTTTCAAAAATATTGAGCACAACTTTTTGAGAGAGTGAGAATACATAAGTTTCCGAAGAACTGCTTGACTGGCAGATTCAAATATGATGACCACACAGAGCGTAGAGTTGGGACTTTGTGTTCTCAATGCTTGTTTTTTCTGTTGAAGTGTCGAGGGGGCATCTTTAATTATTGTTAGATGATGGGGTACATTTTGTGTCTAGGGTGATTTCTCTATCTGTGAACCTGACTTTGCAGTTATTAACCGTTGTTTAAATTGTACTCTGCCGTTGGCTTTACAAATGTAAACTTGAATCCCAAGAATTCCAAGCTATACTAGGACTGTTTGGTGATTGTTTTTGTACAATGTGGGCATGTTTGTTAGGCATTTCCTCAAAAAAAGCAACCTGGGGGCCGAACTTATCGATAGATGAGAAAATTTTCGAAAACTTTAAATGCTTTACATACGTAAAAATACTTAGCAGATCGTGGGTGATGATTATGGCAAATGTCGAAGTTAAAAAAGATAACTATCTGGCCGTTGGAAGAACCGAAGCCGTAGAGATAAGTGTTGACACTTTCCTCTGCAAGGGATGTGGCATTTGTGTTGAACTGTGCCCAAGGAAGGTTTTCGAGTGGAGTCAGGAACTTAGTGAAAAAGGTGTCCACTATCCGATTCCAGTACATGCCGACAAGTGCGTAAAGTGCAAGCTTTGTGAGCTTCTCTGCCCGGACTTCGCAATAGCTGTTAAGTGGTGAGAAAATGATAATCCGGGGGGACGAGCCCGACCAGATAGGGCTCCTAAAAAAGCTTTACCCAAAGGGAAACTACTTCATGCAGGGTGACGAAGCTATAGCGTATGGGGCTCTTTTTGCCGGGTGCAGGTTTTATGCTGGCTATCCAATAACGCCCGCAAGCGAAATTGCCGAAACAATGGCGAGAGAGCTTCCGAAGCTTAGGGGATACTACATCCAGATGGAAGATGAGATAGGGAGCATAGCCGCTGTTGTTGGAGCATCCTGGACGGGACTTAAGAGCATGACCGCAACTTCTGGCCCGGGATTTAGCTTAATGCAGGAAAACCTTGGTTATGCAGTATTTACGGAGACCCCCTTGGTTTTAGTTGACGTTCAAAGGAGCGGCCCTTCGACAGGTCAGGCAACAAAAGGTGCACAGGGAGATTTCTTCCAGGCAAGATGGGGGACTCATGGAGACCATCCAATAATTGCTATTTCTCCAACGAGCGTGGAGGACAGCTTCTGGGAAACAATAAGGGCGTTTAATCTGAGTGAGAAATTAAGAATACCCGTGATTCTCCTTGCCGATGGGATAATAGGGCACACGAGAGAGCAGATAAGAATTCCCGACCCAGAAGAAGTTGAGATAACCTATAGAAAGCTTCCTGCTAATGAAGAGGAGGCAAGGTATCCATTTGGCGACATTCATGGGGACTTAATCCCTCCAATGCCGCTTTTTGGCAACGGCTACTTCACCCACGTTACGGGCTCTACGCATAAGGAAAACGGCCTAAGGGATGTTTACACGCCCGAGGTCCACGATCGCCTGGTTAGAAGGCTCCACAAGAAGATAGAAGTTCACGAGAAGGAAATCCAAAAGTGGGAAGAATACTACACCGACGATGCAGAGATTCTGCTCGTGAGCTGGGGCGTAAGCGCGAGGCCATCGCTTGGAGCGGTAATAGAGGCGAGAAAGAAGGGAATAAGAGCTGGACTCATTGTCCCGAAGACCGTTCACCCGTTCCCGGGAAAGAGAATTAAGGAGCTCTCTAAGAAAGCTCACACGATTCTTGTGCCCGAGATGAACCTTGGGCAGATGATACTTGAGGTGCAGCGCTTTGTAAGGGAAGAAGTTCCAGTTATTGGCGTGAACAAAATAGGGGGAGTTCCGCTAACAGTAGAAGAAATTTTAAAGGAAATAGAAAGCTCAGCCGAGCGTTCTCGTCACCGTTCGGCGGATTAGATATTCATCATCGCTGAATAAAGTTGGTGTTTGGATATTTAAAGGTGATGTGTATGTCAAAACCAATTCACACGAAGTATGAGATGATTAAGTACCTCCGAAAGGAGGCTCTCCCTACTGCCCTGTGTCCCGGATGTGGTGGTGGGACTGTATTAAACGCCTTTGCGAATGCAGTGGATCAGTTAAAAATTGACCCCCGTGACTTAGTTGTCGTGAGCGGAATAGGGTGCTCGGCATGGATAGCTTCGCCGTACTTTCTTGCTGACACATTACACACAACACACGGAAGAGCAATAGCATTTGCAACGGGTGTTAAAGTGGGTTTGCCGGACAAAAAGGTTGTTGTTATAAGCGGTGACGGGGACTTGGCGGGAATTGGAGGGAATCATCTCCTCCATGCAGCGAGGAGAAACATTGACATAACTGTGATTCTGGTCAATAACTTTATATATGGGATGACCGGCGGCCAGGTGGCACCAACGACTCCCTTCGGGGCAATTACCACCACAACGCCTTATAGGAACATTGAGCACCCGCTGAAAATAGCTGAGACTGTAGCTTCTGCTGGTGCATCGTATGTGGCGAGGTGGACTACTTTTCACGTTTATCAGCTGATAGAGAGCATAAAGAAAGCGTTAGCTACTAAGGGATTCTCGCTTGTTGAGGTAGTTTCCCAGTGTCCCGTGCAGTTTGGAAGGAGGAACAAGATGAAGACTCCAGCAGAGATGCTTCGCTGGTTTTCAAGGAATGCTGTCCCAATAAGCAAGGCAAAGAGTATGTCCCCTGAAGAGCTTGAGGGCAAAATTATCATCGGGGAATTTGTGAGTAAAGAAAAGCCTGAGTTTACAGAGGAGCTTAACAGGCTTATCGATGAGGTTGCTCAATACTACGGGCTGGGTGGTGAAGATGCAGATTAGGATTGCGGGTATTGGAGGACAGGGGGTCATTCTCGCGGGGATAATCCTTGGAGAAGCAGCTGCTATAGAAGGGCTCAACGTTGTTCAGACTCAAGATTATGGCTCTCAGAGCAGAGGAGGACATTCTATAGCTGACCTCATAATCTCAAAGGAACCAATCTACGATTTAATGGTCACAAAGGCTGATGTTCTTGTTGCTCTCGCCCAGCTTGGCTATGACTCCACAAAGGACTCTCTTCGCAAGGATGGGATTTTGATAATTGACACCGACCTTGTGAAGCCTGATAGGGAGTATGTAGGCGCACCTTTCACAAGACTTGCTGAGGAAAAAACTGGCTTGGCTTTAACTGTTAACATGGTTGCGCTTGGTTATCTGGTTGCGAAAACAAATGTCGTAAAGAAAGAAAGTGTTGAAATGGCCATAAAGAGAAGAGCCCCCAAGGGGACGGAGGAAATAAACCTAAAGGCTTTTAGAATAGGTTATGAGGAGGGATTGAAATGAGATATCCATTTCCTGTAGGTGATGCAGATTTTATTCAAGGCGATGAAGCCATAGCAAGGGCTGCCATCTTAGCCGGGTGCAGGTTTTATGCCGGCTACCCAATAACGCCCGCAAGCGAAATTTTTGAAGCAATGTCCCTTTACATGCCCCTTGTTGATGGGGTAAGCATTCAGATGGAGGACGAGATAGCTAGCATTGCCGCCGTGATAGGTGCTTCTTGGGCCGGTGCCAAGGCAATGACGGCAACTTCTGGCCCGGGCTTCAGCTTGATGATGGAGAACCTTGGTTATGCAATAATGACCGAAACCCCCCTAGTTTTGGTAAACGTCCAGAGAAGCGGCCCATCAACGGGCCAACCTACTTTGGCGGCTCAGGGAGATGTAATGCAGGCCATTTGGGGTACACACGGCGACCACAGCTTAATAGTCTTAACACCAGCTACAGTTCAAGAGGCCTTCGACATGACAATAAGGGCGTTCAACCTTGCGGAGAAATATAGAACCCCTGTTATACTACTCACGGATGCAGAAGTGGGACACATGAGGGAAAGAGTCTACGCTCCACATCCAGATGAGCTTGAGCTAGTTTGCAGAAAGCTCCCCGCTAATGAGGAGGAGGCAAAGTATCCATTTGGAGACGTTCATGGGGACTTAGTTCCCCCAATGCCAATCTTCGGGAAGGGGCATAGGACGTATGTTACGGGATTGACGCATGACGAAAGAGGAAGGCCGAAGACAGTTGATGCAGAGATCCATGAAAGGCTCGTAAAGCGCATAGTTGGTAAGATAGAGAACAATAAGAAGGACATCATTGATTATGAAACTTACGGGCTGGAGGATGCCGATATTGCAATTGTGAGCTTTGGAATTGTTGCGAGGTCCGCTATGAGGGCTGTTAAGGAGCTCCGCAAGGAGGGCATAAACGCTGGATTACTCAAGCTCAACGTGCTCTGGCCATTCGACTTTGAGCTCATAGAGAAGATTGCTGAGAACGTAGACAGGATTTACGTGGCTGAAATGAACCTTGGTCAGCTTTATCATATGGTCAAAGAAGGGGCCAATGGAAAGGCGAAGGTCGAGCTCATAAGCAGGATAGGTGGCGAAGTTCACACTCCCGGAGAGATAGTGGAGAGAATTAAGAGGGATTTGAGGTGAGGAGAATGTATCTAAAGCCCAGCTATGAGATTAGGGACAAATACCTTAGAAAAGACATGCTTCCCACGATATTCTGCCCCGGATGTGGTATTGGGGCTGTTTTGCAGTACACCCTTAGGGCCATTGATGATCTCGGCCTAAACCAGGACGAAATAGTGTGGGTAAGCGGTATAGGCTGTTCCTCCAGAGTTCCCGGCTATGTGAACTTTGATGGTCTCCACACGACCCATGGAAGGGCATTGGCTTTTGCTACCGGCATTAAAATGGCAAATCCAGACCTCAAAGTAATAGCATTTATGGGCGACGGTGATGCCGCAGCCATAGGTGGAAATCACTTGATTCACGCCATAAGAAGGAACCTAGATGTTACCGTTATTCTCGTCAACAACTTTACCTACGGAATGACGGGAGGGCAGGTGGCACCAACGACTCCAAAGGGTCTTAGGGGAACAACCGCCCCATACGGGAGCTTTGAGAATCCATTCGACATTGCTGAGCTGGCGGTTGCTGCGGGAGCGAACTACGTTGCAAGATGGAGCGTTTTCAACTACCTTCAAGGCATAAACAGCATAAAGAAGGCCCTGCAGAAGAGGGGCTTCACCTTGGTGGAGTTCCTATCCCCATGTCCAATAAGCTTTGGAAGAAGAAATAAGCTCAAAACAGCCCCGGAGCTCATAAAGTGGTATCAGAAGATAACTGTCCCCATAAGCAAAGCAAAGGACATGCCTCCTGAGGAGCTCGAGGGCAAAGTCGTCATCGGAGAGTTCGTGGACAGGGACAGACCGAGCTTGGTAGAGGAATACGAAGCCTACAAGAGGAGAGCAAAGAAAATAATGGGGTGGGAAGAATGAGGAAAGAAGTCCTTATAGGTGGCTTTGGAGGACAGGGAGTTATACTGGCCAGCGTCATCCTTGGAAGAGCGGCGGCAGTTTATGAGGGCCTTTACGCAGTTCAAACACAGGCTTATGGGCCAGAGTCAAGAGGAGGTGCTAGCAGAGCTGAGGTTGTGATAAGTGATGAGCCTATAGACTATCCAAAGGTAATGGCCCCAGATTGTGCGGTTTTGCTCTCCCAGCAGGCTTATGAGAAGTACTTACCGCTCGTAAAGAAAGGAGGGATTGTAATACTCGAGAAGGAATTAGTCCCCAACAGAAACGAAGAGCTCGAGAAAAACTTCAAGGTTTTCGCAATTCCTCTAACTAAGGTAGCGGAAGAGACGACTGGCTTGAGCTTAACAATGAACATTTTAACCCTTGGAGTTCTCGTCAAGCTTACTTCTGTTGTGAGCGAGGAATCCATAGAAAAAGCCGTCCTCGATTCAGTGCCAAAAGGAACCGAAAACATAAACCTAAAAGCCCTCAGAAAGGGGTTTGAGCTTGGTGAAAAAGCCAAAAACGGGGAACTTTAACCCCTTTATTTTTTGTCGTGCCCAAAAATAAATTGAAATAAAGTTAAGCCGGAAGACGCTTCTTCTGGATGTATTCGTCTATCGCCTTCGCGGCCTTCTTTCCGTCTCCCATAGCCAGGATAACGGTTGCTTCTCCTCTTATGGCATCCCCGCCCGCAAAAACTCCGGGAATGCTTGTCATAAGGTTTTCATCCACCACAAGGGTGCCGTCAGGGTTAGTCTTTAGAGCTGTTGCCTCCTCGCTTATTATTCTGTTGGGCTCAAGGCCGATAGCTATTATGACTGTATCAGCTTCAAGCGTGATGTATTCACCGGTCCCCACTATCTTCCTCTTGCCCTTGCTGTCCTTTTCCCCAAGTGGTTTCATCTTCTCGAATTTAACGGCCTTGACCTTCCCGTTCTCGTCACCGATGAACTCCACTGGATTGAGGAAGAACTCAAACTTAACACCCTCTTCCTCGGCGTGCTTGATTTCTTCAATACGGGCGGTCATGTCCTCTCTTCCTCTACGGTAGGCGATGGTAACTTCGCTTCCCATCCTGAGAGCGGAACGAGCTGCATCCATAGCTGTATTCCCGGCTCCAATCACGATGGTTTTCTTTCCTATGGAGATGGGCTCATCGTATTCTGGGAACTTGTAGGCCTTCATGAGGTTTATTCTGGTCAGGAACTCGTTGGCGGTATAAATTCTATCGAGGAGTATGCCGGGGATGTTGAGGAGCTTTGGTGTTCCGGCACCGGTTCCTATGAAGACTGCATCGTACTCCTCAAGAAGCTCTTCGAGGGTCACCGTTTTTCCTACTATGTGATCGAGCTTTATCTCCACTCCAAGCTCCTTAAGTTTGGCTATTTCTCTGTCGAGAATTTCTTTTGGGAGCCTGAATTCTGGGATGCCATAAACAAGAACTCCTCCGGGCTTGTGGAGAGCTTCAAAAATTGTTACTTTGTAGCCCATCTTTGCCAATTCTCCAGCACATGTTAAGCCCGCTGGCCCTGAGCCTACTACTGCTACCTTTCCTTTTACTCCATTCTCTGTGGAGGTAAACTCCTTGAGAAGCTCCTTTTCTATGCCGTGCTTCCTCGCGTAGTCAGCAACAAACCTCTCGAGCTTACCGATGTTGATGGGCTCTCCCGCTTTGCCCATGACACAAGGGGCTTCACACTGCTCTTCTTGGGGGCATACTCTACCGGTAATTGCAGGTAAAGTGTTGTCGTCCCATATAATGCGGAGAGCGTTTTTAACGGCCTCTTCGGGGCTCTCAGCGTTCTCGCGGAGGGCCTTTATGAAGCCCGGAATGTTTATGTGAACGGGACATCCTTGAATGCATGGCGCGGGGTTGCACTGCAGGCATCTCTCAGCTTCCTTAACCGCGGAGACAAAGTCGTAACCCAAATTTACTTCAACAAAGCTCTTTACCCTTTCTTCAACTGGAACCTCTGGCGTTGGAACGCGCTCTTTGATAAGTTTGGGTCCAGCCATTTAAATCACCCCCTTCTCCCTCAATTTAGCAAGGTATATTTCTCTCGCAAGTTTTTCCTGCTCCGCAAAGCGGGCGTTCCTCTTTATGGCGTCGTCCCAGTCTATCTTGTGTGCGTCCATCATTGGCCCGTCCCTGCATGCGAACTTTATCTCCCCATCGTAGAGAACCCTGCAAGAGCCGCACATGCCTGTCCCGTCGACCATTATCTGCCTGACCGTTACTATCGTGGGGATTCCATAGGGCCTCGTCAGCTCTGCGAGCTTCTTAAGCGAACCGAGCTTTCCACCAGCAAAAACAATATCGACTTTATCCTGCTCAATGAGTTCCTTTAGAATGTCCAGATAGTGGCCTTTTCTCCCAACACTGCCGTCTTCTGTTGTGATGTAAAATTCATCAGCAACTGGCTTTGCGAGGTACTCCTCCGGATACGTGTTGGCCTTGTTCTCAAAGCTGTGGATGGCTATAGTGTAGTTGCTCGCTTCCTTCATGGCCTTGAGTGTAGCATAAGCTTCTGCCTGAGCACATACCGCATCAGCTGCAAAAACCACGTTTCCATAGTGCTTAACTTCAATTGGCTTTCCAAGAGGTCCGGCTATGCTTAGAATTTCATCTCCAACTTTCTTCTCATACCAGAGCTTGAAAGTTGTCACTCCATGTCTTCTAATGAACATGCCTATTCTCCCATTTTCTCTGTCGGCATAATAGACTGACATTGGAACTCTTTCTCCTTTTTCGTCGACTATTAAAACGACAAACTGCCCAACTTTCCAAGATTTCGCTATATGGGGGGCTTCAACCTCCATAAAAAAGTCAATTGCACTCAGGTTCTCTTTTTTTGTTATCTTATACCCCATAATGCACCACCTTGTACATATGCTTTGGTTTGTACATTATAGTTGGCAACTTCTGGTTTATAACTATTTTTTAAACCGAAGGTTAATAACTGAAAAAATTTTCAACTGAAATTGTCGCAAGGCTTATTTAGAAGGGGACTTACTCTCATTTGATATGTTGATAAACAAAACAAAGGGCAAGACCTGGAATGGAAAAGTTAGAGTTGCGGATACGTTTTTTAGAAGATTTAAGGGGCTAATGTTAAAACCGACCATAGATTATGCTCTTGTGTTCATTTTGCCGGCTGAGACAAGGATAAATGCCTCAATCCACATGTTTTTCATGCTCCAGAGCATAGATGTCATCTTCTTGAACTCTTCAAAGGAGGTTGTTGACTTAAAAAGGGCTCGCCCGTGGAGGGTTTACGTGCCGAGAGAAAGCGCTAAGTACATAATTGAGGCTCCGGTGGGAGTTATCGAGTATTTAAACGCTGAAATTGGAGACGAGATTGACTGGAAAGTTGAGGAAGAAAGAAAAGCAGCTCCCTCGCCTGCAGGAGCACTAAACAGATTGGGCATAAAGAGCTCAAACAGCACAATAAGCCTTGCAGAGCCCAAACCAAAACTCAAGGAAAGTTTTGAGAAAAGCTAATCTCAAAACACGGCAAAATCAATCGCGATGTTAAACTGATACGGAGCATACGGTCTTACCTTCCTTTTTTCGAGAATCTTCACGCTTTTTCCAAGCTCTTCTGCAGCCCTCTCTATCATTTCTATGTGTTCGTCAAAGAGGTTATCTTCGTGTGAAAATCCATAATAGTGGATAACTCCGCCTCTTTTGACGCTTGTTATTGCTTCCCTTAGAAATTCGTGTGCAAACTTGGGGAGGTTCATTATCACACGGTCGGCTTCTATCTGGCCTGCCACCTTTCTCACGTCTCCAAGGATGGGAACAACGTTTTCAACTTTATTCAGCTTTTTGTTCTCCTCTAAATATCTTATTGCCCATGGGTTTATATCACACGCAAAAACAATCTTTGCCTTCTTTGCGAGGAGGATTGAATACGGCCCAACGCCTGCAAACATGTCAAAAATGACTTCTCCTTCTCTGGTCTTCTCAAAGACTCTCATTCTCTCTGTTGCAAGCCTTGGGGAGAAGTACACTTTCGCAACGTCCAGTTTTAGTCTTATCCCATTTTCTCTGTGAACTGTCTCGGTTCTCTTCTCACCGGCAAGGTGTATGAGTTCCCTCACCCTGTACTCCCCAAGAACCTTGCTTCCTTTTGCAAAAACAGCCTTTATATGTTTGTGTACCTTCAGTATTGCCTTTCCAATGTTTTCCCCATAGGGGAAGAGCTCCTCAGGAAGTTCTATTATAGCTATGTCTCCTATTATGTCAAAGGACGAGGGCAAGAGAGGAAAAAGTTCTTCTGGAATATCCACAACTTCCCGATAGCTTTGAGGTCGCCTGATTGCTTTTTCAAATGTTGTTTCAACTATTTCAAAGCCCTCTATTTTATCCTTCACTGGAAATATCACGAAATCCCCCTGATGTTTGACTTTAAAGTTAATATCGAGCAGATTGAGCTCTAAGAGTTGTTTTCTTACTTTTTCAGCTTCTTTTTTTGGAACTTTTACCCCTCTCATCTTTCTCACTACCTCCATTAGATTGGTGCTTAAAAGGGTTTTGAGCGAAAACTTTTTAAATACATCTCAACGTTAGGATATTGGACGCCCCGGTGGTGTAGCCCGGTCAAACATGCGGGCCTTTCGAGCCCGCGCCCCGGGTTCAAATCCCGGCCGGGGCACCATAAAAAACTTTTCTGAGAAAATTCCATCAAAACTCGCATGTGTTTTATGTTGTTTTGGGATGTCAGGCTTTCAGTATTTAAAAAGAAAAAAGAAACGAAACTCATCTAAGATCTCAGCTTGTTAAAAATTCTGCAAGCAGGTTTACATAATCTTCATTTACTCCCTCTGAATACGTCAACACTTTCTCCCCTGTTTGGTACCTATCTTTTCCAGCCAGCACTATTACTATCTGCCCTCTCTCCCAGACGTCTCTCTTTATGAAGATTCCCTGTTTTCCGTTGATTACCTTTTCTTGTTCGTTCTCATCCAAGACCTGCTTTACGTATTCACCAACTCCATCATAGGCTTTGGGACCGCCGAGGATTATTATGATTTTATTCTTTTTGTAGGTTTCAAATTCTTCTGGCTTTGCCCTTGTTACCGTTGCTCCCATCTTTTCGAAGTGTTCTTTGATGTATTGCCCTTTTATGTTCCAGTCAATATCGTTGGATAGCACTGTTACTTGAACAATTGGCGCAAAAGTCTTTATTGGTTCAAAGTTTGATGCCCACTCCACAATGTCTTTTAGGGCCAGCAGCTCTTCTTCTCCACCAGCCTCTATTTCAAAGGAGATATAGACACTCCTTATCCCATCTCCGCGGTATTTCTCATCCCTTGTTATAACTGCAGAGAGGTAATCTTTTGAAATGGCATCCAGGTTCACAATGTCCCTGTTTATTGCACTCAGCAGACGAACTCTCTCGATTACCGGACGGTTGGGGGTTAGAGTCACTCCAGTGCCCCCTACTTGGAGTTGTATATCATCATCTGTAAACCTTAGATTTTTCAGGGCATCAACAAGCGGGAAGTCCAGTGCATATACCCCTCTGGCTGGTTTTGAATGACCGAATATTTTCTCTTGGAGACTGAAGAACTCCAGTATCTTATCCTTTTCTACGGTTTTCTTTTCTCTTATCGCATCTCTGGCGAAGTTTAAACTCTCTGGGGGTAAAATGTACTGCCATCCAAATGCAGAATCAGTCGCGTTGGAGAACTCAATGGATGAGACACTTTTTATGAGGCCTATGTTTTTGATAATGAGTCTCTCTGCAGAAGGAATGAACGGCAGTATAGTTGGGATTTCAAATATTGCATAGTTTCCATTTTCGGCACTTTCTTTTTTAGCTTCCTCTATTACTGGTAGGAGCTCAAAACCAAGCAATGTTGCTAGGCTTCCCTTTTCATAGGCATCAAATGTTCCTATATGGGAGACAGGCCCTATCTGGATCAGCTTCTCACCATCGTAAACAGCCCCGTCGAATAACGTTCCGTGAGTTGCGACTATCCCTGCGTTGTTTTCTCTAAGATACCTGATTAAGCCTTGGACATCCTTAATCTCCCATCTTTTTAGCCATAGGTTGGATAAAATCACGACTTTAGGCTGAACTTCCTTAAGAGCAGTTGCAAGCTCTTCTGGGGAAACTATTGTGATATTGTAATACTGCGCGAGGTACTCCCAGTGGTGCCGTTTTAAGAATCTTGAATGATTGAGGAATGGCTTTACTCTATCGAGCTCTTCTTTGTAGTCACTTAGATCCACTGGATATATCTCTGTTGCGTTGACAAGGAGTTCTATGTTCTCCGCTCCTTCCATGAAAAGCTCCTCTCTTACGGAGGGATCAACGATGAGCACGCGCTTCTCTGAGGGCTTTACGACAAAATATTTTCCAATGATACTCTCGCTTACATGACCTTCCTTATCTTTTACAGCTACCTTGAACTCCACTACACTCCCAGCTTTTTGTGAGGGGATAGTTGCTTTCCCGTAAAATGTCCTCAGGATTGCTGATCTGTTATATATCCTGCCGACTATCGAGTTGTATATTTCCTCGTTTTCATTTATGGTGGCGGTTTTTACTGGCCTTATCTGCCATTCACCGTAATTTATTCTATAATAGAAAGTGACTTCTTCAATGTCCAAATCCTCAATAACATAGAAATATGCAGTGTACTCCTCTCCTTCGGGTATTGAGAAGTACTTCGGGTAGGGGTTTCCGAGGATTACCAGAGACGGTTGTGGGTTTTCTATTAATACCTGCCCTACTGTAAAGTTAGACATAGCTAAGAGCAAAAATAGGGCGAGACTTAAAGCTTTCTTCATTATGAGATCACCTATATTGTGTTATGCATTAACTGTATTTATACCTTCTTTAGCTTAGAGGAGGATAACTTTTTATACCCCGTTTTGGATAAATAATCCAGTGGTAATCATGAAGAAAATTGCCCTGCTAGTCCTATCATCAGTAGCCCTCATCCTTTTGGGGATAGCCGTTGGCCCAGTAAAGATACCTTTTCAAGATATTCTTTCTGCGTTCAGTTGGGATACTCTAAAGGGGGCATTTTTGGATCCAAACTCGCTTAATGGGAACAGCTACATTGTTCTCCAAATAAGATTGCCTAGGGTTTTATTGGCGTACCTTGTTGGAGTAAGCTTGGCATCAGCTGGCACAGCTTCTCAGGCTCTCTTTAAAAACCCGCTTGCAGATCCGTATATAATAGGGATAAGTGGAGGAGCTGCAGTTGGAGCTTCACTGGCCGCTTTATATTTCCCCCAATATATGAGTGTTTTTGCATTGGTGGGTGCTTTCTTGGCAGTTGTTGTGGTGTATAGGATTGCAAAGGTTAATGGTCACATCCCAGTGGACACGCTGCTCTTGGCTGGAATCGCCTTAGGGTTTTTTACAAATGCTTTAACGTCTTACTTCCTCTATGTGGGGAGAGACAGAATCCACAATGCGATCTTTTGGCTTATGGGGACGTTTAACGGATCCGATTGGGGAGACGTCAAAATGGTTTTGTTTTCGTGTGTGGTAGGAGTTAGTATTTTGCTTTTCAGCTGGAGGGAGTTAAATCTGCTCCTTTTAGGAGAGGAGAGCATTTCGATGGGGCTCGATATAAACCGCTACAGAAAAATAGTGATTGGTGTCATATCTCTTTTGACGTCTTTTGCCGTAGCTACCAGCGGGATAATAGGTTTCGTGGGTTTGATAAGTCCCCATGCCATGAGGATAGTATTTGGCCCGAATCATAAGAGACTTTTACCCGCTTCGGCCCTTTTTGGGGGGACTTTAATGGTTTTTGCCGACATATTTGCCAGAATAATCCTAAAACCAGCAGAAGTTCCGGTGGGAATTATTACAGCTCTCTTTGGAGCCCCGTTTTTCCTGTATCTCCTCATAAAGAAAAAGAGGGGTGAGCTGTTTGGATAAGCTTGAGGTTAATGTGTCATTTTCCTATGGCGAAAAGCAGATTTTAAAGGATGTGGAGTTTTCAGCTAGAAAGGGAGAGCTTTTAGCAATTGTAGGGCCCAATGGTGCCGGGAAATCAACCCTTCTGAAATGTTTAGTTGGAATTTTAAAGCCTTCTGGATATGTCAGGCTAAACGGTCTGGATTTGTTAAGTTTAAAGCCCAGAGAACGAGCGAAGTACATTTCTTATGTTCCGCAAAGTTCGTTTCCAGAGTTTGCGTTTACAGTTGAAGAGTTTGTCGAGCTCGGCACGTATGCAACTAGGGGCAGCGTGGAAGAAGCATTAAGAAAGGTGGGAATGTGGGAGAGAAGGAAAGAGCTTGTAACAAAGCTGAGTGGGGGAGAATATCAGCTGGTGCTGATAGCGAGGGCTTTAGCTCAGGGAAGTGATGTTATGTTGCTTGACGAACCAACTTCCCACCTTGATATCAATCACGCTCTCCGGATAATGAATCTTTTGAAGGGCATCAAAGACGAGAAAATCCTTGTGGCTGTTATGCACGACTTAAACCTTGCTTTGAACTATGCAGACAGGGTTGTAGTTCTAAATAAAGGGCAGATTCAGTGGAGCGGCAAATCTTCCGCCCTAACCCCAGAGGTTCTGGAGGGGGTATATGGTGTAAAAGCGAAAATAGTGGATGTGGAAGGGCAGAGGGTAATTGTTGCTTGGGAATAAAAAGTTTAAAGCTTTAGAAGGGTCTTCAGGCTGTCAGCGATTTCCTGCCTTATATGCTCCCTGTTCTCAGGTGTTAAAACGTAAAGCTTTCCGTAGTCCCTGAATCGCATGGCATAATTTCTGTGGACTGTCGCTAAAAGTGGTTTTTCGCTCTTAACAGCTTTTTCCACCGCTTCTGCAAACTCCCTGCTCTTGTATTCCATTGCACCGATTTCGTCGATTATTATGAGGTCTGCATCCTCAAGAGCCCTTTTTATTGCAGAGACCCCAACGCGGTTTAAATCCTCAAGATTCACAACGTACTTCCCCACTCTCGGATAGCCCTCTCCAACCCAGGCCAATATACCTTCTTCACCTGTGTCGAGGGCTTTAATTTTGAATCCAACCCTTCTACCCTTTTCTCTCACTTCCTGTGTTATAAAGCCACCAATTTTTAAGTTGTAGGCTTTCAGTTCCTCGGCAACTCTTAGGGCGAGGGTTGTTTTGCCCACTCCTGGTAAGCCTGTGATAAAGATTTTCATAAGACTCACCGAATTATAAAAAGAAAAGCAGAGGTTTAATAATTTGGTGCTGTATGTTATGGTCTGCTCGCTATTGGAGCCCCTATCCTTTCTCTCCATCTCTCTCTAATCATGAGCTTTTCCCCGTGGAATCTTTCTCTAACCATGTTTCTTAGCTGGTTGAGCAGCTGTTCGGCCTCTTGGTAGTTTCCTTTTTCATACGCCTCTCTTGCTTTCTCTAGCAGTCCTTTTTCCTCTGTCATATTGAGCCCAATGCTTTCAAATCTTTCTATAATGCTGCTCAGTTTTTCTATTCTGACCCTAACCCTCAAAGTTTGATTTGTTTTCAGCGCCAGCTGTATTTGTTCGCTTGCCATTCTGATCACACCTTCCGCGTGGGCTTTTGCAGCTATTGCCTGTCCGTAAGCTTCTCCGTAGTTTCCACTTTGATAAGCTTCCCTAGCTCTCTCAATTTCTTTAGTGGCAAGCTCTAAAAGTCTTTCCGCAGCCGGGAGCGTAGTAGTGCTGTTCTCCAACAATTTCCTAGCGAGTAATGTCTTATTTTCCGCAATTTCTATGGCTTCCCATACTATCTCTGCAGTTATGTTTGCCTGCTCGTCAGTAATGTTTGCCCTAACTCTGTTTCTTATTTCATTTCTAACTCTCTCGGTTATGTTTTCTGAATATGGTGTTTTTATGATCACCACTGATGTTACTCTGATTGTTGCCAGTATCTGGGTCTGGTTCTCGGTTCTGTTGGCGTCTACATATATGGGGAATGCCTTTTCAATCTCTGCCTTTTTGATAGCCCCTATGTCTCTTCCGTGGGCGATGACTATCTTAGTGCCCTCCAAGAGCTCTGGATAGTTCTCTAAAATGTACTGAAGCACCTGAATATTTGTTTCGTACCTGTCGTTGCCCCATATTCTGACCCATCCTATCTCCATTTCGTTTAGGTCATCTTCATAGTTTCTTGGCACTGCTGCTGGCCCTCCGATTATTAGCACCTTGTCTGGGCTGTTCTCTAAATGGTTAAAAGCGTGAAGTTTAAATATTTTGACTTAGTATTTTTTAATGGGTGGTTTAGTGTGCCTAAGGCGACCTTTGTTATTAGTGAGGAAACCTT
>ERZ1673961.215-NODE-215-length-28377-cov-5.615740_pt1 | contig 28377 bp, 18 predicted proteins | sample MGYA00580189_ERZ1673961 | MGnify/ENA primary metagenome ERZ1673961 (study PRJEB41334, sample SAMN05608105) | rock metagenome | biome: terrestrial subsurface; feature: shale formation; material: shale | place: USA: Pennsylvania ... | reverse complement strand
ATTCCTAACGGCTAACTGATTGTTACCTATACCCCTTTGCTTTGTTGTCATCGCGTCTCTGTTTGGTAAAGATAGACTTCGCTACCCTTACTCTGCAGTGGCAAGGTTTTATTCATACCGACACTAATAAAGAGTTTCCCCTTCTCAATACCGACCTATTTGCATACCTGCCTCACTAGTATCAAACTCGACTAATCTCATGATCTACAAAGGAACATCGCTCATAGGCGTTTCTGGCTTTGGAGCTGACTTTTGGATAAGAACAGCGGCTCGTTTGTCCGGTTTAGATCTCCTGCCTGTCAGCAATATTCTTAGATTCCTGAATCTTTCATCGATTGATGTGTATCCTGGTTATTTGTCAGTCGTGGTATGGCGAATTTTTATAACTCAGTCATTTTGTTTCAAACAAGAGAGAAGATTAAAACTAATAATATTCATGCAGCTCTAGGCTCCATGTTCTGGCTGCAAATGAGAAATGAGGATCTTCGAGGAAGGAACAGTAGTGATGAACCAAGTAGGAAGGCGTGAAGAGAAAGTGATGTGTGTGTTTAAGATAATAAAAAAAGCAGTAACCGAAGTTACTGCTTTTCTACTTTGTATTAAAGGCGGGAGAGATTAAACGTTCTGTTCCTGCTGCTCTTTTGGTTGCGCTTCTTTGTTCAGAGCGACTTGCTGTTCCAGCTCCATCTCTTTTTCAGCTTTCTTAGCTTTTTCAATCATTGGTGTAATGGTTGAGCCTTGAACCAGAATCGAAAACACCACCACAGCGTAGGTCATCACCAGAATCAGTTCTTTTACATCGATCAGTTTGTCTGGAATGATCATCATGCCGGATGGAATCGACAATGCCATCGCCAGTGCAAGACCACCGCGTAGACCGCCCCAAGTCAGAATTTTAATCGACCAAGGGTTGTATTTGCGGTAGCGCTTAAATCCAATGTAAGACACGAACACACTCAGGTAGCGAGCGCACAGTACGAGTGGAACCGCGATTGCCATCATGATCCAGTCTTCTTCGTGGAATTCAAACAGCAGCATCGACATACCGATCAGCAGGAACAGCACGCCGTTAAGGAATTCGTCAACCAGTTCCCAGAAGTGGTCCAAGTGTTCTTCACTCTCTTTAGAGAAGCCGATAAAGCGAGTCCAGTTACCGATCATGATGCCTGATACGACCATCGCCAGCGGCCCAGAAACGTGAATTACATCGGCGAAGACATAGCCTGCGGTTGGGATACCGATGGTGAGCAACAGCTCCATCGAGTGGTCGTCAGTGGCACTGATTAAGTAGTGGAACAGCAGACCTAGCAGGAAGCCGTAGAAGATACCGCCCATTGCTTCTTGAGCAAACAGACCGACAACACTGCCGACCGTCGGAGCTTCATGGCCAAACGCGATAGTGAAGATCGTTACGAAGATGACCAGGCCAAAACCATCGTTAAACAACGATTCGCCTTCGATCTGAGTCGAAATACGTTTCGGAGCGTTGAGCTTTTTCACGATGGCCAGAACGGCGATAGGGTCGGTTGGGGAAATCAGTGCACCAAACAGCAGGCAGTAGACCAGATCAAAGTGAATACCGATAAGCTGACAGAAGGCATACAGGCCAAATCCGATGAAGAAGGTTGAGAAGAGTGTCGCACCCAGCGCTAAAACCGTAATTTCCCACTTTTGATCTTTCAGGTTTGGCAGTTTGATGCCAAGACCACCGGCGAACAGCAGGAAGCCCAGAATACCTTTCAGCAGGAAGTTTTCGAAGTTAATACTGGTGACTGTTTCAGTGGCAATTTGAGTCAGATGAAACCAGTCATTTTGACCGGCGATAAGGATAAGTAAGGAAAGCAACATGGAACCTGCTGTGATCGCAATCGTGGTTTGCATCTTACCTATCTTACTGTTTAAAAAGGCGATCATCATTGCCGCAGCAGATAGAAAGCACAGAGTATAGTAGACCGACATTTTCTTCTCGTTGTGTAACAAAATATGAACGAAATTGTCCTTCGATGCTGGGTAAATAGCAAACACTTTTTTATGTACACTTTTATCAGTTCGAGGTGGAATAAGTTAGTGCCAATTAGCTATTTTAGACGTCTAGATTTCTAATCAATGTGTGATAGGATGTCGGAAAAGCAAAAAAGGAATGAGGCTGTATTGTGGGAACTAATGTAAGACACCAAATCGAATCGCAACTTCAACAGCGTATCTTACTGATCGACGGTGGTATGGGCACCATGATCCAGGGATATAAGCTGGAAGAGCAGGACTACCGCGGCGAACGTTTTGCCGATTGGCACAGCGACCTGAAAGGGAACAACGACCTGTTGGTGCTTACCCAGCCTCAGCTGATTAAAGAGATTCACTCCGCTTATCTGGAAGCCGGGGCGGATATTCTTGAAACTAACACCTTCAATGCCACCACCATTGCGATGGCTGACTACGACATGCAGTCGCTGAGCGCCGAGATCAACGTTGCAGCGGCGAAGCTCGCACGCGAAGCAGCGGACGAATGGACGGCGAAAACGCCGGATAAACCTCGCTATGTCGCCGGTGTTCTTGGCCCAACCAACCGCACCTGCTCTATCTCTCCGGATGTGAACGACCCGGGTTATCGAAATGTGACCTTTGATCAACTGGTTGAGGCGTATTCTGAATCGACTCGCGCACTTATTAAGGGCGGCAGCGATCTCATCCTGATTGAAACCATCTTTGATACGCTGAACGCAAAAGCGTGTGCTTTCGCGGTCGAGTCGGTGTTTGAAGAATTAGGTATTGAGTTGCCGGTGATGATTTCGGGCACCATTACCGATGCCTCTGGCCGCACCTTATCGGGTCAGACGACCGAAGCTTTTTACAACGCGCTGCGTCACGTGCGCCCAATTTCTTTTGGCCTTAACTGTGCGTTGGGCCCTGACGAGTTGCGTCAATATGTGGAAGAACTGTCGCGCATAGCTGAGTGCCATGTCTCCGCTCACCCTAACGCAGGCTTACCAAACGCCTTCGGTGAATACGATCTCTCGGCCGAAGAGATGGCCGAACATATTGAAGAGTGGGCAAAAACGGGGTTCCTGAACTTAGTGGGTGGCTGTTGTGGTACGACGCCTGAGCACATTGCTGCGATGGCGAAAGCCGTTGAAGGCATCAAGCCTCGCGCTTTGCCGACACTCAATGTGGAATGTCGTCTCTCTGGCCTGGAGCCGCTGAACATCGCGAAAGAAACCTTGTTTGTGAACGTAGGTGAACGTACCAACGTGACGGGCTCAGCTCGCTTCAAGCGCCTCATTAAAGAAGAACAATACGACGAAGCGCTGGATGTCGCGCGTGAACAGGTCGAAAACGGCGCACAAATCATCGATATCAACATGGACGAAGGCATGTTAGATGCTGAAGCCTGTATGGTGCGTTTCCTTAACTTGTGTGCGTCTGAGCCGGAGATTTCGAAAGTTCCGGTAATGGTCGATTCATCCAAATGGGAAGTTATCGAAGCCGGCCTGAAATGCATTCAGGGCAAAGGCATCGTGAACTCCATTTCCCTCAAAGAGGGCAAAGAGAAATTCGTTCAGCAGGCGAAACTCGTGCGTCGCTACGGTGCTGCGGTGATTGTGATGGCGTTCGATGAAGTTGGCCAGGCCGATACCCGTGAACGTAAACTGGAAATCTGTCGCCGCGCGTATCACATTCTGGTCGATGAAGTCGGCTTTCCGCCAGAAGACATCATTTTCGACCCGAACATCTTCGCGGTCGCAACGGGTATCGATGAACACAACAACTATGCGCTTGATTTTATTAACGCGGTAGCGGACATCAAACGCGATTTGCCGCACGCCATGATCTCCGGTGGCGTATCCAACGTGTCGTTCTCCTTCCGTGGCAATAACTATGTGCGCGAAGCGATCCACGCCGTGTTCCTGTATCACTGTTTCAAAAACGGCATGGACATGGGCATCGTGAATGCCGGCCAGCTGGAAATTTACGACAACGTGCCAGAGAAGCTGCGTGAAGCGGTCGAAGATGTGATTCTAAACCGTCATAACGATGCGACTGAGCGCTTACTGGAAATTGCCGATGAGTACCGTGAAAATGCGGTTGGCAAACAGGACGATGCTTCTGCGCTCGAATGGCGCACCTGGCCAGTCGCCAAACGTCTGGAACATGCGTTGGTCAAAGGGATTACCGAGTTTATTGTTGAAGACACTGAAGAAGCACGCGTCAATGCCAGCAAGCCGCTGGAAGTGATCGAAGGTCCGCTGATGGACGGCATGAACGTCGTCGGTGACCTGTTTGGTGAAGGTAAAATGTTCTTGCCGCAAGTGGTGAAGTCAGCGCGCGTGATGAAGCAAGCGGTGGCGCATTTAGAGCCGTTCATCAACGCTGAAAAGCAGTCAGGATCAACCAACGGCAAGATCCTGCTCGCGACAGTGAAGGGCGATGTGCATGACATCGGTAAGAACATTGTCGGTGTGGTATTGCAGTGTAATAACTACGAAATCATTGACCTTGGCGTGATGGTGCCGTGTGAACAGATCCTTAAAGTGGCACGTGAGAAAAACGTCGATATCATTGGTTTGTCTGGCCTGATTACACCATCGCTGGATGAAATGGTACACGTAGCCAAGGAGATGGAACGCCAAGGGTTTGATTTGCCGCTGCTGATTGGTGGTGCGACGACCTCGAAAGCGCATACCGCGGTGAAGATTGAACAGAACTACCATCAGCCTGTGGTGTATGTAAACAACGCCTCGCGCGCGGTGGGGGTGTGTACTTCACTGCTGTCTGACGAACTGCGTCCGGCCTTTATTGAAAAATTGGACCTGGATTACGAACGCACACGTGATCAGCATGCGCGTAAAACGCCGAAGACTCGTCCGGTGACACTCGAGGAAGCTCGTGCGAATAAGGCGCCGATTGATTGGGGCAGCTACACACCACCCGTTCCTGCTAAACCCGGCGTACACGTGTTTGAGCACGTTGAGCTGTCTACATTGCGTCAGTACATCGACTGGACGCCATTTTTCATGACTTGGTCGCTGATGGGCAAATACCCGGCGATCTTGCAACATGAAGAAGTGGGCGAAGAGGCTCAGCGTCTGTTTAAGGATGCCAACGAATTGTTGGACAAGGTTGAACGTGAAGGCTTACTTAAAGCCAGCGGTATGTGTGCGCTGTTCCCGGCGGCGAGTGTGGGGGATGATATTGAAGTGTACCGCGATGAGTCGCGTACGGAAGTGGCCCACACCCTGTATAACCTGCGTCAGCAAACTCATAAGCCGAAAGGTGCGAACTACTGTCTGTCGGATTACATTGCGCCCAAATCAAGTAGTAAAAAGGATTGGATTGGGGCATTTGCGGTCACGGGCGGTATTGGCGAACGTGAACTGGCGGATCAGTACAAAGCACAGGGTGATGATTACAACGCGATCATGATTCAGGCGGTGGCCGACCGTCTGGCCGAAGCGTTTGCTGAATATCTGCATGAAAAAGTGCGTAAGGAAATTTGGGGCTATGCGTCTGACGAAAACCTGTCGAACGATGAGCTGATTCGCGAAAAATATCAGGGAATTCGTCCGGCACCCGGTTACCCAGCGTGTCCTGAGCATACTGAGAAAGGTACCTTGTGGGAGATGCTCAAGGTTGAAGAGACGATTGGCATGTCGCTGACTACCAGTTATGCGATGTGGCCGGGCGCATCAGTGTCGGGCTGGTATTTCTCGCATCCGGATTCACGCTACTTTGCCATTGCGCAGATTCAGGATGATCAGGTGCAGAGCTACGCTGAGCGCAAAGGGTGGGATAACCTTGAAGCCGAAAAATGGTTGGGACCAAATATCAACGGCTAAGCACTGAGACAACAAAGTACAGAAACAACAAAGGTCACCCGAGGGTGACCTTTTCTTTATGCGTTTTGCTAACGAAACCCAATTATAGCTCGAACAGATCCTGATGCAGTTTCTGAATCACATTCTTTGAAACCGGTGCATCAACCAAGAAGCAGAGGTTGTGATCGCTGGCGCCGTAACAGATCATGCGCAGGTTGAAGTCACCCAGTGTGCTGAACACTTGTTTGGCGTAGCCTTTGGTCTCCATCTGGTTGCCGATCAACGCCACCAAACACAGATTGTGTTCCACTTCGACCGTCGCCAGTTCTTCCAATTCGGCCCGCGCTTCTTGAGGTAGTTCCGGCGCGCCACCAGACGTATCGGTTTTATCCAGAGTCAGCGACACACTGATCTCTGAAGTCGTGATCAGATCGACGGAAATTTTGTACTTGGCCAGAACTTCAAACACTTTAGCCAGGAAACCGTAGGCATGAAACATCTTGGCGCTGCGCAGTGTCACCATGGTCTGGTTGCAGCGCAGAGCCAGCGCGCGAAACTGTGGTGAGTTTTCCACTTCCTGACGAATCCAGGTACCGCCTTTTTCCGGTTCTTTAGACGAACCGACAAACACAGGAATGCCGTGACGAATCGCCGGAACCAGCGTGGAAGGGTGCAGGATTTTAGCGCCAAAATTGGCCATCTCAGACGCTTCGCTGAAACTGATCTCCGGGATTGGCGCTGCTTTAGGCGCAATGCGTGGGTCTGTAGTGTAGATGCCCGGTACGTCAGTCCAGATCTCGAGGCCGCTGGCTTCAACGGCTTCAGCAATCAAGGCAGCTGAATAGTCACTGCCGCCACGGCCCAGCGTGGTGGTGTTACCTTGCTCATCTGAGCCGATAAAGCCCTGCGTGACGACCACATGTTGCTGGCACAGCGGCACCAGTGTTTGTTTGGCCAGACGTTTGATTTCATCAACCTGCGGTTCCGCGCGGCCATAATGATCATCGGTGCGTAAGACGTCACGAATATCAAAACGCACCGCATCCACGCCACGTTCACGCATCAGCTGCGCCAGAATATAAGTCGACATCAGTTCGCCGCAGGCAACCAGATGATCGGTCAGTTTCTTACTGGATTGGAACGAGGCCGCTTCAGCAGCGCTGGCCACGCTGTCTAAAATGGTGTGCACCTCTTTTTCGACCTGAGTCGGGTCCGCCAACTGGTCAATAATCGCATCATGAATATCCGCCAACTGCTTTACGATTGCCAGACGCTGTTCAGCTTCCTGCACACCGTTTGCCAATTCCACCAATAGATTGGTCACACCAGAGCAGGCGCTGCTGACGACTAGTTTGGTTTGTGGATTATTTTCGATGATGGCAGAGCAACGGCTCATCGCTTCAAAATTCGCAACACTTGTACCGCCAAATTTGGCGACATTGAATGCACTCACGGCATTTCTCCCAGACTTCCCAGAAATTAAAATGGTTGGTAATCCAACGTCCAATGTTTTGAAGAGAGTGTTCTTAGAGCAAAAAAGAGAGGTGTACTTTGAAAGGTTTCCTCAGAAGCTCTTCATCAGCATAGTACTGATGACAGTTGAAGGGATTCAGCCCGTTCAACCGACAAACCAGAACCACAATTCTGATCCATCTCGGCACTACTCCCCCTGAGTGTTCTGTATTGGAGTTGAGGCTCCACAAAACACCTGCCTGGGCAGTGCTCCTCTTCTGCTAGATAGCTCACACATTGAACGGGTTTATGTGCTTATTGTCAATCGTAAATTTCTCACTCAATGAAAATAATTATTCAGTGAATGTGACGCTGGTTCGACCTCTAGACCTCAGTCGAATTGTCGCGTTGGGGGATTTCGATTACCCTTGTTTTTCATCCCCCCAAGCAAGGAGCATTTATGACTATCCGTAGTTTCATTCCCCCACATCGTATTCTGATGGGCCCTGGCCCCTCGGATATTTCTCCGCAGGTTCTGCAGGCACTCAGTCGCCCAACGGTGGGCCATTTGGATCCACTGTTTGTGGGGATGATGGATGAACTCAAACAGCTGTTGAAATACGCGTTCCAGACTGAAAACGACTTTACCATTGCGGTTTCCGCACCGGGCAGCGCGGGGATGGAAGCGTGTTTCGTCAATCTGGTTGAACCGGGTGACAAAGTGATTGTGTGCCGCAACGGTGTGTTCGGTGAACGTATGCGCGAGAACGTCGTGCGTTGTGGTGGCGACGTTGTCGTTGTGGATGATGAATGGGGTAAACCTGTCTCGGTGGAGAAAGTGTCCGCGGCGATTGCGCAGCATCCGGATGCCAAAGTTCTGGCGTTTGTACATGCTGAGACTTCTACTGGTGCTTGCAGTGATGCCAAGGCGCTGGGCGCGTTGGCGAAACAGCATGGTATGCTGACAATTGTTGATGCGGTGACGTCATTGGGTGGTGTGCCTTTGCTGGTGGATGAGTGGCAACTGGATGCGGTGTACTCCGGCAGCCAGAAGTGTTTGTCGTGTGTTCCGGGCCTTGCTCCGTTGACCTTTTCAGTCAAAGCGATTGATAAGATACAGTCACGCACCACACCCATTCAGAGTTGGTTCCTCGATCAGAGCTTGGTTTTAGGGTATTGGAGCGGGCAGGGTAAACGCAGCTACCACCATACGGCGCCGGTGAATAGCCTGTATGCGCTGCATGAAGCGTTGTTGATCCTGAAAAATGAAGGGTTGGAGAATGCTTGGGCTCGTCATCGTAAGATGCACGATAAACTCAAAACAGGTTTGGAGCAGTTGGGACTGACGTTTGTGGTGGATGAAGCCAGCCGCTTGCCACAACTGAATGCGGTGTACATTCCTGAAGGTGTCGATGACGCTGCGGTGCGCACCCATCTGCTCAATGAATACAACCTAGAGATTGGTGCAGGACTGGGGGCTTTGGCAGGCAAAGCGTGGCGCATAGGCGTGATGGGCTATGGTGCAAGGGCAGAAAATATAGCCTTGTGTCTCAAAGCCTTGGAAGAAGCGCTGACGCAATAAGTGACAATAAAAAAGGTGGCCGGAGCCACCTTTTTTATTCCTCGTCGCTCTCCTCGTGCGATTGAGCTGTCGAGACCGCGCTCGAAGGCGGTACATATTGCACGTTGGCGAACTCTTTATCCGGAAACAGAAATTCAGCTTCAGTGCGGATCTGTTCAGCGCGGCTATGATCGCCTAATCCCTGATATGCAAGGATCAGATTGTTGTAAAACGCCGGGCGTGGCTTGTGTTTGATGATTGCCAATGACCAATCGATGTAGGGCTGAATATACTGCGGCTGTTGGTTGTACAAACCGATATTGAGGTACGTACTGTAAACATCCCAGTCGTAACGATCTTGCCAGACGACCGGATTCGTCACTTTGTTGAGAATTTCCGGATCCCTGGGTTGTGAGGTCTCAAACTTCGTCAGCACGTAATTGGTGTGCAGAGCGCTGAGCATGTAGATCGTTGTGAGAAACGGCAGCAGTATGCTGGCGATACGCAGTGCGGATTTACTGAACTTGCTAAAACGAGCGAAGCGATATTTGGCGACCCGTTGATCGATCCAAAACAACAGAATAATAAACGTAATCCAGTGAATGGCTGAGTGGTAAAACGGATATTCGAGCTGGCTGTGCAGTGTAATGGGTAACAACAGAGCAAACATAGCCAGTCGGGTGCCTTTCTTGGCGGACCGGATACGCATTAAGACGAATCCGGCTGCAATCGCCATACCCAGAATCGGCAGCAGACCACCTTCTACACCCCAGTACAGCGTTTCATTATGCGGATGGTCCATAGATGGCAGGCCAGGATGATAATTGCTGTTGAGCTGGTGCTGACGTGCTGTGTAGAGCATATATTTGGCTTCGAAGTTCCCGTAGCCGTAGCCAGTAAAGGGCTTTTCAATCAGCATATCCAGCGCTTGCGGAAAAGTGTAGCGCCGCGGACTGTCTAAATCGGCTTTGTCGGCCGCAAGCTGACCATTATTTCCAACCTGTAAGGCGGCAAAACCAATCAACAAACCTGCGATACTGGCCAGAATCCAGTTGATAAATCGCTGGCGCGGTGAAAAACGGTAGATATAAGGCAGGATAAGAGCGATACCTAATAGCGCCGATAACCAACCCGTACGAGAAGCCAGCACGACTAACAGCGGCAGCGTCATCACCGGAGTGAGATACAGCAAACTGACTTCGCTGAGGTGTTTGTTGTATTTCTTCGGCTGACGGGCCAGCAGGTAGCCAGACAGCACCAGCCCTGTCGCGAGGAAGCTCGCCATCACATTAGGTTGCTGGAAAATGCCGTAAGGTCGGTTGGCTATCGTATTGTAGCCGAAGATATTGCCCGGTTTGAGTTCAAAGTACTGGAACAAGCCAAAGGCAGCTTCAATCAGACAGGCCAGAACGATGTACCACAGCAGACGCTGTTTATGCTTATTACTGAAATAGAACTGCTGCAGCGCCACAAACAGCAGCAATCCGGCCCACAGTCCGGTAATGCGGCTCAATGCTCCTTGCCAATAGGCGTTGGAGTAAAACATCGGCAGAGTCATGATCACACTGCTGATCAAAAACACCACCGTCAGTTTGGAATAACGCAGTTTGCGGTAGGTTGCGAGCTGATAGAGGCCAATGGCGAGGGCAAAGCTCAGCACTAGCCAGGTGGTGGCATTGAATGACAGCGCTAATCCGGCACCGCCCGGATTGGGCATAAAAAAGTGCATCGCGAGCAAGTACACGCAGCCTAACGCAATCAGAAAAGGTTTATTCAACGGAACACTGGGCGCTTGTGGTTCCAGTTGAGTGCCACTCAGTAACAATGTTGCCATAACGTCTCACAACCAAATGGAAAAAAGAAACCAGCGTCAGACCGCTGGTTTCGTCACTTTACCGCTTTTTTCTATTTCAACATAGGCTTAAGGAAGCGAGCCGTATGCGATCCTTCGACCTGCGCCACATCTTCCGGTGTACCTTGGGCGATGATTTCTCCCCCACCTTGTCCGCCTTCAGGGCCTAAATCGACAATCCAGTCGGCGGTTTTAATGACATCCAGGTTGTGCTCAATCACCACCACGGTGTTGCCGTTATCTCGCAGGCGATGCAATACATCGAGCAGTTGCTGAATATCATGGAAGTGCAGACCTGTGGTTGGTTCATCCAGAATATACAGTGTTTTGCCTGTGTCGCGTTTGGACAGTTCTCGAGCGAGTTTCACCCGCTGCGCCTCACCACCGGAAAGAGTCGTAGCGGACTGGCCAAGACGAATGTAAGACAGACCAACATCCATCAAGGTTTGCAGTTTACGGGCGATCACCGGTACTGGCTCAAAGAATTCGCGCGCGTCTTCCACGGTCATCTCCAGCACTTCATCGATGGTTTTGCCTTTGTAACGCACTTCCAGCGTTTCGCGGTTGTAGCGCTTGCCCTTACATACATCACACGGCACATACACATCCGGCAGGAAGTGCATTTCCACTTTGATCACCCCGTCACCCTGACAGGCTTCACAGCGCCCACCACGGACGTTGAAACTGAAGCGACCCGGTTTGTAACCTCGTGAGCGAGATTCTTGCGTGCCGGAAAACAGTTCGCGGATCGGAGTAAAGATCCCGGTATAAGTGGCCGGGTTTGAACGTGGCGTACGACCGATTGGGCTCTGGTCGATATCGATCACTTTATCGAAATGTTCCAGACCTTTGATCGACTTGTACGGTGCAGGTGTCGAGGTGGTCGCGCCATTCAGCGCAATGTGCGCGATATTAAAGAAGGTATCGTTGATCAGCGTCGACTTACCAGAACCCGATACCCCGGTAATACAACTGAACAGGCCCACCGGAATCGACAGATTGACGTTCTTCAGGTTATTGCCGGTTGCACCGATCAGCTCAACCGTTTTCTTGGCATCGCGTGGTACGCGCTGCTTCGGTACCTCAATGGCTTTAATGCCGCTCAGATACTGACCTGTCAGCGAGTTTTTGTTGGCAATGATCTCTTCCACTGTGCCTTCTGCGACGACGGATCCGCCATGCACACCCGCACCCGGACCGATGTCAATCACGTGATCGGCCAAGCGGATCGCATCCTCGTCGTGTTCAACCACCAGAACGGTATTGCCCAGATCGCGCAGATGATTCAGTGTTTTCAACAGGCGTTCGTTGTCGCGCTGGTGGAGACCAATTGACGGTTCATCAAGTACGTACATCACGCCCACCAGACCGGCACCAATCTGGCTCGCCAGACGAATACGCTGCGCTTCACCGCCAGACAACGTTTCCGCACTGCGCGACAGATTGAGATAGTTCAGACCGACGTTGACCAGAAATTGCAGTCGATCGTTGATCTCTTTCATCACTTTTTCGGCAATTTGTGCACGCTGCCCTTCCAGAGTCAGAGTCTGGAAGAAAGCCAGAGCATCGGCGATGCTGAGCTCGACGATTTGCGGCAAAGTGGTGTCATTAACGAAGACGTTGCGCGCTTCAAGACGAAGGCGAGTCCCTTCACAGCTTGCACACGGTTTGTTGGAAATGTATTTCACTAGCTCTTCGCGTACTGAGCTCGACTCGGTATCACGGTAGCGGCGTTCCAGCGTGTTCAGAATGCCTTCAAACGGATGACGTTTAACGCGGATGTCACCACGATCGTTAATGTATTTGAATTCGACTTCCGTGCGGCCAGAACCTTGCAGGATGATTTCCTGTGTTTTCTTTGGCAGCTTGTTGAATGGCGTATGCAGATCAAACCCATAGTGATCCGCCAGCGACGTCAGCATCTGAAAGTAATAGTAGTTTTTCTGGTCCCAACCACGAATGGCGCCTTGAGCAAGACTCAGGCTGGCATCCTGAATGACCCGGTCCGGATCGAAATATTGTTGAACTCCCAAACCGTCACAAGTCTGGCAGGCGCCTGCTGGGTTGTTGAATGAGAACAGACGTGGTTCAAGCTCTCGCATACTGTAACCACAATGCGGGCAGGCGAAATTGGCCGAGAACACGTGCTCTTCACCATCGCCTTCCATCGGTGCCACTACCACGATCCCGCCGGACAGTTCCAGTGCGGTTTCAAACGATTCGGCCAGGCGTTGCTGCAGATCGCTGCGTACTTTGAAACGATCCACCACCACTTCAATGGTGTGTTTTTTGTGTAGTTCCAGTGTCGGTGGATCGGAAAGATCGCAGGTTTCCCCATCGATGCGGGCGCGAATAAAGCCTTGCGCGGCCAGATTTTCCAAAGTTTTAACGTGTTCGCCTTTGCGCTCTTTCACGATAGGGGCCAGCAGCATCAGCTTGGAGCCTTCCGGCATCTCCAGCACTTTATCCACCATCTGACTGATGGTTTGCGCGGCCAGCGGCACTTTGTGTTCCGGACAACGTGGTTCACCAACGCGGGCGTATAACAGACGCAGGTAGTCATATACCTCGGTAATCGTACCGACGGTCGAACGCGGGTTATGGGAGGTAGATTTCTGTTCAATAGAAATTGCTGGTGATAGACCCTCAATATGGTCCACATCCGGCTTTTCCATTAATGACAGAAACTGACGCGCATAAGCTGACAGGGATTCGACGTAACGGCGTTGCCCTTCGGCATACAGAGTATCGAACGCGAGCGATGATTTACCCGAACCAGATAGGCCCGTGATCACAATCAGTTTGTCGCGCGGAATCGTCAGATTGATGTTCTTCAGGTTATGGGTACGAGCACCACGTACTTCGATTTTGTCCATCAGATTTGCTCTATGTCATACCAAGTCGAACAAGTATTACATAGAGTGAGATTTGTGCAAAGAAGTACTGGATAAAAAAACAGTTAAAAATAAAGCCATCTTAAAAGATGGCTTTATCGTTCTGAAACTAAGGCAGATTAAGCTTTCTTGGTGGAGTGCTTAGCCAGTTCAACTTTCTGTTCGTTTTTCTGATACAGATGTTCAAAGCAGTAGTTGGTTGCTTCGATGTAACCTTCTACGCTACCACAGTCAAAGCGTTTGCCTTTGAATTTGTAGGCCAGAACGCAACCCGCTTGTGCTTGTTTCAGCAGAGCGTCCGTGATCTGAATTTCGCCACCTTTGCCCGGTTCCGTATTTTCGATCAGTTCAAAAATATCCGGAGTCAGAATGTAACGACCGATGATCGCCAGATTACTAGGGGCGGTACCCGGCTCAGGTTTTTCGACCATATCATCGACACGGAACAGATCGTCTTTGATCATCTCACCGGAAATTACACCATATTTGTGTGTTTCATTTTCCGGCACTTCCTGAACGGCAACGATTGAGCAACGGAACTGTTTATACAGGGCAACCATTTGCGCCAATACACCTTGCTCTTCGTTCACACACAGGTCATCAGCCAGAACCACAGCAAATGGCTCATCGCCAACCAGTTCTCGACCAGTCAGAATCGCATGGCCCAAGCCTTTCATTTCGCGCTGACGGATGTAAGTAAATTGTGCGGTATCGATGATCTGGCGGATATCAACCAACAGCTCTTCTTTGTTGGTACCACGAATCTGGTGTTCCAGTTCGTAGTTCATGTCGAAGTGATCCATGATCGAATGCTTGCCGCGGCCAGTGACGATACACATACCCGTCATGCCCGCCTGAATCGCTTCTTCGACGCCGTATTCAATCAGGGGTTTGTTGACAACAGGCATCATCTCTTTAGGCATGGATTTGGTGGCCGGTAAGAAACGTGTGCCGTAGCCAGCTGCCGGGAATAGGCATTTGTTAATCATAATTAAAGCCCTATTTTTCTTTGATTTGCATATTGGGGAGCAAAGATGGGAGGCACTTTATCATGTTCCGGGTGTGAACTTCAGCACATTCTCAGGTCGGGTCCAGAAAATGTGCTGATAACCTCAATTATGAGAGCAGGTTTTGGTTCGCCCAAGCGATGGCTTGGGTGCGGTTTTTCACCGAGAGTTTTTTGAATATCTGATAGAGGTGAGATTTGACGGTAAATTCGCTGATAAATAAGCTTTCTGCCATCTGCATATTTGATGCGCCCGTTTTTAGACTGCGCAAAATCTGTAGTTCTCGCGTGGTGAGTTCGATGGTGGCCTTGGTATGGTGATTCTGAAAAATGTGGCGATAGTAGTGCAACAGTTGGCTACTGACATGGCGAGGCAGCCAGTTCTGGCCGTTGATGATTTCTGCCAGTCCACTCGCAATCTGTTCAGGCTCGCTGGGTTGGTAGAATAAGCCTTTAAGGTTGCCGAAACTGAGCAGGTCGTCGGTACACAAACGCTTGCCGACTTGAAACAGAATGGTTTCCAGATGCGGACTGGTCAGGCGCAGTGGTGCCAGCCGCTGGCGGATTGCGTCATGTTCGTCATAATTAAGTAACAGGATTTTATGTTTGTCAGCCTGATAGGCCTGCAGTAACTGCTCCGGTTCGATTTGGGGAACCGGAATTGCCAGTAGGTCGAAAGCCGATTGCAGGACAGGCGGCGCGGAAGCTGTCTGATCCAGACAGAGGTAATATATGGTTCGGGCGTAGTTAGCTCGTTGCATGATCTCAATTCAGGGTGATAGTCGTTTGGATAAATGCACGATGCCGAAAAATATTTATGGAGGCGAATTTATACTGAGCGTTTGCGTGATGTCTCAATATGCGAAGTAAATGAGTAGCTTGTCAGCGATAAAAAACATCGAACTGGGCCGAAAAAATCGTGACATTGAAGGGCATTCCCGTTTGTGAGCAAAGAACACATTTGTTGAGTGATTGGTACACACTTCAAAGCATGTTATCCTTGCCGACTATTTCAAAAAACCTATTTGAAAACGGAGCAAAAAATGGCAACCCGTGGCGTGAATAAAGTAATTTTGGTTGGCAACTTGGGTAGTGATCCGGAAGTTCGCTATATGCCAAGCGGTGGCGCAGTTGCGAACATCACTGTAGCCACGTCAGAATCATGGCGTGATAAAGCAACCGGCGAACAGCGTGAGAAAACAGAATGGCACCGTGTCGCTCTGTATGGAAAACTCGCAGAAGTCGCAGGTGAGTATCTGCGCAAAGGTTCTCAGGTTTACATCGAAGGCCAGCTGCAAACACGTAAGTGGCAAGATCAAAGCGGTCAGGACCGCTACTCAACCGAAATCGTTGTACAGGGCTACAATGGCACTATGCAGATGCTCGGTGGCCGTCAGCAAGGTGGTATGCCTGCTCAGGGTGGCGGTATGAACCAGCCACAACAAGGCGGTTGGGGACAGCCTCAACAACCAGCCATGCAGCAGCACAAACCAATGCAGCAGCAGGCACCGCAGCAATCTCAGCCGCAATACAATGAACCGCCAATGGATTTTGATGACGACATCCCATTCTAACGAAAGACAAAATAAAAAATGTTGAAAAATACACTAAAGGCCGCTAATAGCGGCCTTTTCTTTTATTGGCTGAAAAAAAGTGTTTATTTTTTTAGGTTGAGCGTGTATATTATTAACTTACAAATTTTTATGTTGATTTTTGGGGTTGGGTATGAAGATTGAGATAAAGAAGTTTATGAGCGGTGAGCGTTATGTCTTTTTACTAGACGATGACGGCATGCCTGATTTTTGGGTAACGCACTTTGTCACTAATAAACTCAGGAAGAATTTAACAACATCTTCAATTCAACAGTATCTAAAGTCCATCAAACACTTAAAACTTTGGGAAAGTATAAATGGCAGAGATCTGCTTGAAGAAATTTACAATGGGGCCATTCCAACCCTTGATGATATCAATGCTCTGAAAGAGCATTGTAGCTATCGAGCTAGCGTCTTCAAAAATCAGATTAAAACAAATGTTACCGATATGGGCAAATTTCATCTTTCTAAATCAAAAGATAAGCCCACCGTCACAAAGTCTCAGTATATCTCTCGCATGGCTCACATTACTGAATATCTCCATTTTTGTGGTAAAGAGCGAGTTAAGAAGAAACCGTCTGCTTCGCAGTTATCTGATGTACTTGATTTAATGAAGACGCAGCTAAAAAGCGACATGCCAAAGGATCGTTTAAAAAGCAAACAAATGGCTTCAGATAAATCTGGGATACCAGATGATGTATTTGAAGATTTTGTTGCCGTGGCTAAACCCAACTCTGAACACAATCCCTTTCGTAACTCTGTCATTCGGTTTCGAAATTACCTCATCGTTCAAATCTTGTATGAAACGGGCTTTAGACGCAGTGAACTAGCAGCTCTAAGAATTGGTGACATCGGTACTGACACTGACAACCCCACCTTATCAGTTGTACGCAGACATAATAGTAAAGAAGACCCTCGTTTAGATGAGCCTACAGCGAAGACGCTTGGTAGAACCGTCCCAATCTCGAAAGAACTGAGAGATTTACTAAATATCTACGTTAGAACACATCGTTTTCAGACAAAGGCGGCCAAAAAACATCCATTTATATTTGTTTCTCACAAAGCTAAAAGTGGAAGCCATGAATCAGGTCAACCGCTGGTAAAACAAACGATAAACGATATTTTTAATCGTATTCGCAAGGTTAATTTTGAACGTTTTTGGGGGATCACGCCACACAGCTTTAGGCATTATTTCAACCATATGCTATCCAAAAGTATTGACCAAGAAAAAAAAGCGGTTGAAGAAGAAGTGAAGCGATTGGAAGCCGAAGGGAAGCCCCAAGCAGCCAAACTATATGCAGATGCAAATAAAATCACCGAAGCGCGTGAGCTAGAGATTAGAGCTGAGAAGAATGGACATTCCGACCTAAACTCTGGCAGACCTTACTTGAAACGAACAGTCATAGAACAAGCCAATAAGATGCGGAGAAAGATGCATGAAAATTTAAAACATAAGGCTGAAGTAGGTGTTTATGGCTATTAATACGAAAAAAAACAGTGCTTATAGAGATATAAAGTCAAAGTCAGACAAGCGACTAAGTAAAGCTAACTATGAGTTTGACGTTTATTCTGATAATTGGCAGTTGGATGCCAATGTGCGTTTGAATTTGGCTCTTTTAGAACCATTAAGTCTTACTCCTAAGTTTTCTGAGTGTTTCAGACTTGCTTTGGCGGACTACGCTGCTGAATTTTCATCTAACTATACACGCAATATTTTTTCTTTCACTCGATTGCTATTTGAAACGGGTGTAACTGATAAAATAGCAGAACAGCATATCATTAATTTTCAAAGTAGTTTGACCAAAGAGACTGAATACAAGCTAGGATACATCCGTGCTTTTTTGCTTGATTGGCATGACAAGGGAATCTACGGTGTTGATAAGAAAGTTGTTGGCTTGCTCTCAGCGCTCAAAATTTCAGGAAATAAAAAAGGGAAAGCGGTTGCACTAGGCTGCCCATACAGTGGTGCTTATACACTGGAAGAGCAATCCGCATTCATTACGTGGTACGTAGATGCATTTACAGAGCAGCTCATTTCATTATATGACTATGCGTTCATCATGGCATTGCAGTACACAGGTGCTCGGTCTCTTCAATTAACCCATCTGTATTATGGGGATCTACTCATCAGAACAGAGGCTGGCATTGAACACTTTGATTTACGAATCCCCAACGCCAAAAAACGTAATGAAACGTTTAGAGGGTCTTACCAAATCAAAAAAGATGTGAGTGAAGACCTGATATTGGTGCTGACTGCACAGGCAAAACAATCAATAAAAATGGTTGAAGAGCATTTCAACGTCATCCTCACTAGTCAGCAGAAAAAGCAGATCCCCATTTTTATTAATGAGCGACAGATATCGAATCTCGCAGACTTTAGTGAATTTGAAGAAATCCAACAGAAAACGCCTGATTTATTGTGCTTACGAACTAATGGGGCAAACCCATCAGTTGCAGAAATAGTAAGAAGGTTAGCTCGGCTTTGTCCATTAAAAACAACCCGAATTAAAATGGATGGCGATTATGGAGATTTGCATATTAATCCACGTCGATTTCGTTACACTCATGCGACGAACATGTCTATGCTTGGAGCCAGCGAGCATACGATAGCTGAGGAGTTAGGGCATGAAGATACTCAACATGTCACCGTGTATACCGAGTTTAATGAAGAGATGGCGGATAGAATTGATGAGGCGCTAGCTACCGATCTTACCCCATTAGCTCAAGCTTTTTCTGGCACGTTAATAGACAGTGAAAAAGACGCAATTCGAGCTAACGATCCTCGAAGCAGAATTAACAATGACGAAGGCAACCCTTTAGGAAACTGTGGAACATTCGGCTTTTGCGCTAATGGCTCTGTACATTGCTACACATGCAATAAATTTCAACCTTGGTTAAATGCTCCTCATGAGAAAATGCTGAAAAGCGTCGTTTTGAAACGAGATCGAAAGCGTGAAATGGGAGCCAGTGAGTTTGTTTTGCAAGGACATAACCGCAGTATCAATGCTATTAAGGCGGTCATTCTAAAGTGCAACGCAAGAAAGCAAGAGTTAGAAAATGAAGGAGCGTTAAATGTCTAATGTTTTGCTGTTTACTCCTAAGCATCAAATTGATTTTCAAAAAAATTATGATGATTTTATCGCTTTTGCAAAAAATGACCTGAGTCTGTTTGAAGACATTCAGTTCAAAACCCCTGAAGGCATTATTCAGAATGGCTGGGAATGTGATAAGTGGTCGTGGAAGACGGAAAAAGGAAAAAAGCTGACGATTGTTTTTGGGGCAAGTCAGAATCATTCAAAATATACACCTTTCCTGCCTCCTTTTTCTGACTTTGCGAAAGCATATGTTCGCTACCAGCAATCGCTTAACAAGAAAGATTCAACTACTTGGGCTTCATCACTTGTATTCCTCTATCAAGCATTAGAAGAGCACGCTGCTCACAATGATAAATCTTCAGTTGATATAATGAACATCAACAATAATGTGATTGATCGCGTAGAGCAGAAGATACGGAGCAGTGATTTAGGCGCTGGCGGCAAACGCAATATCGGCCTTTCGTTCGAAAAGGTATTGAAATTCATCAAAGAAAAACGATTTAAACTAGATCTACAAGATTGGTCGAACCCGTTTCCTCGTCCATCTGACGCGAGAATAAAACTAGACGAAAAAAGTCGCAAGGAAATGGAAGATAAATGCCCGTCAGATTATCAGATGTTGCAAGTAGCAGACGCTTTTCATAAAGCGAAGACACCACGCCAGAAGTATTTTAGTAGTCTTTGCGTTATGTTGATGTGCCAGCCCAGCCGAAATACCGAATTGAATGGTTTGACTGTCAATTCATTACAGCAAAGTGATAAAGGTCGTTGGTACTTGATGTGGCATCCTGCCAAAGGAGGGGATGCCGTTCGAAAGTGGGTGCCAGCTTTGCTAGAAGACGTTGTTAAACAAGCATTTGAAAGACTTGTTGAGATTTCTGCTCCAGCCAGATCTGCTGCAAAATTTGCGTACGACAATCCTGAACTGTTCATGTTGGCTAGTGACTCAGAAAGCTCCCAAGACAAGCCTTTGACATATAATCAGTTCGCGAAAGTAATGGGATTTAAAACAGGTAAATCAGAAAGAGGAACTGACATCACTTGGACGACGTATGGTAGCAACGTCAAGTGGTTAAATCGTTTAATTAGCGACTTGAACAATGTGAACGATTGGAAAAAGGATTTGTGTCAAGGACACATCGTTCTCCCGAACAATGAGATCGTAAATAGATACACTGGTAAGCCAACAGGAATCGTCATTCGATTTCCTAGTTACAGGGATCTCCGTTCTGTTATTGATGAACAATATAAGACGCTGGATTTCCCAAATTATGGCGACATGAAAGTATGGGATTGCATCACATTAGTCAGAGATCATGAATTTCACAAGGAATTCGCTGTTAAGCCCTTCTCATGGGTTCATCTTGGACATGGCTCTCTGAGTGATGCTATCGGCTCTGACAGAGGCATAGAATCAATTTTTGATGAGCTAGGTATCACAGATGAAGATGGGACACCTCTCAAGCTAAATAGTCACCAATTTCGTCACTGGTTAAACACGAAATTAAAGTTAGCAGGTGAAGCTGATTGGCTTATCGCCAAATGGTCAGGGCGAGCTGATATCAAGCAAAACAAAGCTTACGACGGACGAACTGAAAAGCAAAAGTCACGTCTAACTCAGCGTATTGGGCATGTTACGATTGGATCTGGTGTCATGACTGTTGCTCAAGCTAACCAGTTTTTAGAACCTTACACTGCCGAAGCGCCGCCACCGCCAATGGTTTTACATGACCTTGGACTTCCCATCTCACTAAAAGCTCTTGGGGTTGATAGGGATGGTGTTGCTCAGTTCACGGGGTTAGGCTTCTGTGTTCATAACTATGCCGAAAGTCCATGTGTTAAAAATGGTGACTGTGAGGTCTGTAATGAACATGTTTGCCTTAAAGGTATGCCTCACTCTCTTGATGAGTTAAAAACTCTTGAAGCGCTATATGAAGAGCAATTGAGGCATGCAAAAGCCGCCGCAGAAGATCAGGTTTTTGGAGCGGATAGATGGGTTACAGCTCTGGGCTTTCGATTGTCTAAGATAAAAACACTCATTTTTCTTCTTGAAGATCCAAAAAAAGCGGATGGCGCACACGTTAGAATACCTGATGAACTATCACCATCTCCTGTGAAGCGCTCACTGAATATAAATGAACAAAGCGCTATCCAAGGGTTTGATCTTATGGCTTTAGCACTATCTGATATGAGGGAGGCATAATGGCTTTTGTTCCAGATAACAAAGAAACGATACTGGCTATCATCGATGGGTGGACTGGCAAACTTAGTTATGAGCTTTTGGCTGAGAAATTACAGTTAGAACTTGGCCTAAAAAAGCCGCCATCACGTTTCACATTCACCAAGTATGATGAAATTAAGCATGCTTTTGATTTGAAGAAAGAGCAGCTAAGGCAAAAGAAATCAGAAGCTATCCAAGATGCCAAGTCGTTGTTCGAAAGTACTGACAAATTAAGTGATCTTATTTCTAATCTAGGGAATGATGACGTAGCGATTGCAGAGTTAATCAAGCAAGTAGAAAAGCTTGAAAAGGAGAATGAAAGGCTTAGTTCAGAAAATAAAAGGCTTAATTCTCAAAATGATATGTTGCTTGAAAGATTTGCGAGATGGCAATACAACCTTCAGAAGATGGATGGCGTTGATCTCAATAAGTTAGTTTCTACACTTGATGATGGCCTGCCTGCCAAGTCCATATAAGATGTACTACAACTAATTCAGTCCTGAATTGTACAGAGCTAGCAGCTTATCCAAATGAGGCATTATCTATCTGGATATCTAATGCCTCATTCACTCGTTTAACGCTCAACAATATTTTGAGTTATAGCATCATAACGATAGTTAACAATGTCACCCGTGATCAGCATCTGTATTGCCTGTTTAATGCACTCTAAAGGAGCAATAAACCATTCTCTAGGTGTATGGGCAATCCCTTTGTGATCTGCCACTTTCACATCCAAACAAGAATGCCCAAAGAATGTGTGCAACAAACCTTCGAACTTATTAGCTTTCATGTTGTAGCACTCAAACTCTGACACTAGTTGAACTGGTGCCATTAGGTAGGTTGGCTCATTTTCAGCATTAGCAATACGTTGTTTTACAGGTGTGGTTGAATAACCAATTTTGTATAGATTACGTACACTGCTGATTTCAGGTGCTCACAACTTAAAGATTTTAGGATATAGATATAACCAGACTTTTGATCGTCACTAGTGATGTTTAGCAACTCATCTAAAGCTTTATCACTTTTATCTAATATTCGACGTCCCGTCTCATCCTTGTATAGCTCAGTCGCTAGCGAGCGCAGCAACATGTCAGATTCCGTACCGTTTTCAAAAACCAGGTGTAATCGAGCATTTACCTTACCATTCTTCTTCTGCCTCTCTTCCATGTCAGAGACATAACAAGTGATGCCATGAAGAATGAAGAACATACCCTTTTGAATTTGCTGCTCCCCAGTGAATTGAACCGCTTCTTTTTCGCCTGTTTTAAGGTCAGTATGGCACTGTTTAAACAGAGGCTCATAGTCGTCAAAGTTGGCACACTTCTTACGCTTTGCAACATGACGAGGCATTTCTAGGGTCTTCTTAACGTGTTTGAGATTGAAGATGCTGTCATCAGGTAAATCCAATATCCCTAACATGTCATCAGCAAGTATCGCTTCAATAGAGTCTGGTTTCGGTTCTTCAAACCGTGGTAGAAGTCCATGAATATCGTACTGCTCTAGCGCACGACAATGCTGCTCGTTGCTACGGATAGACTCAAGGCTTTTACTGCGCATCAGCTCTATAGGATTGCTGCGATTCGCTTGCGGCTCTCTCCCATTCCTATCAAAAAACTCATTAATCTGCTTAAACTTAGCAATTAAGTGATCATCGGCGGTTGGTGCCGATGATTTAGGTTTTGTTTTTAATAACCCTAACGTATCGGAAGCAATAATATCTTTCAGCCAATCTTCCATCTACATTGCCTCTTTCTGTGCTTGTGCCGCTTGTTCTTGAGCAAGGCGGCGCAGATAGATAATGCACTGAGCCAACTCACGCTCACGACCATTGCGAGAGTTAAGATCTGGATGTCGATTGTGTTCTTTCACAAACTCTTGAACTTTCGGCCACAGTGCAATGGCCTCTTCTTTGGACATTTGCATGCGAGTCGATTCGATAGAGTCTTGAATCAACTTGAGCGTGTCGGTGTTAACTGCTTTTGACAGAATCTCAAATGCTTTCTGGAACGGGTTGACCTGATCGATAAGGTCAATGTGTAGCTCATCAATATTGATGAACTTATCCGCCATACGAACAAACTTCTTGCCTCCTTCCTCTTTAATCTCAGAAGTTGAGATCGCTGAGTCCACAACCACTCGTTGACGAATCTCCTCAATCTCATCTTTAGAGAGATCTGGATACTTCTTCTCGATAAGTTTAGGTATCAACACCTTGTTGATAACTTCAGGATCGTGACCTGCTGCTGAGGCTTTCACGATGTTGTCATCTTGCAAAATAGAGGCTTTTAGATCATCAAGGTCTGTTTCTAATATCTGCTTAGTACGCTTGGTACTTGGCTCTTTTAAACCACCAATACTGATCACTCCAGGAGGTGTTGGCTCCTTATCGGCTGGATCTTTTGCTTTAAACTTAAAGTTTGGTGCCAACACTTGCTCCATGAGAAGAGAACAAGTGATTGCCTTGAGCATGTTGTTCACGGCATAGTTTACTTGATCACTTGAAGCATCAGGTTCTGCAATCAGGTTAGTAAACTGAGCGTGAGTCTTATTGTGACTATCACGAGTACAACGACCAATAATCTGTACGATTTCAGTCAAAGAGTTGCGATACCCAATCGTCAAAGCATGCTCACAAAAACTCCAGTCAAAGCCCTCTTTCGCCATCCCTAGCGCAATAATGATATCGATGTCATCTTCATGCTCAATGTCACGTAAAAACGCTTGGGTTTTCTCTCTGTCTTTTTCATCCCATACGAGGTCGGCAACTTTGATGATTTTGCCATCTTCCTTACGCTTGATATGAATGACACCAGTCTCAGGATCAGTGAATTGGTGTTCACCAATAATATCTAAGATAGCTGCTACCTGTTCATACTTGTCGTCTTTGCCCGATTCAGCAGAGTTTACATTTGGGATATGAACAATCGTTTTCTTATCGGTATCCAACACCTCTTCTATTGCAGTGAGGTAATGCCCTTTGTAGAAGTGGTAGCCAATACCCAAAGACTTGAGGTACTGGTAGCCGTTCAGTTGCTCATAATAGTTAAAAGAAACCTTATCAAACTTCATCTCATCTTCTGGGGTCAGGATAGATACACTATCCCCACGGAAGTAAGAACCCGTCATCGCAACGATATGTGCGGTGCTGTTCTCAATAAGCGCACGCAACACATCACCCAACACGTTGTCACCATCAGCAGAAACATGATGGAACTCATCGATTGCTAATAAGGTATTGTCAAAAGCTGAGTCTTCTAACTCTTGGTATGCAAAGCGTAAGGTAGCGTGAGTACAGATTAAAATACGCTCATCACTATCTAAAAACTCTTTAAAGATTTTAACTTTGCTTTGATTGCTGGCAGATGTACAAAGGTTGTAATGCGGATTGATGTTCCAATCCGCAAAGAAACCGAATTTAGTTAGCTCAGTGTAGCCAAAAGAGCCGCCGATAGAACGTTCAGGAACGGCAACAATTACCTTTTCGATGCCTTGGTTGTGAAGCTTATCTAAACCAATGAACATTAAGGCACGAGATTTACCAGAAGCAGGTGGTGCTTTAATCAAAAGGTATTGGCTTGCACGTTGCTCAAAAGCGCGAGCCTGCATGGCTCGCATCCCCATCTCATTGGTGTTAGTGCTTTCACCTGTTTGAGCGTATGTTACGTGAACTAAATCAGGCATAAATTTTCACCGTCATTTCTTGGTGAAGGGCAAACAAAGCTTTTAATCTATCGTCATCAGATTTAAAGCATTTTTTGAAGCAAGCCATTTCAACAGCTTGATCTAATTGATAATGAGCGCTACGTAATTCATCAGGCATAGTGTCTGGATCATATAAATATTCAATACTTAGATCGGGAAACGCCTCTCTCACTTCAAGTATTGTGATAGATGCATCCTCAATCAGGTTTATTGCTTCTTGACTTAATTTAGGCACAGGAAATGTGTTGTAACATACTTCAGCAGAGTAGCGAATCCTTGTCTCTAACTGTCCTCCAACCGAACGAACCCAAAGAATATGTAACCTGGAAGAAATTAGACCAAACACATATAAATCAGCATCAAAGATTGCATTTGCCGAGTTAGTAATCACTGTGCCTTCTGGCATAAACCCTATTGGTATATACTCTCTTCGCTCCGAAGTTGTAGACGGAACAATTATAGACGGCTTAGTTATGTCCGTTCTTTGCGCAAACTTATGTGGGATTTTAGCATACTGATTTGTTGTTTTTGCTTTAGAACTAATACGAAAATCATATACAGCATCTATGCGAGAGCGTATTTCAGGAATAGATTTGGCGAGTGGCAAATCATGATCCTCAACCCATAATGCCCATCTAGGGCTTCCTTTGATAAACTCCTGAGTGCCATATAGCTTTTTAAAAAGAGGCAGAGCTTCAGGGTGAACAATAAGTAAATTATCCTTATCCTCGCTCGATAAAATAAGATTGCCACCATCCCTGGCCATATTTCCAATTACCATTTTCGGCAAGCCACTCAGCACTTCCTTTTGTTTCCGAATAAAATAGGATGGCCCGTCATAAATATATGGAGATATATTATGTACAAATTTACTTAAGTTTTTCTGCCCAGAAAAGATAACTTTCTTAGCCGAAGACGCATTGGCAATGCCTAATATGACACACGTTACTCCAGCATTTAACTTGGCATTATTTCTCCATTTGAAACTTTCGTAGGCGAAAATGATCTCTTGACCAAGTTCAAATATTCTGGACCACAAGTAAGAAACTTGTTCTCCTTGACAGATAGAATTCGTAGACACAAATGCATAGCACGCTTTTTTATTTTTAATATATTTAGAGGCTAATAAGAACCAACATGTCACGTAGTCAGAGTCCTTATAGTCAGAATGCCCATTGAATGCAGCACTAACATCTTTCTTTTGCTCTTGTGACTGGTTTCTAGCGCCAAGATATGGCGGATTACCGAACAAGTAGACCTCATCTTCCTCTTGTAAAGGGCAAACTAACTCCCAATCAATACGTGCAGCATTACCCGCAACAATTCGTCCACTTTGCTTCAAAGGGAGTGTTGGTGCCGTGTAGCCAAACTCGGTCTCAAATACCATGTTCATTTGGTGTTCAACTAACCAGAGAGATAGGATTGCCATCTCATGAGCAAAATCATCAAGCTCTATACCATAGAACTGGTCAAGGCGGATTGCAGAATGAGACTCATCAAATAGCCCCATCATTCCTGAATCAGACTCGCCCTCAAGCTCACGAATACGCTTTAGGATTTCAATCTCTAACTCACGAACTTCTTTATAGGCGATGATCAAAAAGTTACCTGAACCACACGCAGGGTCAAAAAACTTAATTCGGCTTAAACGCACCTGAAGTTTCTTTAGTCTGTTGATGTTGTCATTACATTTATCAAACTCTTCATAAAGATCGTTCAAGAACAACGGCTCAATCACTTTCATGATGTTTGATACCGATGTGTAGTGCATCCCCATTTTGCTTCGTGTTTCTGGGGCGGCAACACCTTGAATCATAGAACCAAAGATGTCTGGGTTGATATCAGACCAGTCCAACTCACCTGCATCAAGTAACATTTTCCTAGCTTTGAAATCGAACTTAGGAATAGCTATTTCTTTCTTAAATAACCCACCATTTACGTATGGGAATCTACTTAAGTAATCAGGTAAATCTGGGCGGCTTTCTGCGGGAATGTTTAATACCTCAAATAGCCTTTTCAAAGCTAAATGAACGTCGCTACCATCAACATTTGTACGTGTAATTACATTGGTAAATTGATACGGCACATGCTTGAAAATCTTCGTATCTTCAGCGAATAAGCAGAAGAGTAAACGGTTTAGAAATAAAACCATCTCATGCAACTGTTCTTTTGTAGCATTAGCTGGATAATTGATCGATTTCATATGGTCAAAGAAATCTGCCATCTTCTCAGCAGCTTTAACATCCGCAGGGTTTTCACCACGATAGACCATTTTCTCCACACCCGCCCACGGTAGGAAGAAATCGAAATACCTCGCTAGTTGACCAAGCTCAATATCAAGAGTGTCTTGAGTCTTTGTATCAATGGCAATGAGCTGAGAGAAATCAGTGACAACAACAAAACGAATCTTATTGGTAGCAACCGTTTTGCTGTTCTTGAGAGTATCAATTTCAGCGAATAAATTTGAGGTGCATGGTTTGAAGTACAGATGACGTTTTAAAATCACCTCACCAGCGGTCTTAGCTAGGTTACGCTCACCCGACTTAACACGGCTGACTACTGACTTACGATGCCCGTAAGCCAACAATAGCTCGTAGATAAAATCATCTTTTGAGATTTCTTGGCTTGATACTTGTTTTACCAAGCTCTTAACATTTTCTTCTATTTGTACGCTATTCATGTTTTTTACTGCTCAAATGACATTGGTTGCATTGTATATTCAACGTTTGTAATGAACCATGAGAACACCTACAGTTTTTTACATTTTTTGTGTCTTTTGGCTCTTACCGTCTAATATCCTAGGCTAGGAGGTATAATCGCAGGTTTATGTTTATTGTTGCAGCGATTTATATTGGCTTGATGCTGAGGATAAAAGTTTGCACAGTTATGGCAACAACTCCCTTGCATCACATCCCAAGGTTTCCGCAATTTCATACAACTTCTCAATTGTGATATTGACTTCACCGCGCTCAATGCGTCCCACATAACTTCTATCTATCTCTGCGAGCAACGCGAGCTTATCTTGAGTTAACCCTTTGGATTTCCTCATCTTTGCAATGCGTTTGCCCACAAGTGCTGCAAGCTTCTTGTTCATGTTTTTTATTTATGAAATTAATTTATTGAACAATTGCACAGTTGCGGCATATAACTCCACGGATTATAATCCTCAAAATCATCAATAAAGGCCGT
>ERZ1673961.213-NODE-213-length-28578-cov-7.140203_pt1 | contig 28578 bp, 20 predicted proteins | sample MGYA00580189_ERZ1673961 | MGnify/ENA primary metagenome ERZ1673961 (study PRJEB41334, sample SAMN05608105) | rock metagenome | biome: terrestrial subsurface; feature: shale formation; material: shale | place: USA: Pennsylvania ... | reverse complement strand
AGTAAATCACGACTTGTTGCTAAAAGTTGAGCTATGCTGCCGTAAGCTCACTTTTAATCTAAGTGCCAGCTCTGTGCATTCTTCTTCGGAATTTATATTAGTGAAGCTTAGAATCAAACTTGGATGGACTTTTTTAGAAGCCCATTGCGATAAAGCTTGAGAATAGAGTCCGTCAGCTAAGAGCTTATTTGCGACCTCGACATCATTAATATCGGGATCATAGAATTTTAATATCATGTGCATTCCTCCAGGTTGAGGTTCGATGGAGACTTTATCGCCCAGATAATCAGCAAATAACCTAGCAGCAAACTCTCTTCGATTTCGATATAGCTTGCGCATACGCTGGATGTGACGAGCGAAATGTCCTTCTTGCATGAAGTTGAGAATGCATAATTGTGTTAATCCGGAAACATTTCCTGCATATAACTCTGAAAGTTGCTCAAAACTGCTGACTAAATTTTGGGGAACAACAATATAGGCAGTTCTGAGGTTGGGGAAGAGAACTTTACTGAAAGTACCAGAATATATAACGCGATCTTGAGTATCTAAGCTCTTAAGAGCCGGTAGCGGTAAGCCTGTATGTCTGTACTCTCCGTCATAGTCATCTTCAATAATCCAGCTGTCATTGCCAGTTGCCCAATCCAGTAACATTTGTCTTCGTTGTAGTGAAAGAGAAACGCAAGTTGGGCTTTGATGAGCCGGAGTCACGACAAGAGCTTTAATCTCACGATCTTGCGGAATAGTTACACCACAGTTATCTACAGGTACGAATGAAGGAGTAAGGCGTTCGTTCTCCAACACTAACTTGGTTAAAGGATAACCCGGGTCTTCGACACCCACCTTATTTCCTGGGGACAACAGTGCTTTAGTTATCCATTTCATGGAGTTTACATACCCGGATGTAATGAATACCTGACGAGGATGACACTGAACTCCGCGATATAAGTTCAAATATTGCGTAATGGCGAGTCTCAATTTAGGTAAACCATATACCGAAGGATAAGTTAGGTTGTCTATTTCTGTATTCCGCGCGTTTCTCGCTGCCATTCTTGACCAGGTTTTAAATGGGAAGGCATCCAACGCAGGAATTCCAAGTTGGAAAGGAAGGATATCAGCGGATTGTAGATCTGAGGAAAAACCGGGCTGGCGAACGGTAACTTCGCTCAAAGAAGGTTTAGTCTGTTCAATGAGGTTCTGGCTGACTCTGGTGCCAGCTTGTCCCACTGCTTCAATAAAACCTTCTGACTTCAAGAGGGCATATCCTTCTTCTACACTGCCTCGTGATAACCCCATCTCTTTTGCAAGAGCACGAGCAGAAGGAATACGCTCACCAGGTTTCAATACTCCTTCTAAAATCGCGGAGTGGATACGTTTATGAACAAGTCTGTATGCAAACTGTTTGTTTGAGCGTTTATCCATATAACAACATGGTCCATAAAAATTTGAAACTTATGGCTCTTATTATAAGCCATATTAGCCATTAATATTACTGGCAATACGGTGCATCTTTATGAAGATTTGGAGATAACATGCAAATACTCTTGATAAATAGTAGTCCGAGGCAGAAAGAGTCCTCAACGTATTTCCTCGCTCAAGCCATAATCAAGTTTGTGTCTAAAACTACTTCGGTAAGCGTTACAGAAGAAGACGTGACTACACTTCCCCAAGTAGATTTAGAGTTTTCCAAGTCGGTTACTGAAACTGGACATAATTATGATGAGTCAGTGGGTAGTCTAGCCCTATCAAACCAGCTTATTAGCGATCTAATTGACGCTGACCTGATTATAGTTACTTCACCAATACATAATTTTTCATTGCCTTCGGGTTTAAAAAGCTGGGTAGACCATGTGGTAAGAGCTGGTAAAACCTTTTCAATAAATCCGGCAGGAAAAAAGGGGTTATTAAAAGATAAACCTGTATATGTTCTTGCGGCTTCCGGCGGAATGATTTTGGGTGAAAACGCTTATCAGTCAGATTTTTTTACGCCATATATGAAAACGATCCTCTCTACTATTGGCATAGATGATGTGAACTTTTTCATCATTGAGGCGACTGCCTCTACTAATGATACTGTAGAAAAAAAAATAGATGAAATATGTAAAAAAGTACTAGTTAATGTAGAAGAATATTTAACAAAAGATAATTTTTAACAATTTAATTTTTACCAGTTTAAAGTCAATTTAAAATAGGATAATTGAAATGAAATCGATATCTTCAAACTATTTAAAAATGTTACTAATTACCATTGTGGGTATATTTTATTTGTATCAGCAGGTTCATGCAGAGGAAATAGACTATTCAGCTGATGGCGAACGTCGCGCTAAGTCTGCTGGACAATCACTAATTGGAAAACCTGCTCCAAATATGAAAATTACAACCATTGATGGAACGACTATAGATCTGAATGAACTCTATGGAAAGAAGCCTATCTATATCAAATTCTGGGCTACATGGTGTATTCCTTGTCGTGAGCAAATGCCTGGTTTCGAAAAAATATACAATAAGTACAAAGATGAGATAGAAGTTATATCGGTAAACACTGGCATAAACGACAACTTAGAATCTGTTGTGCCGTTTATTTCTAAAATGGGTCTTACTATGCCTACGACAATAGATGATGGAACACTCGCTCGTTCGTTTCAGCTGAGGGTGACCCCACAACATGTATTGATTGATAGACAAGGTCTTTTTTCATATTTTGGTCATGTTGATGACGAAGATTTCCATAAACAACTTGAGCACATTATTGAACAGTCATCAAACGATAAGCGAGTATCAGATAACTCAATAGCTGCAGACTATTTAGAATATAAAGTGGGTGATGGTGTTTCAGAATTGGACTTCACAACTATAAATGATGAAAGCATAGAGATTCGATTCAGTGATAAGAAAGATGGAAAAGTAGGTCTCGTGTTTTTTGGACCTTGGTGTGAATGGTACCTAGAGGAAACAGCACCTAAGTCATCACAAGCATGTACAAAAGTTCGAGAGCTTCTAGAACTGAAATCTAAAAAAGAGGGGATTGAATGGATCTCTATATCTACAAATGTCTGGTCTTCGGTTTCTGAACTAGAAGAATACAAAGAGAGCTACGGAACTAGTCTCCCTATTGTATTTGACCGTGACGGTAAGTTATTTGAAATGTTTGGAGTAAATCAAATTCCAACCATTATTTTGATTGATAATGATGGAAAGATTCAATCAAAGGTATCTGTGCAAGATAGTGAATTTGAAGACGCTTTAAAATCACTATAACTTCTTGGCTTATAAAGCGCCTACTAATGGCTGCTATTTTATTTGAATGTTAAAAGTAAATTTAATAGCAGCTGTTATTCTAATTTTTAGAGATGACAGCAATGAAATGTGTAGCTATTCCTGTCCGCATTATGATTCTTATCACTTGTTTGATAGTTTCATTTCAAGCGCTATGTAATCAATATGATTACGATAACAATCTATTATCTGTTTCTATTATTACAGATTCTGAACATCCATCTGTTGGGCAATCGCAAACACTGGCGTTGAAAATGAGCCCCCGAAAGGGTTGGCATGGATATTGGAAAAATCCTGGAGATGCTGGTTTTACGAATAACTTTAATTGGTCTTTACCTCAAGGTGTTAGCGTAGGTGATTTTGTTTATCCATCACCAAGCCAGCTCGTCTCAAGTGGTTTAATAAACTATATCTACCATGGTGAATATGTACTGTTGGCGCCTTTTACTATAAGTAAGGATTATGCCGAAGGTATGTCTATCGACTTGGTACTTGATTTAAATTATTTGGTTTGTAACCCTGAAAGTTGCTTACCAGAAAGTCAATCGCTTCGCACAACTTTTACTGTTGGAGCTGGGGAAATAGACAACGCACGACGAAACCAATTTAACAAATGGAAAGCATTACTGCCTAAACCTATCAATGAAAAAGGTCAGTTTTATACTGACAAAGATACGTTTACTCTAAGCTTGCCGTTGCCAGACTCTGTCGAGATTCAGAATGCACATGTATATCCCATAATAAACAGTATTATATCTAACAGTTCTGTTCAGCATTTTACTTTAAAAGATGATCTTCTCACGATGAAAACACAGAAAGGGGATAATCAGGGGGATATATTTGAAGGTGTATTAGTTTTAGAAAACGGGATATCTTTGAAATTTCTGGCAGAGCGTACCGACACTTTGAGCTCACCGTTGGTTCAATCTGAACCGCTCAGTGAAAACGAAATCGTACTTTCTGTAATCGCTTTTTTTGGTGCAATTGCCGGAGGTCTGATTCTCAATATAATGCCGTGTGTGTTTCCTATCTTAAGTCTTAAAATTTTAAGTATTTCTCATCAATCCTCAGAGAAAGAAGCAAGAGCAGGGGCTTTAGCATACACCCTCGGTGCTGTATTGGTCTGTGTTGCACTGGGCGGCATCATTTTAGTGTTAAGAGCTCTCGGTCATCAGGTTGGCTGGGCTTTTCAGTTACAAAATCCGATCGTAATAGCATCTCTGATACTTTTAATGAATGCTATAGGATTTAATTTAGCTGGGTTGTATGAAATTGGCACCTTAACTTCAGGTTCGAGCCTACAAGAATCTAAAGGGATCAAGGGAGATTTCTGGACGGGTGTACTGGCGGCTTTTATTGCGACGCCATGTACTGGCCCGTTTATGGCCACTGCGTTAGGTGCTGCACTCATTTTACCTATTGCCAGTGCATTTATGATTTTTGCTGGGTTAGGTCTTGGTATGGCCCTTCCATTCTTGCTGATTAGTTTTATACCTAGATTACGCTCGGTGTTGCCAAAGCCGGGACCGTGGATGGTTACGGCTAGACGCATTCTGGCATTACCTATGTTTATTACCGTGCTGGGCTTACTGTGGATACTGATGCGTCAAGTAAGTAGCGAATTAATACTGTTTGTTATTGCCGCAACGATGCTTTCGACATTTGGTTTATGGTTAACTGGTTTATGGCAGCTTTCGCAAAAAAAAATTCGCTGGTGGCCAGCTATTATTTTAACGATACTCCCGCTATTATTAATTGCATCTTGGGTTTCTGGTTCAAACTTATTGATAAAGGATTCTCAAATGACATCAAGTGCCTTGAAATTCGATGAAAGAAAACTGGAACAGCTTCGAAGTGAAAATGATGTATTTTTATACTTTACCGCTGATTGGTGTTTGACTTGTAAAGTCAATGAAAGAACTACTATTGAACGAGATAGTGTAAAAAAGGCATTTGATGAACATGGTGTTATCTCAATGGTTGGCGATTGGACTAATGGTGACAGTATTATTACCCAGTTCCTTACCAAACATAAACGATCAGGTGTACCTCTGTATTTATGGTATGAGAAAGGTTCGGACGAACCGGTAATTCTTCCCCAAATACTGACTACTAATGTATTAATTAATCGATTGTCGAAAGAACAATAAAATATTAGTCATATAAAACCTCGCTTATATGACTTTGTATAAAGTTAATCGAAATTATTTAACTTAACATACAGTTCATTTCAAGTTAACTCTTATTGTCCCAAAGTAAGGTATTGGTATGAATAGTATTATAAAAATTTTGCTCGATTTTAAATGTCGGGATTAAGTGATATGTCTGGTAATAAGGTTACTGTTAATCAAGAGTATTTATTCGATTTTGAATCAAAGGTGTTAACTGATTTAGAAGGAGGAATGATAGTTCTTGGGGAAAATGAAAAAAGAATTCTTAGTATTTTTGTTAAAAATAAAAATAAAGTCATTTCAAAAAAGAAATTAATTGAACATGTTTGGAATTCGCGAGGCTTACAGGTTAACGAATCAAGTGTGATACAAGCAATATCGTCATTAAGACGCAACCTAGGGGACTCTATTAAATCCCCTAAGTTAATCAAGACGGTACCAAGAGTTGGTTATAAGTTCATAGGCGAAGTTGACTCGGTAAGAACTTTCGAAAGCAAAGTGATACAGAAACCTCTAAGCAATAAATACAGAGCCGAAGAGATAGGAAAAAATGTCATAGATGATAGTAATATAAATGAAAGTAGTTCTGGTTATGGAGGTAACGATGTATATGATTCTGATTTTTTTATTGCATAGTTTTGGTATTATTCATTTTTCTTTTATTATCTTTGTTTTTATTTAACTTTAATGAATCTAAAATGGTTTTAATGTACCTTTACAATAAAGTTTTTTGTTATATTTTTTGCTAATTTCTCGTGTTTTATTATTATTTTCCTGCAATTTAACTTCTTATGCTAAATTGTTTATGCCTTTTAAAAGATATTGATAACCCTACGATAAATAAATTTACCTTGTATGCTGCGTTATTAGCCAGAATAAATAAAATCCTGTGGACTTTGAATTCCAGGGTTAAAGGATACGTTCATGGTTGGTACTATCTACCAGATAAAATCAGTTTTAGGCAGCCCGTATCGCTATAGTTACTAAATTCAAACAAGCAGCCTTCCAATGGAAGGCTACGAATATCGAGGTGTTGGAGCTCTTTATTTCCTACTCACCAGATGGTTAGAGGCAGCAGCAGCCAAAAGTGCCGCGCCAATTACCAAGGTTTGGTAGTACGCAGGAACAAGCGTCAGCATACCGACTGTCAGAGTCATAATGATTAGCGCACCAATGAATGATCGCAGTACTTTTCCTTCTCCGCCGCTGAATGCTGTGCCACCAATCAGTACAACAAGAATAGCGGTTAGCTCCATACCATCTCCAGAGAGAGGATCACCAAGGGACATAAAGCTAGAGCGTGCGATTCCAGCAAGTGCTGCTGTTGCTCCAACAATCGCATACAGAGCAAATACTACTAAACCTGTTTTAATTCCCGATAGTTTAGCTGCGGTAGGGTTACCACCGGTTGCGGCAGCGTACTTACCCAACAAAGAACGGTTTTGCAGGATGATGAGTAATGCTGTGACACCAACTGCTACCCAAAACGCCATCGGTAAGCCAAGCAGTACAGCATCGCGGCCATAGTCATTAAACCAAGCTGGCATTTTCATATCGCCCATAGATTTGATAGCAGATACGCCATCTTGTACTAAAAGCAGGGCAACGCCTTTATAAAGGCTCAATGTAATCAAGGTAGCAATAACGGGGGTGATGTTAAACTTGACCACCAGAATTCCGTTTATTGCACCTAACAGCACGCCACAAAACACGGTAATCGAAAATGCAGCCCAGAACGGTACGCCATTGATCGCGAGCATTGCATAAATAACGGCGGTTAACCCCATGGTGCTACCGACCGAAAGATCGATGTACCCAGACACCATGAGTAGCGTGAAGGCTCCAGCTAAAACAAGCAAAGGAGCAGAAACGCGCAGGATATTGATAATATTTTTCTTGTAAAGAAAATTACCGCGTTCAAAAAGCGCATACTGATCTAAGTTAACGCTGCTCAGGAACACGACGATAGCTGCAAGCACAAAGTAGATGTAATAGTTACGAATAAACTCTGCGGCTTGGTTACCGAATGTTGGTGATGAGTTGAGTGATTTAGTAGTTTCAGACATAACTTACACCTTGATTATTTACTTCGTAAGGACAGAGCCCAGGTTTGGGCGGTAATTGCCAGGAACACAGCTACGGCTCTGAGAATGAATTGCCAATCTGGAGAGAGCGTTAAACCGGTTGCGGCAGACGTCACAACAGCAAGAATAATTGCACCGAAGAACATCCCGATTACAGAGCCGAATCCACCGGCAATGGCAATACCACCAAGTAGTGCGATGACTAACGCATCAAACTCCATCAGAAGACCACGATTAGAGAAACCGGACTTGAATTCTGAAGAGAGAAGAATGCCGACAATTCCCGCCACTAACGCGCTAAACAAATAGAGATAGGTAATGTGTTTAGCGTTATCAATGCCAGATAGCTTAGCTGCATCTGGGTTAGCTCCAATCCAATAAGTGATGCGCCCAAACACGGTCTTACGTTCAATAAAGATGGCGATAAAGAAAAGGATTAGCATGAATAAGACTGGGAACTGCATTGAAGTGCCAAATACTTTCAGGTTACCTAAGATGCCAAACTCGGCAGGCAGGTTCGTATTTCTCTGTGAGCCTTCAGTGATAACCTGAGCAATACCGCGCGCTACCATCATAGTGCCAAGGGTGACTATGATTGACGGTATACGAAATTTAACGACGAAAAGCGCATTCAACCCACCTATCGCAAGCGCACCTAATAAAGCACCTGAAACGGCTAACCAATACGGTAACCCGAGTCCACTCGAGAGGGAGCTTGCTCCTGTTGCTGCTTGAGCAAACCACACGGATAAAACCCCAGATAAGGCAACAATACCTCCGACAGAGAGGTCAAAATTGCCTGATATAAGAAGGAATGAAACCCCGATGCCTAATGAGATGACGGCCCAGTTATTGGTCACCAGGTTCATCATGTTCTGAACCTGAAAAAAGTTCGGAACGAATACAGAGGCGACCAAAAAAAGCCCGATGGCAACGATGGCAACCAGTGACGTGATGTACATTTGGTCACTCAGGCGTCGGTATTCGACAGGTGAGTGATTTGGTTTGACTGACGTGTTCATCATACTACTTCCTCTAGACCACCCGTAGCGGCGTTCAAAATAAAGTTGGTATCAACATCCGGCCCGTTGTTAATTTCCGATACCAGGGAGCCGTCATAAAGTAGGAAAATACGGTCACAGACTCCCAGTATTTCCTCTAATTCGGTGGAGAAAACCGCGACAGAGTTACCTTCGTTAGCCAAGTCTTTTACGAGGTCATAGATCTCTTTTTTCGCGCCGACATCGACACCGCGAGTCGGTTCATCCAGAAGAAGAAGCTTAGCTTGAGAGAATAAACACTTAGCAATGACGATTTTTTGCTGGTTACCGCCAGACAGTTTTTCTGTGTGCTTTTCTATTGAACTGGTCGCAATCGAGAGCTTTTCCACGTAGTCAATAGCAGCGTTGAGTTCATCTTTCTCCCTGAACACACCGTAATCAGACATTCTAGGCAGGTTCATTACCGGAATGTTTTCCCGGATAGTCAGGCTGGTAAATAAGCCTTGAGTTCTGCGTTCTTCAGGCACCAAAGCAATACCTGCAGCGATGGCTTCTCGTGGGGACTTACCGACATCTTTTCCGTTGAGCCGGATAGTGCCTGACGCTTTATCGGCCCCGAAGATAGCGCGGGCAATTTCTGTTTTTCCTGCGCCAACCAAGCCATAGAAACCCACGATTTCGCCTTTCTTAATATCGAAGGAGACATTTTTAAGCCGATGGTTAGTCAAGCGTTGAACCGACAAAAAGACCTCGTCTTTGATTGCATCGCGAGGAGAGTAATCATGCTTGATGCTGCGGCCAATCATCATGTTAATAAGCTCAGCGCGGCCATCGATCTCTGACATTGGTTTGGTCGCGATGTGTTTACCATCGCGCATTACGGTAACGCGATCACCTAACGAAAGGATCTCTTCCAGTTTATGAGAGATATAAATCACGGTAACGTTTTGATCTTGTAAGCGGCGAATTACCGTAAATAGTCGTTCGACTTCTCGCTCTGACAGCGCAGCGGTAGGCTCATCCATTATGATGACATTCGCACCGGAAGAGGCTGCTCTGGCTATTTCGACAATCTGTTTTTGCGCTACACCCAGTGTCGATACTCTGGCGTGAGGATTGATAGAAGGCTCAATAGTCGCAAGTGTATTCATTGCTCTTTCTTCTAAATCGGAACCCACTAAAAAGCCGAACCAGCTCTTCTCCATTCCCAAGGTTAAGTTTTCAAGAATAGTCAGTTCATCGACGACGTGTAGTTCCTGAAAAAGGGTAGCGATACCCGACTCTCGTGCAGACTGGGTGCCATTTGGTGTGTACACCTTGCCATTAACTTTCATCGTCCCTTGCGTCGGTTGGATAGCGCCGGTAATCATTTTCACTAGTGTTGATTTTCCCGCCCCATTTTCGCCAATCAAACAATGGACAGTACCGGATTGGATTGAAAAGCTGACGTCATTAACAGCCCTGACGCCCGGGTAATCTTTGATAAGCCCCTCAATCGAAAGGACGGGTGTTGTATTCTGACTATTCAAGATGATCTCTCCTAATCACTGAGATTTTGAATATGTTGCTTAGGAGGAGAGGTCAGCGGTGGCTTTGCTGACCTCACATAGGGTTAGTTGCTGAACTGATTTTTTAGCCATTGCTCTGCGTCAGGCTTAGGCATTGACCAGTAAGAAATCGTGTATGCATCGTAGAAGAACTCTTGTGCTTCATCGCTTCTTGGTGCAACTTTCTTATTGATTACATCCATAACCAAATCGATGCGTCCACGAGCGGTTTCGATTGGCGGCAGACCCATTGACACTTTCAGACTTGATTCAGGATCGTAAATCTGACCAAATTCCACTGAGTCGAAGTCCACGCTGGCAACAATTTCAGTGACAGGTTTGCCGTTTTTGAACTTACCGCGACCTAGTTGGTTCAGACCAGCCATTGTGCCAACAGTCAGGTTTGAAGCCTCTGAGTATATTAGGTTCACCTCAGGTTGTTGAGTAAGAAGGTCTACGATGATCTGTTTCGCGGCTTCTTGACCACCACTGGCATCCAGAGCACCCAAGTTTTTTGCATTTGGCGAGACAGAAAGAACACCTTGAGCAAATGGGTTAGTACGACCAGAGGTAACTTCAGTGTGATTTGGCCAGCCTAGTTGCACCATCACAATAGGTTTATTCGGGTTTGCTGCCATCCACTCTTTAGCCATCTGCGCACCCATGTCGAACGATACGGTTGCTTCATCACTTCGGGCCGTTGGGATACCAGTGTCGGTAATAGGGCTAAAGAAAGAGGTCATCGCGATGTTTTCTTCCAGCGCTTCCATTACCCCCGGCGTTGCCGCTTCGCCATCCCAAATATGCAGAGATGCACCGTCAAATGCGCCCGCCGCTACCTGGTCAACGTTTTGAGTCATGACCGCTGAGTCAGCTTTGCCATCAAAAATGACCACTTCTGCACCATACTTCTCTTTTGCATAACGTTTTGCCTCAGTCGCTTGTGACTGATGGAAAACGTTCGACAAGTCTGAAACGAAAAACGCAATTCTTTCATTAGCTTGTACTGTGGCAGCGAGGCTTGAAGCGACAATAATACTCGTAGCAATAAGTCCTTTGTTAAACAGATTCTTTAAAGTCACTGACTTCATAATATTCTCCATTTTCTATTTGGTATTTACTCGTCGTCTTTGAAGCAACAGCTGCTTTTCTTCCTTTAATTAACGTTCTTATATAGCTGACAAAAGCAGTACAACACGTCCTTCTCATTGGGGTGAATTATCTTTCACAACGATGAAATATATTTCACGTGTTAAAAATTAGTGAACAAAATGTAACTGGTCAATGGTATACCGATACGATTTGTATCACTTTGGTCTCTAATTGTGATCGTGCGCACTATAATGCTCAAATTGATACGTTTGGTATCATTTTTACTTGTAAAGGTGTTTTTTTGTGCTTAATTTTTACACAGGTGAAATAAGTTTCACACATCAATAACATTTAGTGTCGATTGAGATTCATGGGTTTGAGCCAATAAAAAGGGCTCGTGAAATAATTGAAGGTAGATTTATGACGATGAGCGAGCGTGACGACATATTGAGACAAACCGCCAAGATCCTGACCTTACGTTATATGGAGAATCGCAGTCAGTCGGATATTGCTAAACAGCTTGGGTTGTCTACGGCGAAAGTGAATCGCGTTATCAGGCAAGCTCACGATGATGGCTTGGTTGAGATAACACTGAAGCTGCCTCAAGAGAGAATGCACAATCTCGAACAACACCTTATCAAATTGTTCGGTTTAAAGACTGCGGTCATTCAGCCCAGCCTGAGTAAAGATGACTCGGTGATAACGCAGCAAGTCGCATTAGCCGCTGGAGAGCTTTTAATAGAAACCGTCAAACCAGACAGCATTATCTGTATTAGCGGTGGTAAAACCATGGCTGAGATTGTAGAGCAAGTTAAACCAATGAGCTTCCCCAAAGTACGTGTCGTGCCTGCGACTGGGGGTATCCAGGGGCACCACTATACAGACGTAAATTATCTAGCTTCGAAACTGGCAGAGAAACTCGGAGGAACAAGTACTCAACTACACGCTCCGTTATTTGTCGATACGGATGAACAACGCGCTCTGTTGATGGAGATGCGCAGTGTTAAAGAGGTGCTTGATCTGGCGAGAAATGCGGATATCGCGCTGGTAGGTATAGGTTCAGTGGCGAATGAAAGCGACAGTTATTACGACTTGCGGACGCTTAGTGGTCATCAGACGGAAGCGTTGACGAGTACGCAATGTCAGGGGGAGATCCTTGCTCATCTTTACGACGACTACGGAAGAACGTGTGCAGATCATTTAAACCGCAAGCTAATTGGATTGAATCTAAAAGAACTTGGCAACGTTGAACACAGTATTGGCGTTGCCGCAACTCACTCAAAAGTGTCCGCGATGCTGGCAGCGTTGCGAGGTGGACTAATTAATGGCTTAGTCTCTGATGAAGACACAGTGGCAAGTGTTTTGGAACAAGCAGAATAGGGAACAATTATGCAAACAAGAGAAATTGGTAACTCAGGTATTCAGGCGTCGGTTATCGGGTTAGGAACATGGGCAATGGGTGGTTGGATGTGGGGTGGCACAGATGAAAAAGCCTCCATTGAAGCCATTCATGCGTCACTGGATAGTGGTGTTTCTCTTATTGATACCGCCCCAGCGTATGGCTTGGGTGTCTCAGAAGAGATTGTAGGTAAAGCGATAAAAGGTAAGCGAGACAAAGTGGTACTCGCAACCAAATGTGGATTAGTTTGGCATACCAATAAAGGTAATCATTTTTTCGACGAGAACGGGAAACCGGTACACCGTTACTTGGGCGCAGACGCGATTGAATACGAAGTTGAGCAGAGTTTAAAGCGTCTGCAAACCGACTATATCGATTTGTACATCACGCACTGGCAAGATCCAACCACCCCGATTAGCGAAACCATGCTAGCACTGGAATCGTTAAAACAGGCCGGGAAAATCCGGGCAATAGGCATCAGTAATGCGAGCAAAGAGGAACTGGCACAGTATCAGGCTGTAGGGACGGTCGATGCGGTACAGGAAAAATACAACTTGATTGAGCGTCAATTGGAGCAAACTTTGCTGCCAGCGACGATAGCATCAAATGTATCGTGTTTGAGTTATTCATCGTTGGCGATGGGCTTGTTAAGCGGAAGAGTGAGCCCAGAGCGTGTATTCACTGGCGACGATCAGCGAATTACTGACCCTATGTTTACGGTTAAAAATCGCCAATGGGTTCAGAAGTTCTGCCAGTCTATCGCGCCGATTGCACAGCAAAAAGACATAACGGTTGCTCAGCTAATCATCGCCGCGACCTTACAACAGCCGGGTATTACCTATGCGCTGTGCGGAGCACGTAATAGTGAACAAGCGATTGAAAACGCTAAGGCAGGAAATGTTCAGTTATCACAAGAAGATGTCGCTTTCATTGACGCTAAGTCTCGTGAGTTTTTTGGCCAATTAGAGTTGGCATAAACCGTAAGATTAAGAAGGCGTTAACTGGCTGGCAGGGAGCAATGATGGATAATCACACGACACGCTTTGGTCACCTAAAGGATCAAAACGATTTCGAAGTCGTCGTTATTGGTGGCGGAATCAATGGTATTAGTGTCTTTCGGGAGCTCGCACTTCAAGGTGTGAACGTCCTATTGATCGATAAGGACGATTTTTGCTCCAAAGCAAGTGCAGCGCCTTCTCGCATGATCCATGGCGGATTACGTTACTTAGAAAATGGTGAGTTTGGGTTAGTAAAAGAAGCGCTTTTTGAGCGGAATCGTTTGTTAAGTAATGCGCCACATCTGGTGGCACCGCTTGAAACGACGATTCCGATTTTTTCCACGTGGTCGGGGCTTTTCGATGGCATGTTTAAGTTTCTGGGCCTCAAAGATCGTCCATCTCAGCGTGGTTCTGTGGTGATAAAAATTGGTCTTAGCCTGTACGACTGGTTTACAAAGCGTGACCAAATGATGCCAAAGCACAAAATGCACTCAGCTCATGATACGCATCAGCGCTGGCCTTTAATGGGAAAGCAAGTTAAACACAGTGCAACCTATTTTGATGCGTGGATCAGTTCTCCGGAACGTTTAGCGATGGAGCTGATTCAAGAGGGAGTAAACGCTGGTGGTGTGGCGTTGAATTACAGCAAAGTCACTCACCTCGAAAATGGAGAACTGGTATTAGCTAGCCAAACAAGTGAGCAAGTAGTAAGGGTTGAAACCCAGCAAATTGTGAATGCAACTGGAGCCTGGGTTGATTTCACGAATGGTTTATTAACGGCACCAAGTCAATATATGCAAGGAACTAAAGGTTCGCACATTATTGTTGAAAATGAGCAATTGTTGTTCGAGCTAGATGGCAACATGCTGTTTTATGAGAACAGTGAAGGTCGTGTCTGCATACTGTTCCCGTACTTCGGTAAGGTGCTGATTGGTTCAACTGATATTCCTGTGAGTGATCCTGAGACGGTTCGCTGTACGGACGAAGAGATCCAATACCTGTTGGAATCTCTCAGAGGAATATTACCGGGGCTCGACATTAGCGAAGACCAAATTGTGTATCAGTTTTGCGGGGTAAGACCTTTACCTTCCGTCCATACTTCGACAACAGGTCAGATACCTCGCAGCCATTCAATTAAACGAAATCGAGTTGAGTCTACAGACATCTATTCACTGATTGGCGGTAAGTGGACGACGTTTCGCGCCTTCGGCGAAGAAGTGGCTGACGAAATACTTGTTTCTCTCGGCAAGGAAAGAATTTGCAGCACTAAGCAGAAGCCGATAGGTGGTGGAGAGAGATATCCCGTGAGCAAAGTAGACCGGCAAGCATATATCAATACGTTAGCTCATCAATACCACGCTTATTCAAAGGCACAGATAGAGGCCTGGTTTACGCGCTACGGCACGCGATGCGAAGCATTGCTTGAGTGGCTGGTGGATTGTCATGATTCGGAACTCTCGTCACTTAGCTACTACACCAAAGGCGAATTGAACTACATCCTGAAGCATGAATACGTCGAAACCACACTGGATATTTTATTACGTCGCACCTCTATCGCGATCGAAGGCAAACTTAACAACTCTGTTTTTGACGAGATATCGACTTTGGTTGCTCAACATTTTAACTGGAGCGATTCAGAGCAGGCAACAGACCGAATGAATACCAAGAAAGTGTTGTCGCGTTTCCATGGTGTGGAACTCGATATTGCGCCGGTAGCGAATCAACTAAAGCGCACCGCAACGATTACGGACAACAACCAATCATTAAATGGAGAAGAGTATGTATTTAACCAGTAAAGTCAGGATGAACCGCCTGTTTAAACAGGGTCGATGCCTCGATGTTGCTATCGACCACGGGGTTTGCAATGAACCTATGTTTCTAGATGGGCTGGAGGATATGGCTTCGGTAGTGAATCAACTTGTACAAGCCAAACCTGATGCCATTCAAATGAATGCCGGGCAAGCCGATCTTCTACAAACCGTAGACGGTAAAGATAAGCCTGCGCTGGTTATGCGAATAGATTTAGGCAATCCCTACAATGCTGAAAGACATCGTCATATGTGGTCATTGTTGCAAAACGCCGAACAACCGCTGATTCAAGCGTTACAAATGGACGCTGCATGTGTGGTGGTCAATCTGTTTATGCTGCCGGATGAACCTGAACTGTTCAAGCAGTGTGTGGCCAATATAAGCAGAGTTAAAGCGGAGTGCGAAAAGTACGGTATGCCACTGATGATAGAGCCGTTGGTGATGCAGCCGAACACACAAGGTCAGGCCTATATGGTCGATGGGGATTGTCAGAAAATCGTTACACTGGTTCGCATGGCTCGTGAGTTGGGTGCTGATATAATCAAAGCCGACCCAACCACAGATGCAGAAGATTTCCACAAAGTCGTAGAAGCGGCTCGTTGTCCAGTATTAGTGCGCGGCGGCGGACGTGAAGATATTGAATCCGTATTCAATAAAGCTCGAGCTCTGTTAGATCAGGGAGCTCTAGGCATGGTTTACGGTCGCAATATTTATCAGCACCCGAATCCAAGCCTTGTGGTCGATGCGTTAATGGCGATGATTCATCACGGCGCGTCTACGTCTGACGCGATGAATATCTACTTTGGTGAAAGTTAAAAATTGGGAGGGAGTATGACGTCATACGCACTTGGAATTGACTGCGGCAATACGGCAATAAAAGCAGCCTTGTTTGATAGTCATGGAGCTGAAATTGATACCGTTGCGATTAATTTTCCGACGCATATTCCTAAACCTGAACATACCGAAGCAGACATGAATGAATGCTGGCAGTTATGCGCAGATGTAATCAAACGTCTCATCGAAAAAACCAACATTGATAACTTGAGCATCAAAGCTATCGGTGTTAGTGGACATGGTAATGGCTTGTATCTTCTTGATGAAAAGCGTTCTCCTCTGTTGGCTATCAAGTCACTTGATAATCGCGCGGCTTGTGAAGTACAAGCTCTAGAATCATCAGACGGGTATTTGGATCTCAAGCGCAGAAATCGACAAGGTGTTTGGTCATCTCAAAGTGCGGTTTTGCTGATGTGGCTCAAACAGAATAGCCCTCAAACCTATGAAAGAATTGGTCAGGTTCTGTTTTGCAAGGACTACATTAACTTTCAGCTAACGGGAGAGTGTATTACCGAGTGGAGTGATCTTACGGCTTCTGGACTGTTTGATTTTGAACAGGACAAAGTATCAGAAGCGCTGCTTCGTCACTATGACTTAGCTGATATTCAAAACAAGTTGCCCATGATCGTTGAAGGCAACCAGATTATTGGTGGAATAACTGATGCAGCATCAAGATTGACCGGACTGGCTACAGGGACGCCGGTTATCGCTGGCTTGTTTGATGTTGTTGCGGGTGCGTATGGTTCTGAATCGACGAATATTGGCGACGTATCTGTTGTGGCCGGAACATGGAATATCAACCAAGTGGTCACGGATTCACTCCCGCCAGAGCAAGTGTTTATGGCGTGTAAACTCACGAGGCAGGGTTATCTGGCGATTGAATCCAGTACTTGCTCGGCTTCTAACCTGGAATGGCTAGTGCAACGCTTTTTTGCTGCCGAAAGGGAGCAGGAGGTTAAGCAGGGTAGCAATATATTTGAGAGCCTTAATCGCAAGCTAGAAGACGTAGAACGGCAAGATGCTTTGCCTGTTTTCCTTCCCTATCTTTATGGGTCTACTGAGCGAACAGCAACGGCGGCAAACCTCTTTGGCCTTAAAGGTTGGCATGAGGACATTCATATCGTTTATGCCTTCTACGAAGGAATTGTGTTCGCCCATTTGGAGCATATTCAACGCTTGCGTGAGTCTGGCTACAAGGTCGAAACCATCTCTATCAGTGGCGGCGCTTCGAGAAGTGACTACTGGTGTCAGTTGTTTGCAGATGTGCTTGATGTAAAGGTTATTGCGATGAACTGCAAAGAAGTTGGCGCAAGAGGTGTGGCGATGCTGGCATTGGAGGCGGTAAAAAGGGGCTCTGAACCTGAAGAAAACCAATATGTTAGTCAAAGAGTTTTCACCCCTGTAGACGATCGCAGAGCCTATTATAAACGACGTTTTCAGAAATATTGTGAAGTAAGAGATGTTCTAAACACGATTTAGTCAGCTTGTTTAAGTTTTCTGGCCACTTAATAGCTGTGGTTGGATGATTTCGCGCAGAATAAATTAATTCAGATATTGATACTAATTGTATCGATATAAGTTATGAGGTGAATTATGAGTCAATTTATTGTTTTACCGAAGTTTTTAGAAGTTGGGGAAGGCGCTCTCAATCGCGCTGGGGATATTGCCATTCAACTCGGATGCAAGCGAGTGATGATAGTGTCAGACAGGGTGATGGCGTCGCTCGGGCAAGTTGAGCATATTAGGGAGATCATCAGTCAAGCGGGTTTAGAAGCGGATGTGTTTACTGACACAATGCCAGAGCCGACGGAAACGTCGATCCTTCCCGCCGTCACACAAGCAATAGATGGTAACTACGATGGCATTGTTGCGCTTGGGGGCGGCAGCGTGATCGATAGTGCGAAAGCCATCGCGTTATTGGCGCAATACCGAGGTCGTATCCGTGATTATTCCGTTCCTAACATCGTAACGTCACCAATTATGCCGCTCATTGCTATTCCTACCACGGCAGGAACCGGATCTGAAGTGACGCGAATGACCATCATCACTGACGAATCTAATGATGAAAAGCTGTTATGCATGGGGCCTGGATTGATCCCGTCGGCTGCGATTATTGATTTTTCCTTAACGATGACCGCACCGGCTCGAATCACGGCTGATACCGGTATTGATGCACTGACGCATGCCATTGAAGCTTATGTAAGCGGCAAATCGGGGCTATTCACGGATCAGCATGCAATACTGGCAATGAAACTCATCGCGCCAAATCTTCGCGAAGCGGTAAACAACCCTGAAAATAAACGGGCTAAAGAGCAGATGATGCTTGGCGCGACGTTAGCAGGGATGGCGTTTTCTAATGCATCCGTTGCGCTGGTTCATGGGATGAGCCGTCCAATTGGCGCTCATTTCCATGTCCCTCACGGGATGAGCAATGCGATGCTTTTGCCGACGGTAACCGAATATTCTATTCCTGCTGCAAAAGAGAGATATGCAGACTGCGCTCGTGCGATGGGCGTTGCTGACACGTCCATGAGTGATGATGGTGCGGTGGCTTTACTGCTTGAGGAACTGAAGCAAATCAATAAAGACCTGTCAGTCCCTTCAATGAGTGAATTTGGGATTGATAAACAAGCCTTTTGGTCGAGTTTGGAAGTCATGTCAGAGCAAGCGCTGGCTTCCGGATCGCCTAACAATAACCCCCGAGTACCGGATAAGGAAACCATGATTGAGCTTTATAAAGCCGCTTGGTAGCGATACACCACAACGTAGCTAAAACAAAATTCAGCCCTGAATATAATCCAAGGAAGAAAGTATGATCAGTAATTTCATCAATAATGATTACGTAGAAAGCACATCTGAAAAGCAACAAGCCGTTTATGACCCGGCGACAGGAGAGATCCAAAACCACGTTATTCTTTCGACACGACCGGAAGTCGAGATGGCAATTGAATGTGCTCAGACCGCATTTCCAGCTTGGGCTGCAACAACGCCTCTGAATCGTTCACGCGTTTTATTTAAATTCAAATCGCTGCTGGAAGAAAGCCGCAATGAACTCGCTGAACTCATTAGTCGCGAACATGGCAAAGTGTTTAGTGATGCGTTAGGGGAAATAACGCGAGGGCTAGAAGTTGTCGAATTCGCCTGTGGTATTCCGCATTTACAAAAAGGTGAGCACAGCTTAAATGTTGGATCTGGCGTGGATTCTCACTCACAAATGATGCCATTGGGTGTGGTGGCCGGGATTTCTCCATTCAACTTCCCCGTCATGGTACCAATGTGGATGTTCCCAATTGCGATTGCGACGGGTAATACGTTCATTCTAAAACCATCAGAAAAGAACCCCTCCGCTTCTCTGTTTGTCGCCGATTTACTCAAACGAGCCGGGCTACCTGACGGTGTATTTAATATTGTTCAGGGGGATAAAGAAGCGGTAGATACATTGCTGCAAGACGATAGAATTCAAGCGGTGAGTTTTGTTGGTTCTACCCCTATCGCAGAATACATTTATTCAGAAGGCGCTAAATATGGTAAGCGCGTTCAGGCGCTTGGTGGCGCTAAAAACCACATGGTTGTCATGCCAGACGCTGACCTTGATGGTGCCGTCAATGCGTTGATGGGCGCTGCCTATGGTGCTGCGGGAGAACGTTGTATGGCGATATCTGTTGCAGTTGCTGTCGGTGGTGATACCGCGGATGCACTTTCTCGTCAGCTTCAGGATAAGTTAGCCACACTAAAAGTTGGTCAGGGATATGGTCAATCGATTGAGAATGACATGGGACCGTTGATTACGAAAGAGCATAAGCAAAAGGTGTGTGGCTACATTGAGAATGGTGTGGAGCAAGGCGCGGTTCTTGTCGTAGACGGCAGAGAGTTAGAACTGGCCAAGTCGAGCAACGGCTATTTTGTCGGTGCGACTCTGTTCGACCACGTTACAACCGACATGACCATCTATAAAGAGGAAATCTTTGGCCCTGTGCTTTGTATTGTAAGAGTGGATAGCTACCAGCAAGCGCTTAATATCATCAATGAGCACGAATACGGTAACGGTACCGCTATTTTTACCGCCGATGGCGATACCGCACGTGATTTCACAACCAATGTCCAAATCGGCATGGTCGGGGTTAATGTTCCTATTCCTGTACCAATGGCATTCCACAGCTTTGGTGGCTGGAAACGTTCACTGTTCGGCCCGCTTCACATGCATGGTCCAGACGGTGTACGTTTCTTCACTAGAATGAAAACCATCACAACGCGGTGGCCTGAATCCAACGTTAAAGTTGATAATAGAGAACACACACAATCACAAGCCGAATTCGTCATGCCAACAATGAAATAACGCATTGACGTGAGGAGGTAAGTGGTAGGTTTGCTTTTGATGTTTGTTCATTTAGTGTAGGGACTAATTGGATACGCGATCCTGTCCTCTTCATGTTTTTAATGGTTCACTTCTCTCCGAGGAGTGAGCTTTTCATTACCACAAAAACAAGGAGAAGGTGATGATAGCCACCAGCCTAACACAGTCCTTAGAGACTTGGCGTCGCCCTGTTGTTAACAGTATTCTGGCGGGAATCTATGTAGTCTCGCTGAGTACTACTGCGTTTGCTGCGCAAGGCCCTGGTCTCGGTAACCTGAGTTATAGTTCGAGCGAAGCGTTTACTCATGTATCTAGCCCCCTCATTGATGATTCAACCAATTTCCTACCTCCTGATTACCCTAGCACGAAACATTACGGCGTAAATGTAATGACCATGCTAAATGGTTATATGGTTGGTGTTTTTGCGCCCGATAGTGGCGGAGGCCCCGGCGGATGGGTTGCTGTCGATGTATCTAACCCTACAGCGATGCAACTTGTTAAAACAGTTTATGAGCCAGATCTGTCAAATACCAATCGGACAGGTGATGGCTTGAGAACGTCTGAGTTCAGGGAACCTCATTCGTTTGGTCTTGGTGAGAATAATACCATTGCAATCCAGACAGGTAAGGGCATTGAAATCTGGGATTGGTCCGATGTTAACAATCCAGTTCGTTTGTCTAAGCTCGCTATTTCCGGCGTTAATTTCGGTGACTATAACAATGTCTCCTGGCAACTCTTTTGGCAAGCTCCGTACTTGTATGTTGCAAGAGGCAACGCAGGTTTATCGATTGTCGACACCCGTGATATGAGTAACCCTACTTTGGTTAAAACAGTTCCGAATTCAGCACTTGGCGGGTTTAACGTAGGACCGATATTTGCGCTCGGAAATCGCATGTTTATATCCAGTATGGAAGGTACTGCAGGTTTTTCGATCCTCAATATTGATGACCCTACCAACCCGGCGCTCGTGAAAACAGTGAATAGCCTACCGGAGAAGTACTACGCGTCGTGTTGGGACGGCAAGTATGCCTATTTTGGCGCGCGAAGTACTACTGATTCGTTGCGAATATACGATACAACTACCACGCCAATGGTGCTGGTTAATGAGTCGTTAACAGGCTTTGAGAACTTATATTGTAACGTGCAAGACAATAAACTCTTTCTTGGAAATCAAGACGATATTGCAGTACTAGATATAAGCGATATTAACAATATCCAAGAGATAGGCAGAAGTTCTCTTAACGCGACCAGTACCAATACCGATCATGGTCAGGTTTTCCCATTCGGAAACTTGGTCTGGGTGGGTAATGACCACGGCTCAGGCAGTGGTCTTATTGCGCACCAAAGTAGTCCGGATATGGTACCACCTTACATTTCTGCAACTGACCCTGCGATAGAATCTACGTTACAGCCGCTGACAACACGTATTGGTATTGCACTTTCTGACAGTGTGTTGATGGAGTCTGTGAACAGCACTACGTTTGCGGTTACTAAATTGGGAAGCAGTACGCCTCTTCAAGGGGAGTACAGTGTGAACCTAGGATTTATCCATTTCACACCTGCTCAAGATCTTGAAGCAGACAGTATTTATCAAGTGGTATTAGAGGGAATAGAAGACTTCGCAGGCAACCCAATGGCTCGAACGGAATATCGATTTGCCACTGGTTCTCAAGCTGGGCATGACATCAGTGTCACCACAAGTGATAAAGTGACATTGGGCAGCAGTATTAACGTTAGTGCTACTAGCTCTCCAATGTTAGGCGGCACTATGGAATACTCTTGGAACTTCGGTGATGGCACTGCTTCAACGGCTTTTTCATCCAATAGCAGTGCAAGTCACATCTACAGCGCTCCCAACAATTGGTCCGCGGTCGTCACAGTACGTGAAACAACAATTGATGGTGTGTTTGAAAGCAGTAAGTCGATGCCAATAACGGTATATAGAAAACCTACGGCCGTTTCTCCGACAGCATCTTCAACAATCATTGAATCCGGCGGTCAAGTCATAGTAGTTAATGAAGACAACGATTCAGTCAGTGCCATCAGTAATAGCGCGCCATACAACAAACTTTGGGAAACCGCAGTAGGTGATCAGCCCAGAACCTTAGCCGCAGCTCCTGATGGAAATGTGTGGGTTGTGAATCAGGCTGATTCTACCATTTCTATTCTCTCCAGCGTAGGACAATTGGTCGAGACAATTTATCTTCCAAGAGCTTCGCAACCCTATGGAATCGCGTTTTCTCCTGATGGAAATGATGTGTTCGTTTCATTGCAGGCGAGTGGTCAGCTGGTGAAAATTGATCCTAGCTCGCGAAATATTGTGGCGACAACCGATGTTGGGTATAGCGCTCGTGGCCTAGCAATAGACAATTCTTCATCGCAAGTACTGGTGACCCGATTTATTTCTCCTCAATCCTATGCTGAAGTCGTCGCAGTTGATGTCGTTAGTATGTCCATCGACACCAACTATCAAATTGCAAAGGATACGATAACTATTGATGGGCCAGACCGCAGTCGCGGAGTGGCGAACTACTTAAGTTCAGTTGTCATTTCGCCCGATGGATACAGCGCTTGGGTCCCATCAAACAAGGCCAACGTGGATCGCGGTTCTTACTTAGAGGGTGATGACGCACAAAAGCTAACCTTCGAAACCACAATCCGGGCGGTAGTTAATCGGTTAGATTTGACTGCTCAAGCAGTTCAGTCAAACGCTTTAGACATTGACAATCGTGCGCAACCTAAAGCGGTCGTGTTTAGTGATATTGGCGACTTAGCATTCATTGCCTTAGAAGGACAAAACAGCATCGAGATTCGAAGTACCTACACTTCAAATCGAGCAGGAGAAATTTTTGATACTGGTTTAGCTCCTCGCGGATTAGTGTTGTCGGGCAATACGCTCTTTGTACACAATTTTATGTCCCGAACGATTTCTGTTCATGATGTCGAAGAGTTCTTACAGAGCAGGGGCAATATATCTACGGTGGCGCAAATTGGAGTTGTTGCGAATGAAGTACTTCATCCGAGGGTGTTGAAAGGAAAGCAGATATTCTACAACGCAGCTGACGCCAGAATGACTCAAGACGGTTATATATCGTGTGCTAGCTGTCATGCTGACGGAGACAGTGACCACCGAGTCTGGGATTTTAGTGACCGTGGTGAAGGGTTGAGAAATACGATTTCATTATTGGGCAAAACAGGAACCGGAAACGGCCGAGTTCACTGGACTGCAAACTTCGATGAAATTCAGGATTTCGAAAACGATATTCGTTATGCATTTGGTGGTCGAGGCTTTATGGTCGATGCTCTGTTCAATCTGACTGAGAATCCATTAGGCACGGCTAAATTTGGAAAAAGCGAAGATCTGGATAACCTTGCATTCTATGTAAGTAGTCTGAACAAGTTTCCACAAAGTCCAAATCGAGACAACACGGGATCTCTAACTGCGGAAGCGCAAACGGGTCAGGCTCTGTTTGCTGCCAAAGGATGTGATTCATGTCATTCGGGAGTTTATTACACTGACATGCAGAGACATGATGTCGGAACGATGGATGCAACTTCTGGCCTTGGTAGCGGAACGTCTTTATCTGGTATAGGGTTCGATACACCAAGTCTAATTGGTCTTTGGGCAAGTGCGCCGTATTTGCATAATGGCCAAGCAGCTACGTTAGATGACGTGTTGCAAACTGGCTCGCAGCATACGGTGTCTAGTAGTACCGAAAGAGCTGCATTGGTGGCCTATCTTGAGCAAATTGAGTATGAAGGACCTGCAATTGTGGTAGCCGAACCTCCACAAGCAACGAGCTACACTTACCTTAGTGACTTGAGCGAAACCTATTCTACCAATGGTTGGGGGCCTATTGAGAAAGATACCAGTGTTGGTGAAAGCGCTGCCGGAGACGGAGTTACTATCTCTATTGGCGGGAGTGAGTTCAGCAAGGGGCTCGGTGTTCATGCTTATTCCGAAGTGATTTATGACTTAACTGGTGGAAACTATGACCAATTTACCGCGTTCATCGGTGTCGATGATGAGAGCGGTAGTGCAGGCTCTGTGGTGTTTGAGGTCTGGTTAGATGGTGTTATGGCTTATCAGAGCGATACGTTAGTAGGAAATGATGTGGCGAAGTATGTCTCGGTCAATATTAGTGACACTGTGCAAGAGCTCAAACTAGTTGTAACCGATGGCGGTGATGGCGTTGGTAATGACCATGGTTCCTGGGGTGATGCAAAACTTCGCACGCCAAGCCAGGGAGGTTCTGCTGCGGTGCCTGGGCTGTTCTACGGAACCCTTTCTGGAGACATTAACGTGACGGATCCAAACCCTAAAACGTCGATCACGACGAGTTTGAGCGAAACGGAAGATTCGATAGCGGGTAATACTACGGAGGTTTACACAGGCTATATCTATGACGCCGATGGGCAGATTTCGTTCAGTGAAAACAATGACGATAAGACGCGCCTTTGGATTGATGGTCAGCTCGTATTAAGCAGTGATTTATGGAGTGACCGTGTGTCTACCGCTAATCTCAATTTGTCACCAGGATGGCATCAGTTCGAACTCAGATTAAGTAACGGTAACGGTGGTAGTGGTGCCCATACCGGATTTGCGTTTGCTTATGATCCAAATGGTGGCACGAACTGGGTTCATCCATCAGACAATGGAACAGGAAACTTGTTTATGACTGAAGATCCGGGCAGTAACTAAGTCATAGTTCGTTGTTTCATTCGGAGTTAGAAGTAAGAGGGACAATATAGACTCGACCCACTAAAAGGGCTTACTGCAAAGTAAGCCCTTGTCTTTACGTGTATTTCAACTCATGCAGTTGCGCTTACCTGTTAAAAGCAATAGGCTACGTTTAGCCACATTAAACTTTTCAGGAAGCAAGACGCTCTATGTCCATTACTCAATCGCCAAGTTCAAGTAAAGGTTCGACTCTTGATCGTGTACTACAAGTGTTGCGGACTGTCGCCAAAAGCCGCGGACAAATGAATCGAGAGTCAATCGCAGAACAACTCTCAATGCCGATTGCTTCTGCTAACAAGTTGATCACTCAACTGGTCTCGCTTGGGTATCTGCAAGAAAACATAGTTCGCCACGTCATAGCGGGTCCAAAACTTAAGTCACTGGCACACGATATCCTTAAGAACCAACGTTTCTCTGATATGCGTACTTCAGTTTTGCGTGTGCTCTCCGATAAGATCGGAGAAACGTGTGGTATCTCGGTCCCGAATGGGATTGAGATGATTTACTTTGAACGAGTGAACTGTAACTGGCCGTTACAAATCAATCTGGCAGAAGGCAGTAGTGCGCCTATCGCTGCAAGCGCATCCGGCAAACTCTACCTTTCGACACTTGAGGAGAACATCAGAGAAAATGTAATCCAGCATATGGGGCTTACGGAATACACTCCGCAGACCATTACGCATGAAAGGTTATTTCTGGAAGAGTTGCGCAGGATTCAAGACCAAGGATTCGGTGAAGACAATGAAGAGTTCATTGACGGAATGGTGGCAATATCAGTGCCGATTCGGTCAAACGGGGTAGATTTTGGATATCTGTTTTGTCACGCACCAAGCTTTAGAACTTCACTTGAAAAGTTAAAAACCTATATTCCGGACATGCAATCTGCAGCCGAAGAGATATTGAATTTTACCATCGAAGAATTAGGCTTAAGCTAATTCAAATCGCGATGTTTATTATTTAATGTTTTGGAAATTGCGCCAACATATCTCTGTAAACCATCTCTAGATTTACCTGCGCTGAACGTAGGATAGGGAGATAGTTTTCTAAGTCTGAGACGCTTTTGCGGCTTTTTGGACAATGACAAAACAGAGCAGCTAAAAAGTTTCCTTCTTGATCATAGAGTGGGAGTGCGATAGCTGCCATTCCATCAATGAACTCCTCATCATCAATGCTGTAGCCTCGTTTTTTAATTAAGCTGAGCTCTTTCTTAAGCGTTTGTATATCGGTAATGGTATTTTTGGCGTGTCGGGTTAGTTCCATTTTGCTTAGTACACGGCGCAATTGTGTTGTAGAAAGGGTACTTAAAAACAGTTTCCCACTCGCCGACGCCCATAATGGAATAGGAAAACCAACAGGAATAACAATTTGTAGCGGCCAGTTTGTTTGGATTCGATCGTAGTAAACCATGTGATCACTTGGCGTATCGTTAGCTAACGCAAGTCCACAAGTTTCTTTTAGCTTCCTTGATAAGCCATGTAGTATTGCCTGGCGCTGAAGTTTGTGTTGATTTGTCCAGTTTACATCTAAAGCGATAGAAACCAGCTGAGCACCAGGGTAGAAATGGCCACGCTCATCTGTCTGGACATATTCTGCCTCTTCTAGCTGTTGGAGTAGACGATGGCAGGTAGGTTTAGGGATGCCCGATTCGAAAATGATGTCGGAAGCCGAAACTGGGCTTTTAGATTGGCCTACTCGTTGGATTACATCAATGAGACGATCTACAGAGTTTATTTTTTCCGACACCTTAAACCTCATTGATAGCAGCGCGTAACTAATTGGTTAGTTGTAAACCATAAGACGTTATATTCCCAAACTATTTCGCGACTTTCAATAAGCTATGTGATTCATTGGCGTGACTGAGTATTGGAATACTAGAGCTATCAACCAGTGATTCTGCTCGGCCTTGTGTAGGAGCGTCCAAAATGAATAGATTTCCAGATTGAGGGAACCGCTCTTTTTCCTCAGAGGTTAACTCGTAGTCTGCAGTAGCGACAAAAAGAGTCGTAAAATTTTCACCGCCAAAAGTGCAGCGAGTGGCATGTTTTACTGGCAACTCTATTTGACCGAGTTTAGCCGGTTTTCCGATACCCTTTTTGTTGGGAGCGTAGAATGAAACCATGCCGCAATCCCAATGACACACAAGTAGGTTACCTGAGTTATCCACCGTTAGCCCGTCAGGATAACCTTGCTGCGGTGTAAACTCTACAAAGACCGATTTATCGATTATTATCGTCATCGAATCATCGAGTTGATACTCAATAACTTTTCTTTGAAACATGTTTGAACAGTATGCGCGCTTTAACTCTGGATTGAACGCTATTCCATTAGCCACACTAAAATTGTCGTCCATTTCAATGGCAAGACCGTTATCGAACTGGAAGAGCTTTCCGTCCGGAGACTCAAGATCTTCACCATTCATTGAACCAAACCACAGCTTTCCATTCGGAGCGGTAACTGCATCGTTCAGATGAAGGTTGGAAGCCTTGGAGCATGGGTCGATGATGGGCACGTATTCATCAAAAAATGAAGAACAATAGAAAAGCCCTTGTTTGCTTGCGCAGAGCCAACCGTTGTTATCACATCGAGCGATAGCGGTGATATCGAATGGCACGTTGAAGGTTTCTGTAGTGCGCCAACGCATGTTCAATTTGTAAATGGATTTACCCGCGGCGTCTATCCAAACCAGTTCTCTGCTCTCTGGTAACCAGATAGGGGACTCACCAATGTTGCATACGACATTTTTCAATGGATGCATTACTATTCCTATAATGATATGATTTGTATCAATATGGATTGTTTGTTGCTAAAATGCAAGTTATTCCATATCATTGTTGATAGTCTTTATAGCGCCAGAACTCACATACATTTCGTATGACTTATGTTTTTAATATCTGAAAAGTAGCTTAAGCCCTGAAAGGGCTGTACTAGATTATGTTAGATTAAGCAGAATAGGGTGTTAATAAATTATCTCGTAAGTCACTAGACTAGTGATGGTTAGATGAACCTCGTAATCCTCCTCATGATAATAGATACCTTGCAATATTTATTTTCCCGTAATCTCACCATCTTTGAATTTGAATATATGCTTTTCGAACAATTGCGTCAGTGTTGGATACTCGCAGGCGGAGCTGACTAGCTCGGCTAAGCAACCTTTGAGCCAACAAAGTTGATATGTATCACAAAGTTGATGTGTATCCATTGACTTGCTTTTGCCCCAAAACGTATATGGAATCCACGTATTTACAAAGTGATTTAGCAATTAAAGTTAAGATGCG
>ERZ1673961.211-NODE-211-length-28615-cov-20.696359_pt1 | contig 28615 bp, 29 predicted proteins | sample MGYA00580189_ERZ1673961 | MGnify/ENA primary metagenome ERZ1673961 (study PRJEB41334, sample SAMN05608105) | rock metagenome | biome: terrestrial subsurface; feature: shale formation; material: shale | place: USA: Pennsylvania ... | reverse complement strand
TTCTGACGAAACGGATCAATCTATCAATCTGGTCTTCGTTTGCTGTGTCGAAGCTAAGCGTAATAGAGAGATTGTCATAGTTAGGTATGTCGGCAGAACCTCTAAAGTCTAAATTAAGCTCGTCTACAAGTAACTTTAGTTCGGTTAAGAAGTTTTCGAACTTTTCCTGGTTGGTCTCCGCAAAGACTGACTTGGCGAACGCAGAGATATTAGTGTGATTGTCCACTAATAAATCTTCCCCATTATCATGGAGAAACCCTCTTATCATCGGGACTAAATCATCCGGTGCTAAAACTTTTTGGTCATTATAAAAGTCAGAAGTTAGGAACGCCTGTTTATACTTTTCGAGAATATCATTCATCATATCTACTTGAACCCCTTATTTTGATGCTGTAGCAATCATTGCTTTCATACGGCTAAGTATGTTTTTTGCTCTTTCGTCATTTTCTAATTCACTAGCAGGAACCCTAACGTTTAACTTTTTGGCCAGCTCGTTAATAGCAGCAATAGTCTTTTTACTTGGTTTCTTAATACGTTTTGCCTCTTCTACATATTTAGATAGTAATTTGGCGTTACTAATCGCTTGAGAAGGAATTTTCAGGCCAGTCTTCGATTCCAACTGTTTTGCGTAATCAAGAAACTTTTTAGATGGAGTACTTGGGACATCATCTTCGTGAGCTTTTATAAATTCTAGAGCTTTACCAAAGTCAGTCATTTTAAGCGCTGGTGGCTGGATCTTTTTGAAAGAGCATATTTGTGAAATCTTTCTTCGCATAGCGTCAGTTACCAACCAAGGGTGCTCTCGTAGCCATTGCCTCGCTTTAGCCTCACTTGCTAAGGCCTGTCTGGGCATTGGTAGGCCGAGCCCCTTACAACGCTTCCGAAGTTTATCTTTGGTTTGGTTTGAAAGTGGCATGTTAGGATTCACACCGTCTCTTGGTGTTTTATCAAACAGGTTTTTATTCAGGAAACCTATTAGCTTTTCAGTATTTTCAATTTGAGTATTTATAAATTCCAGTGACGCTGCTTCTGCTTCTCGTTGAGGGAGTTTACTCATGTCAGAAAGTTTGAGTTCCCATTTGGCGGTAGTACCAGGGCTTTTATATGAATCAGGTAGTGCCTTATACAATTCAATCCCTTTTGGGGTGATATCAATCGAAGGGTTTTTACCCTTGCTAGTATACGCTACGAACTCACGCATTAAGATAGTTGCGATTTGAGTTGGCCTAGTCGCTGGTGTCCCAATGCCTTTTGATTCTTTGAGTGAATTCCTAAGAATAGGATTAGGCTCGAATTTTGCCGCATGGTACATCGCAAAAAGCAGTGAGGCCTCAGTGAAGAGAGGGGGCTTAGTTGTAGTAGACTCCTTTAGCTCAACATCTGGAATTGAAACATTGCTTTTGTCTAAATCGTTTAAGCTGATAGTTTGGACGGTCTCTTTACCTTTAAAATAATGTTCCCACCCAGTTTCTATACAAGATCGCTTTGTGATCTTGAAACTAGATACCGGTTCTCCAAAAAGCCCATGGGTATCGAATTTTAAAACCCCTTCTTGAACTAAATATTTTGATGGAGGCAAATGTGCTTGCAAGTAATGCGACGTAATTTCTTCAAAGACCTGAAGATCTAGTCCCTGTAGCTCTCCTGGTTTAGGTATAACAACAGGAGCTAGAGCATCGTGTATTTTATCTCCTGGCGTATAGCAGCTTGGTTTGAAACTTGCGCAGGTATCGTCTTGTCCCGTTTGAATAGCAGCGACTTTAAGGGCGGCTTGGCCAAATTGGTCCCATTTTGCTAGTTGAGTACATTTGTCGGCAATATCCCTAGGGTTATAATCTTTGTCAGAAATCTCTTGTTCTTCACCTCTTGGGTAAGTGATAAAACCAGAATCGTATAGGCGTTGTGCTGCATTGAGGACATCAGTGGCACTAGCGTTGCTAATCAGACTCTGTAGTTTGGTCAGTGATAAAGGCTTTGGTGGGGCAGAAGTCCCCATACTTTCATTTATATCTAAATCCAATATGCTCGCTTGCTTAAGCCTTTCCGTAAAATCCATCATAATAGATTTGTCGATATAAAGAGGTTTAGGTCTATTGTTTATGGTTAACTCCTCGACTTCTTCCTCAGACATATCAGGCGATATTTTGGTTGCTAGATTTTTTTCATCCCACTTTACGCCAGGGATAGGGGAGTCATAGTCGGAGTCTTTTATCTCTGGAAGGTATCGGCCTTCAAAACTTACAGCGCCGTTACACCTGATCAGCGGTACCGGACGAAAGTGAGTTACAGATTTAAAGTTTGCTCTTTCTTGATGACGATGGTAAGTAAAACCTACAACAGTCGACTGAACTCGACCAACAGATGTCGTTGAGCTTTTCTTATCCCCTGAGCCTAGGTACTTTCCAAGCATTCCCCTTCTTGAGTAATAAGTGTAGGTGGCAGTAAGAACCATGGCTGCGTAATCTGCCATACGACGACTAGACCCAGCTAAATATTCGCCGTAGTATTGAGATGCATCGACCATTTCATCGAAAGAGGTTTGTATTGCATCCTTGGATAACCCCTTTGTTAACCAAACTCGTTTTAATGGGCCATCGTATTTAAGGAAATCTAAAATGCTACGGTATATGACTTCACCTTCTCGGTCTGGGTCTGTAGCACCAATGACTAAAGTCGCTTTGTCGACATACTGTTTAAGTAATTGGATTCGCTCTCCTGGTTTTCTTGCCGGGTATCCGTCACGAGCTGGTATGTCCGGACAAACTTTATAAGGAACCTTGCGAGGGATGCGTTCGTGAGTACGAGGATCGTTCCAACTGAAGTTCTGTATTTGCTCTGTAGGGGGAGACAGTTCGAGGAAGTGACCTGCGGCATACCAAAGGATCAGTTCTTGCCCTTTGTAGAAGCCTGAATATAATCCACCTTGCTTTCTAAGATTCAAAGCTGATGCGATCTTTTCAGCTTGAGATGACTTCTCTGCAATAGCGACCCACATGGCTATTCTCCTAGTTTATTGACTGCGTGTATTCGGTGAGAAATCCAACGACCATACTCAGATTCAATATCAGCAAAGTGCTTCATTGCTTTCAGGCGGTACGAGTAATGAAAATATTTATTGTCTGAAGTTGCATATCGATGGTAGTTAGCGAGGCCTTTAAAAATGTCATTCGTTGCGTTTAATCTTCTGGCCAGAATGACACCACCAATAAATAGATTTGCACATACATCATCTCTGACGTCTTCCCAGTTTATAGTCACACCAAGCTTACGAAACTCTTGATCCCAAACCTTAGGGTTAACTTGTATTATTCCTAAATCACCAGAACCGTTCTTGGCTTTCTGGTCAGCTCCTGGCCAACCATTCTCGCTTCTCATAATTGTACGTATGTATTTAGGATGTATATTGTTTAGCTTGCTAGAGATTAAAGTACACTCTTCAATCTCACCTTTGTAAGTAAGAAGTAAATCTCGCTTACTTTTCCACGGCATGGCTTTGTACAGCCCCGTGTCGCCATGCTCTATTACATATTCGTAATAAGACCTTTCCGGTTCTTTAAGTTGCTCAAGACCGTCAGTTGCTGTTACACCCAAAAATTCAAACATAGACGTAATCCTCCGTTAAATGAAATATATCATTTAACAACAAAAAACAATAGGATGAAGTTGACTTTGAGATTGAATTAAAATACCATATATAAACACTTGAGTGGGAGGAATGAGAATGAAATTAACCGCGAGTCAGTATGAAGGAGTCAACACGACTGGAGTACCTTGCATGATTAATGCGGGGGCAGGTAGTGGTAAGACTCGCGTTATTGTGGAGAAGGCCGCGACATTCATTGAGTCAGGCTTGGAACCCTCTCGAATTTGTGCAATAACCTTTACCAAGAAAGCTGCTTCGGAAATGTTAGAGCGTCTTTACTTGCGTATTGGTATCAAAGCTTATCAAGCTGTTATCTGTAACTGGCACTCATTTGCACTAAACCAAGTCATAAAACCTGCAATCAAAAAACAACACCCATATTTTGTAAAGTGCGGTTATACATCGAATGACTTAGTTATCTTGGATGAAACTGAGTCCCTTACACTAATAAATGAGTCAGCGAAGAAAACATTATCGAACTCAGACTATGAGTTCTTAAAAGAGCACGGTGGTGCAAAGTATGTACAAAACTTCATGGGGCTATCCTTGTCCTATGGCCGTGGCCCTAAGTCTGAGTACGAGCACCAGTCCAAAACCAACCCTAATCTGACTTTTGATGAGAAAGCCTTGTTAAGCCATTGCGTCTGTATCTGGAAGGTCTACTACAGACGAATGATTGAGCTCAATGCTATCGATTATGACCACATTCTCGTTCATGCGTTAAAAATTCTTACACATGATGTAGGTTTTAGAACCTGGTTGCAAAACCAGTTTAAAGCAGTACTTGCCGATGAGCATCAGGATGCTAACCCAGTCCAAGGCTTATTGTTAAAACTTATTGTTGGTCAAGGCAATAATCTAACTATAGTTGGTGATGAAAAACAAAGTATTTATGCTTTCAGGGCTGCAGATGTCGGTCAGTTACTAAATGCGCAAAAAGAATTCGGAGACATGAAGATTGTTCAGATGGGAGAGAACTTTCGATCAACTGAACAAGTTGTAAATGTGGCCAATGCTATTGCTGACTTAATGCATGAGGACCAAAAGGTTACAGACGGACATATGATAGCAATGGCAAATATTCAGGGTGATAAGCCAATTGCCCGACAATTTGCCAATGACAAGGATGAGGCAATTACGACAGCCAATGAGATTAAACAGGCTATCGAATCTGGTGAATTAAAACCAGAAGAAATTGCCATTCTGTATCGTTCAAAAGTAATCAAAGACCCAATTGAAGCTCAACTTATTGAGCATGGGGTAGAATACCGAGTTGTTGGCGACAAGGATTTCTTTGATAGTAAAGAAGTAAAGGACTGGAGTGCATTCCTACGTTTCTGTGCTAATGAGAAGGATGTTATGGCTGCTTCACGTGTCATTGATGCAGCAAGCCTTAAAACTAAGGGCGTAACTATGCGCCAAAAGCTCATTGATAAAAACCTAACAGTTATTGAATACTGTAAGTACATGACCACGTATGGAACTGTAAAATCTCAAGATAGAAAGCTTGGATTTGTCTCTTTGTTGGAGTGCCACTCAATTATCAAAGAAGCATTGTTCGAATGCGGTTCAATCACTGACTTAGCAAAAATAAATAACTATGAACTTAGTGATTCTGAACTGAGAAATAAGTGGGGAGAAGTACTTTCTGGCTTAGAGGAAGGTTTGCATCAAATCTGGGTCGAGCTGTTCAAACCCAAAATTATAGATAACGCTAAGAAGAAGTATAAAACTCAAGAGATGACAGCAGAAGTAATCTCAGAAGTTAATAAAAGAGAGCAAAACGTCATTACTTTAACAAAGCGCCTTTTTGCTTTCACTGAGGTTCATGGACACTTACATGATTGTATCAAAGAACTTAACATGCTGGTGGATTCTGGTGAGCAAGGGGCTAGTGCGGTTCAGTTAATGACAGAACACGCTAGTAAGGGCTTAGAGTTTAAGCGTGTATATGTCATTGGCTGCGAAGAAGAAGCACACTTCAAAGGTAATGAGAAAGACAATGTTCATGAAGAGCTTAGGCTATTCTATGTGGCCACCACTCGTGCAGAAAAGGATCTAATTTACTCATATGCACAAAGGCGCTTAGTCCACGGTGAGTTCAAGACACGGAAACCTCTACAATTTCTATGCGCTCTTCCAGTAGACCTTCTTTACTGGGAGTCTTCAATATCACCCAAAGTAGCGTATGAAAAAAGTAATGAAGTAACCACTACAAAACGAACAGGTAATCCTATTCAAATGCTGGCTAGAGGACAGTTACCACACCCCAAGCTAACAGTAGAGGTAAAGGAAACTAGAATCGAAGGATTTAAAATATAGGGTTAATGAGGGAATCAGCACTTGTAGTATGGTGAACGATACCTAGCTAACGTCACCATTTTTTTTGTGGAGAATTAGATACATTCAACATCTATTGCTGTTTGAACCTAACTAATAAATAGAGGCCTAATGAGCGACTGGTTACCTTGTAACTGATGGTTTAATTGCATTTCGAAAGAAACTAATGCAAGGTTATTTTCTAGCTGTAAAACATATAAGTCAGAGGGGCGTATCCTCTAATTTTGGCGAAAAAATTATAAGAATCAACTAAGCGTTGTTTGGTATCGTTAGATAAGTAAGGAACTTGAGTATCCTCTCTTAAGCAATGTAGCTGAAATAACAAGCGTACCCCTTTATAGCTCTTCGAGTTTCCACTTTTGACCTTATGGAACAAAACATTTAAGTCTGCCTTCCTTAACTCTGATTGCTTATTTATACCGATATCTTTTAGTGACTTAAATATTGTAGGACTGAGGCTAGGCATTGCCGATATATCTAAATCCTCACTTTGTTGTTGTTTTTTTATTGCTGCATTTAGCATGATCTTTAACTGCATTATTGTCTCCACAGCTTGCTGATCAGATACTTTTTCTGAAAGATAGCGCTTCATAAGAAGTCTTGAGGATCTAGAGCTATTGGGTACAGAAATAGGGTACTTTTTACATAGATAAAACCCGTATGATTCGAGTGACTCTAGTAATGGGGAGTCTGTTTCTTGTGGTACATAGATATTGAGAACCCCCTCACGCTGGTTAGCTATCATGTATCCACAGTAAGTGAATTGAAACTCGCCAAATGAAGGTCGGCTAAAGACCCCTTCAACAGGCTGAAAAAGGTCTCTATAGTAGTTTGGATCTTTGGCCAACACTTTTTTAGTTTTTGACTTTCCTTTGCGTGATTTATGTAAATTTTTTTGCAACAAAGAAGGTTGAAAGTTTCTTGGGTTAACTTGAAGCTCTTTATTTTGACTTTTCATGTTCACTCACTCGATATCGCGTATTTTGAAGATAGAAACAGGGAACTCTTTGTTGAAAGCAGATTCTCTGATCATCTCAACTTGCCACAAGGTGGGAGAAGAGACAGAAACTTTCTCCATCGTATAATGCATCTTAAGTTGGTAAATCCAGACAGCACGGCTACGCATAACGCCGCTGCCAGGTACTGCTTCTCGCTGAGCTATTGCTTTGTTCAAAAGTTTAATAGAGCTTGTGTCTATGTGGAGTAATGCAGAAGTCTGGTATTTCTTCATTATATTTATATAGTTACTTGCTCTTAGAAGCTCAATAAACTTGTCTTGAGTGTCTGTTTCAGAGTCCAAATGGTTGGACTTGCACCTAGACAGTACTGTTGCTGCATTTAAGTAGTTCATTGAAAAACAGTCTTTAAGGCTATCAACTAGATATTCACGAACTAACACTTCTGACTCTTTTTCAGAGTAAGTTTCGCCAGGGCTTCTCTCTTGGTCCTTAGTCGGCAAGATATGCTTATCTGTGGGTATTGGGTATACAGCAGTATCACTTGTCGTTGATGCAATAAAGTAGTTTGTTGAAGTAATCTTTGTGGTATCTATGAACAGGTTCAAGGCGTATAAAAATGCAACAATAGCTAAGAAAAATAAAACCAGAGCGTAGTATGGAGATCGCTGGACAGACTTAAAATTGTCATAGATTAAATTATGACGTTTATCTGTTTCAAACACGGCATCATGGTTACGGTTAACCTCGCTGGAGGGTATTGATTGGCAACTTAAGGTATCCCCTTTAACAAAGCTATCCTCAGTAGACTTCGATCTTTGTCTTCCAGTTAACGGAGTCTTCCCCAAAGCTGAACCAATAAAATTAAATAGGTCTTTAACGTTCATCTAAAAACCACCCTGTCGATGAGTAATGAACTTGCGTTATCCGCTCTAGGTTCAGGTAGAACTGTGTAGTGAGCAATGAATGAGGTTGTTTGGTCTCCTGATACCGATTGGACTGTTACCATTATCGGAACCTCAACTACCCAAACTAAAGGCTTACCAGGTTTGTTCTTTAAGGTAACGATAGGATCGTAAGGAACAACAACGTTAGCCTTACCTTCTGACATAAGAATCGCCTCAATCATAGGGTCAGTAGGATAAACATTGAACAGTGATGTGGCGGCTATTGGCGCAAAGTGCTTTTCAATACAGTTTGCATAATCGTTATCGCGTTCACCGTTCATTAGGTGTTGAGCGGTTTTATAATCGACGGTATAGCATGAGCTCACCATACGACGAAGAAACCTGACAACCTTCTCGTCTGTATAGCGTGGGTCACGTGATACAAAGGCCCTTGTGTAACCACCATTACCATCAGAATAAAGAAAAACTCTATCCGGGTTCCCTAATAGTTCTTCATTGAAATCGGAAAGTTTAAAAATAGCTAAAACGGATAAAACGATAGCAAGCACAAATGGCCAGTCGAATTTAAGTATGCGAATAAGTCGTGGAACATTCATAACCAATCAACATCCCATTTAGAAGAACTAATGATCTTAACTGCACTTGCCCCCTTACCCTTTGGCACACGTTGTAAATCAAGCCAGAAAGTTACATTAGCGGCCTGGTGCCTTTGATTCTGAATAGCCTCGAGCTCAGATTCAGTTCCGTCTTTAACTTTCAAAGATTTTTTCATAATCTTGCCCTGAACTTTAACTCGCCATACCCAGTAGGCATCTTTTGTGAATCTTCCATCAATTTTCCCGTCAACTGTGCCACTGAATTCCATAAAAGGCGCTCGGGTAGGGTAAAACTCAATAATTTCTTTATTAGAGAAAATGGTTGATAAAATTTCTGCTTCTTGAACTGCGCTTGAGAATGACTTCCAGCCAGAAGTAGTAAAGAACAGTAATGCTGATTCTGTCATAGACAATTCATAACTATCGAAAGATAGAGAGAGTGTGTTGTACATAGCTTCAGTTACAAAATCCATAACTTCAGAGTCAGAAAAAAGACGGTCACTTAATGGGACCTGAGGAACTATTCGGGTAATGCCCTTATCGTTGTAAGTGGGGATCTTGTAGTAACCAGATTTATTTGTTGTAAGAGTGTTTAGTGCAAACTCTAAGAAATAGATAATGACCACCAGCACTACGAAACCAGATAGGAGCCCTCGATGATTCTTAATTACGGATGAGCGAAACATATCCTTCCTCTAATCCAGGTTACCGATGCGTACAGGCTTGCCAGTAGGCTCAATCCTTGCGTCATGGGAGGTAGCGCTGATATTTATTCTTTCAAGCAGGTAAAAATTAACCAGCGAACCAGTCAATAAAAGCAGGGTGAGGCCCCACGTAATTGAAGTCAGTGCAAGTAAAGCCTTAGTTGCTCTATTTGCAACATAAGGGTTTCTATTGACACCCAATTCAGCCAATTTCACACCCATTATTCTGCGCGCTGGTCTTGGCTTTATACTTGGTATCTTTTCTAGGCGGCTTCTGACTTCTCCTGGGATGGGAGAAGACCCTGCATGGATAATTAACTCGGCAGATTGGGTAACTGATTTAAAGCCAACAGACTCTTCGTTTTCCATTACATTTATCCTATTAGTTGTAACCTTTCTATTTCCTTGCGCAGATAGGAAAATTCAACACCATCAATTTCTATCGTTTGTTGGTATGACTGGGTTGAGCTTTTAAACTTTTCTAAAAGCCCTGTTAATTCAATGGAATCTGTAGAGATTGATGAGTTAACAAGGAAGCAGCGATCGAGGGTGTCCAACTCTGGATGGTTACTATCGACAATAGAGACAAGAATACTCAAAACAGGTTTGTAGCTATCAGCCGAAGATAGTTGTAACTCAGCAACACGGCGTCCATATTCGACATTCGAGATAATGCATAAAGTTTCTTTTTCTTTTTGAGAAAACAAAATGACGTTGCTTCCTAACAGTGACTCCAAACTAGTACTACCTATGACATATTTTAGAATCACAAAAATATATGTCTTTTACGGATGAAAAGCAATGCCATATTTTTTGGTGTTTGATTGTTTGGTCGATTTGATTTTGAGGGTTGACCGAGATGTTTGATTTGGTTGTTTTCGTTTCGCTAAAACCATTCCATCCGTTGATAAATTTGCTATGATGTGAAAAATATATGCCTTAAATGGATTAAAAGCAACGGTGCAAAAATGTTAACTTTAATATTTCTACAGTATCTTTCATTACTCTTAATGCCTGTTTCAGGTGGAGTTTCTCTTCTTGCTCCGGTACTTAGTTTATTCGTCACATATATCGGAATGTGGAAACAGTTCAGAACGATACATCCAGTACTTAAGTCACATTTAGTAGGGCAAGCGATTGTCGGAGCTTCGGTCATATTTTGTGTGATCAGTATCGTCTTAACCTTCGAAATAACTCAAGCTATGCAATCGTTAACAGCTTCCGACAAGAACTTTTCGGCAAAAGTTTTAACGACTTTCGGATGTGTTGTCTTCCTCTATTACTACTTCGTCATAACCGTAAACTTTATACTTCATCGAAAAGGTCTAAGGGCACGGCTTGTGTTACCCATTCCATTGACCAAAGGAAAGTATGATTCTCTAAAAATGATTCTTAAAGAGCGACGTATTGATGACACAAACATAATTTTTAAGGATTCCTAAATTATGAGTCAGCGTACGCCAGAAAAAGAATCAGAGTTGAATGCTTCAGTCGCCTTAGCTCTAGCATTAGCAATAGGTATGGGTTACGGGGTTTACGCGCACTTTTTTCACATACTTGCTTTTGTGTGGAGAATGCTAAAGATAGCTCAGATGTTTACATTTTTTGCTTTTGAGAACCTCGTGGTTGTAACTACCTCTTGGCTAACAGGATTTCAAGGATGGGGGTTTAAGGAGGGGCTATATCAAATATTAGAATTGCATTATACGATGATTACACCCGAGTATATTGGAGCTTACGACTCTATTTTCGGAAATATACTTAAATGGCCCTTCGCTTTAGCTCTGATCTACTTAGGTTGTAAAGAATATTCAATACGCTCTAAAACCAGAAAAGAACACAACGTTGAATCAATGATACGGGCTGCTTCCAAGGTTCATCCTCATTTAAAACGTATAGTACCGCCCAACTTCTACGATAAATTGATGGGATATTCCATTGGCTGGATGTTTCCTAAATATAAAGAACGTTTAGAGGGTGAAAACCCTTGTGACTATTCACATGATTACAATTTCGAAAATCGCTCTGACTATGAAAACCGATACGCTATGGGTGTATCTCCTTACGAAATGCTCACAGCAAATCCTCCTTTGGGTGTCACATTAGATGAAATAGAACGTGACAAAGAAATGCAAAAAGAAACGGGGTTTGTTAGCAATTTTAGGCCTATTTGTTACTTCTATTACTGCGAGAACCCGAAAGACTCAACAATAGAGTTTTGCTCTCGAACAGCGACTATCAGCTTAGAGAGGCTTCTCCTCTGTCCTTTACCGCAACAACTACATTCGGAAGATAAACTAGCACGGTTGTTTGATGATAATGGGAAAACCATTCCAATTGAATATGTAGATAAACAGGGTAATGAAGCGGATAAGTTTAAGAGAGGAGGAGCGATAATAGGTGGCTTTCGTCCAACAACTTTATTGAATGATGGCGTCCCTTACGCTGGCAGCATCGAAGACACAATACTTTTATTTAACGGTATTGAAAGAAAGGTTCTTACACAGCTTAAGGAAAAAATGGATGGAAAGACAACCCGTACATTCGAAGAAATCCTCTATGCAATGGTAACAAAGAAGCATGCTTATTCTACTACTGTAATCTGGGCGTTGATGCTTCTCTTTAAAGATGTAAACCGTATTGCAGGAAACGAGTTTACTTGGGTAACTAAGCATGACCGAAATTTAGGAATGGTATTGCAGTCTATCGGCAGAGAAACGCCTTTCTTAGAAGCAAGTGGTACTCGCTCGCATTTTCTTATGGAAAGAAAAGCCGGATTTCGAATGACAATTCCAAGTGTCCTAGGAGCAGTGCAAGACCTTCACATTAATGCAGAGAGAATATTAACAGCAGGTAAGAAAGGAGAAGACCTCCTGAACATGGATGAGGATGAATTTAGTAAATTATTTGATCTCAGCGAGATAGAGAAAAAGGCTGATGGCCGAGAGAATGAAGCAAAACAGATTCTAAAGTCACTAGGTGTCGATATAGAAAAGGATGAGAAAGTCTTCAATGACCCTTATGAGGATATTCCTGAGTTAATGAAGCAGTACAAGGAAGTTGATTAGTATGGCCAGTTTTAAGAAGCAGTCGGTTCTAAACACAAACCCTGAACTGAATAACCCAGAGCTCTTTCATCGTGATTCTCGCACTATGTGGATGCGAATACAGTCAGCAGTAAATGTGTCATTTCCTTTATTAATTGCTGCATGCGGGATTGCTTTGTTTATGTTCCCTCAAAATGGGGACTTTATTTTTGCATTTGCAATTTGTCTGAAGCTTACAAACTCAAGAGAGAAGCATGAATATCCTTTTGACGCGCCGGAGTGGGAGCAGTTTATTTCAAAAAAGGAGTCGTTAAAAGACGCAGTTAAAGCTGGCCATCTTATTCCCCAGCGTAAAAGAGGAAACGGTACATTAATATTCGGGTTTGAATTTTTTCTACGTAGGTTACTCGTATCCAACCCGGATATGGAAACAAGACATACACTCGTCATGGGCAGTACGGGCTCGGGTAAAACTGTACTTATACTGACATTGCTATTTCAAGCACTTCTCCAGCCAGGAGGAACATCAGCAGTCATAGTTGATGGTAAGGCAGATATAAAATTGTTTTGGACAATTTTCGCTATCTTGAAACGATTAGATAGACTCCACGATTTGTTGGTTCTCAATTTTCTGACTCCCATGGACTCCTTAGATACTACTAACATGCACGACGACGATCGCATTTCGAATAACATGAATATTCTAAATGCGGGAACCCCTGACCAGATGAAGACTATAACCATGGGGTTAGGGCGTGAAACGGATGGAGGGGATAGCTCTTTTTGGGAAGGTCGTAGTTCTACTATGATTGGGGGAGCATATCAGTATCTTGCTTACGAAAGGGATGTGGAAGGCTTAGATTTAAACATCGAAGTGGTTCGAAACTTTCTTGTCATTAAAACTATGCTCAAAAAGGCAGCGCGAAAAGATGTGCCTTTAAAGTACCGACAACCACTCCAGCAATATTTAAAAACCTTGCCTTCTATTAGTGATGCCATATTTGATATGACTGAGGAACAGATAGACAACCTTGATCTTAATAGTAAAGCAGATGAACAGCACACATATTGTGTGATGATGATTAGTGAAACCATGGCTGACCTGAGTGAAACCATGGGGCATATATTCGTGACAAAACTTTCGGAAGTAAATATGACGGATGTATGCTTAGGGGGGCGAGTATTATTAGTTCTTCTTCCTTCCATTGCCAAAAACCCCGATTCCGTTGCAGCATTGGGTAGGCTTCTATTGCAGGGATTACGGCCTATTTTGATGAGAGCTGCTGGCTACAAGCTACAAGGTTCTCGAATTACTACAGTAGACAATAGGCCTTCCAGTGCTAGATATCCTGTACGACTTTTCTTTGATGAGTACGGAATGTATGCGGTTAAAGGTTTTTACATGATTGTTGCCTTGGTTCGTTCATATGGTTTTCACGTTCTTTTTGGAGCACAGACAGCCGGAATGTTCCAGAAGGTTTGCGGCCGGGATGAATATGAAGCACTAATGGGCAACTTAAACAATAAATTCATTCTTAAAAATGAAGACCATGGTGAATCGTTACAGTTGGCGCTTGGTCGAACTGGCAAAGTGTTTGGTTCCCGTCAGGATAGAATAGAGAATAATTTGGCTGGGGCGGTCCATGATAACGATGATGTCCGAGTAGAAGAAAAAGATACTGTAAACGCTAAGATGCTTGCTAGTGCTGAACCTGGAGAAGGCTTATACATTTTTGGTGGTGATGTATACCCATTCCGAGCATTAAAACTCGACTTCCCTGATGTAGAAACTTCTCGTTTGAACTATTTTGCTCAGGTGCTTGAGCCTTCTGATGATGAGGTAGAAACGGCTAAGAGGCAACAGTTAGTAAAATCCAATGAATATGTTCAACAGGCCAACGATTATATCGATAGCAATGTCGAAATGTTGGAGTTCTTAGAGCTGAAAAATAATCTAACTGAAGTAAGAGCATTGAACCTAACTGAAAACATCTCTAAACAAATGATGATGGCTATTGGTTTAGGGATAATTAAAGAAGACGCAACGTTGATAACGGAGAGCGCCATTGAAGAAGTCGAAGAAATACGACCTGAAGAATCACCAGTAGATGTATTCGATGAAGAGCTTGTTGGTCTTGCACAAACAGATGCTGAAGTACAGATTATGGGCTCTATGGAGGCTTATAATGAAGAAGTTTCAGCCTTTAATGATGAACTCGATTTTAATGACTTTGAAAACACCTATAGTGATGAGGATTGGCCTGAAGAAGAACACGACTTTGATTCAATTATGCAGTACAACAACTTCTATGCCGAAGGCCCCTTTGAGCACAGTACTAGCGAAGAAGTTGTTTCGCCACCAGCATATTTATCCACTCAAGATTTAGGTACGAACGAAGAGACCTCCGAAGTAGACCTTACTAATTTTGACAATGATGCATACGGCGAGTTGGATATCGCTTATAACAGTAGATATGTTTCATCTAACCTATCAGATCCATTTCTTGAAAGCGCTCAGCAGAACAATAAAGGCACTATCTCTGGCACTACTATAGATATAAATTTGTTAGCTGGTTTAGATGAGCCTAATGCTGAAAGAGCCACAGAAGCGGCGATCAATCAAGTCAAGGACATATTGGAATATCCTAAAGAAGAACTCCAATCAGAGCCTCTCGGCGACGAAGAAGTCAGTGATATTGTAGAGAAAACACTACAATCGTTAGGTTTGTCTGAGTAGGGTTGTTTTTAATACATAAATGAAATATATTTACGCTTGTTAAACTTCAAGGATTACCAATGCACTCAAGAAACATCTCCTCTCTGAAAGCCTATTTCCGCTTAACAGTAAGTGCGGTGGTGTTGTCATTGTCGGCGTTTTCTCAAGCTAATCAAACTAACCAAGTTAGTCATGCTGCAATTGCGGATGCATTGTTAAAGAAATATGGAAGTATAGAAAATATATTGATTAACATGCGTGAACTTGAGGTGTATGAACAAAATGCAATTCAGACGTACATAACAGATCTAGAATACTCGAAACTCCAGAGTAATTACCAAAATAGAGACAGACTTGAGATACTGAGGGCTGAGAATAAAAAGAATGACATCATTAAAAGTGAGAAAATGAACTCCGACCCTGCTTTTATTGAAAGGATGCGTAAAATAGAAAGGCAGAGGCTAATTGCAGAAAATAAACTTTTAGTAAGGCCCCCGGAAAGTCTAATTGATACGATTAAATTCGATCCTTCACTACCTCAGGAGTTAATTTTGCAGGTGTACCCTGGCTTCCCTGGGTCTATTTCATTTTTCGACCAGACAGGAGCTCCTTGGCCTATTGTATATGTTAAGCTAGGAGCTCAGGGAGCCTTCGAGGCTGGAAAAACACCCGGTAACGCATATAGCTTGGAAGCTCGTTTACCTGGAGTAACTCATTCGGGCTGGTTTCAGCTGAAGGGTTTAGATACAACTATTCCTTTCATGATTAGTTCTGAAAAAACAGATTACTACAATTCTCGAAGACAAGTGATCATTCCACTAATTGGCCCGAACGCCAAGCCAATACAATACCGTTCTAGTTCAAGTGTAGATCTTGATAAAGCTGGTCCAGAATTCTTTTCTTTTCTTTCAGGTACGACAACAGGTGTGCCTGGTGCCAAAGAAACTAAATTGCAAGGAATCAATGGCCAAGCCTATTTATATAATGAATTTGTTTATATCAGAACAACAGCCATTTTAAGAAGCAAAGGTAGCTCTTTGGTAAGAGAGGGAAGTGTCGGTGATTACAACCTTTACAAACTTTACCCCCGTTCATTCTATTGGTTTAGCGATGGTCGACAGAAAGTAAAAGCGTTTGTGGATACAAGTGAACTATAAGGCTTCTCACCGATGAAATTAAAAAAAATAGCAATCGTTGTAGGTTTGTTTGTAGTAGCCGCCGGAGGGATTGGATACGCAATCTATATGGCTTCCAATCAAGTTACAGAAGACCTTTCGGGCAAAGGTGATAAAACTGCGGGTAGACCTGTCGTTAAAACTGACGATGTGATTAAGAACTCAACTGATGGGACAATCAGTGTTCCTGAAAATTCACCTATCGCTAAAGAAACCGAAGAAAGGGAGAAGAACGCGCGTAAACAGGCTGCTACTAATGGCGAGAGCCATATCAGTAAAACTCGCGTACAAGAATCAGCAACGGGACCAGATACAAAAACCGAAGTTGACAAGCCTAAGTCGCAGGAGGTTGATCCCCTGGGGCAAGAAGTTAAGTCTGGCAAAGATGCTGAGTCTAAAAAGACAAATTCAGATACAGAAGAGAATAGTGCAGGTAGAGACGTAAAATTACCGTTGCCTAAACAAGATATAGAAACTTCAAGCCAGCTAGAAGATCTCCGAAACGAACTAGCAACGACTAAAATGAGTTTAAAGGCTCAAGAAATAAAGAATCGAAACGACAAAGCCGATGCTGAGCGTCAGCGGTTGATACAATTAGAAGCTGAGCGACAAAAAAAGATATCAGAAGGTGCACAAGCATTATTTTCAGGTCTCCCTTACGCACCAGATACAGGCGAAAAGTACAAAATCACTTATAGTAAGAAGGCTGACATTTATAGTAAAACATCACAGTTCGTTTTTGACCCGAGTGATGCAGAACAAGAAGTGGCCTCAGCATTGTATCGTTCTGATGGAGGTCAGACTCAAATGGGGATTCATCCTAATTATTATAAGAAAGAAAACACAGTTGGGTATACGGACAATGAAAAAGAAACCTCTAATGAAAAATATAGACAGCCACCAGTTGAAGTAGACCAAGAGTCTATAGTATTTGATGCAGGTGAGTTGGTTTATGCCCGTACCACCTTGCCTATCGACTCAGACATTCCAGGCCCAATCAGAATTCGTTTATTAACCGGAAAAGCAGAAGGTAGTATTGCGTTCGGTGAAATGGAGCTTATAGAACAAGCTCCAGGTGTTGCCTTAACTGTAACGTCTGTTATTAGAGATGGGAAACAAATCCCTGTAAAAGCTTGGGTATTATCTGCTGAAACTGAAAAGGCGCTTATAGAAGGTGAAGTAGACCACCATTACATCCAGAGGTTTGGTGGCATGTTTGCTGGTTTGTTTATGACAGGTTTTTTGGATTCACTCATTGATACGACAGTGACAACATCAAATGGGGAAACAACAACTTCGACAGGTGCGATTGATAATACGAGAGACAGAATTGTTTATAGTATCGCCAAAGCTGCACAAGGCTTTTTACCTATCCTATACGATAATGCGAGAAGACCTGTTCAGGTAGAGATACCGAAAGGTCAAACTATGTACTTATTGTTTGAGAATCAAGTACTAGAAACGGATGAAATTCAAACTCCGAATCAGAGCGATCTTCTCAAGATGATGGAGGAGCAAAATAGACTAACAGAAGTTAATTCCGAAGAAACTGACCTAAGCTCTGAAATTCGCAAATCGAATATTGGGCAAAATGTATCAATCCCGAGTGACAACAAAACTCGTTTATGGAATTAATTTAGATCTTTTATATAATACATTCTTCAATTAAAAACAAGGAGCGATCATCATGAGCGATAACGAAGCTCAAGACGCAAATGCTGGCAAAGCGAATAAAAGCCAAAGCAGCTCAGCAAAGCCAAAAGTAAAGTTACTCGTTTATGTCGTAGGAGCTACTTTGCTTGTTGGTGGTGCTAGTTTAGCTGCACATAAAATGGGTTTGATACCAGATTTTGGAGGCCCTTCCAAAGTAGAAGAAATACAAAAGCTAGAGAGAAATCTTGAGCGTGAGATCACCGCTCTCAGGCAATCATTGCCTGAACTCATTAAGACTGAAATAGATGTGATTACTAAGTCTGAAGAGTTTGGTGCTATCACTGAATTACAAAGACAAGAAATCGCTCAATCAATCATTACTAAAATAGACATTCCTAGCAAAGTAAAGGATGAATTTGGTAAGCAAAAAAGTGAGATTGTGAAGTCAACCTCGAAAGCTGCGTCACAGAATATTACACAGACGATCAGTTCGACCTTACAGCAACAAATTGATGACTCAATTACAATGAGATTGAAGCCATATCATCAATTTAATTCTGCTCAAGAAACTTTTAACGTTAGTTTAACCAATAGATTGGATAAATTGGAAAGTGATGTAAATTCATTTGAAGGCGAGTTTGCTAAATTAAACAATAGCCTTTCAAACGGACATACGAAAGCAGCGCGAAGTAATGAGCGTAAACGCTTAAAAGAATTCAACGTTGTGGATGAGATTGCTGAGGGGGTTTTTGCTGTACGTGCACCAGATAGATCCGATAACTCTCCACATTACATCACTCTTTACAAAAGTGAGCCGTTCAAATCAAAAATTGGCAACCATAAAGTCACCAACATTAAAGGTGAGGGAGAAGACGGAGTTTTACTTATTGGCAGCAAATACTTTATTGATAAAGAACGCCAGGAGTACACGCCGACTGAACTAGCCAACCTTCGACGCTCTCAGATGTCTAAAAAGAAAGTTGTAAAACCTGCTAAAGAATCGATTACAAAGCCAACGGCTGTACAGGTTGCTAAGACTACCACTCAACATATTGGTAAAAATACAGAAGTAAATAGCAAAGTAGTACAGCCAACGATGGCAATAGCATCTAGCTCGACTGTAGTACAGCCAATAGAAGCGCCAAAAATGGTAGTTCCAAGTACGGGAGTAACATACAAGGATGGGCGAATTCTTCTTCCTGACTACGCAATGATCACTAAGTCGCAGGACCTAAACAGTGCGTTAGTCGTAAATCTTACCAAGACCTCTGGCGAAAGAACTATTTCCGTAGAAAAAGGAAAATACTACGACTTCATTGGAACTGTTAGAGAAATCTCGGCTGACGGAACAATCTGTTCAGACACTTACTGTATTGGAGCGCTTCGATGAAAAAGTGGTATTGGATGTTTGTTTACACATTATCCAGTAGTTCATTCGCTTCAGAAACGCATAACTCCACTATTGCTGATGGCGGAATAAATGTAATTAAACATGTTCGACTTTGGATTGCAGTTCTCTGGAATTTGAGAGCAGTACTTGGCCTCGGTCTTGTCGTGTTTGGTTTCATCGGTTGGTACAAAGCAAACAAAGCGGATAATGATGTTTCTGTTCTATGGCCAATATCCTTCTCAATAGCTGGCGCATTATTAACTTTCCACGGTGGTTTAGATCTAGTGGGTGAGGTATTTACCTTTAGTGACACAGTGGACCCTATAACACTCGACTCATCTGGTCGGGCAAACCTCTCTTCTAACACAACTTATATCTTCGATGAAGGAGATAGCACGGAGTAACTATGAATAAACTAACGAAATGGTCCGGTGCCCTGGGTATCGCTCTAGCACTAACCTCTGTAACTACGATGGCAGCCAACGAAACAAAGCTAGAGCAAGCTGCAAAAAACGTGGATGCAATTTCAGCTGCAGGTGGTAGTGCTACATATACCATAGGCTTATGGATTGGTATTGCTATGATTGTCATTAGCCTTGCAACCTGGGCATGGAATAGCCGAGAAAGCTCACCACAAAGTAAGGGCGTAGGAAAATTCGTTTTAATCTGTGGTATCGCAGGGGCCGCTTTGACTTTCCCTAGTGCTTACATAGCAATGTTCGGTGAGGCTGCAAGCATCTCAAGTGCTGATGAGTCTGTTGATTATCGTGATCTTCAAAACGTAAACAATTAGATAAACGTATACGACCCCACCTTCTTAGTAATTAATTGAACGTGGGGTTATATTTTTTCATCTATAAGAAAAAAAATGGAACTACCAAATTTTGTTAACACTTGGAGCATCTATTTATAGGCGAGCACGAGTTGATGGATTTCAGCGATTGGTTGGAGAGTGAAAAAGAGAAGGTTAATGTATTTATGACCTAAAAAGAGTAAGCATCACCAACTAACAGGCGCGATTTACACGCCCTAACAACTTTCAAATGTATAGGCGGCTGTCGCTGAGATATTTTTAAACTTCAAGCTTGTGCAAAAGGTGCTTTCAAAACCGTAGAGTGCCTTTAACAGAAGCGTGATTAACGAAGAAGGTTCAAAAAGACCAGTAAATCCAACTAAAACTGGAGACGCTTGTGGAGAGTTGAGTGATCTGTTTGACGCTGCCCCGTACAATCGCCTCAGTTACACGCAAAAGCGCAAGATCGAAAAGCTGGTTAAATCACTCCTGAAACCTCAAACGATACATTAACGGCATATGGGAAAAATTAACTCATGTTTAGTTCTCCAAAAATAAAGAAATTGGTAATTAGCGACTCTGATATTAATGCTGCGTTACAACATCTAAATGCGTTGCCTCATACCCTCACCGCAACAATGCCTCAACCTTGGGCTAAACAAACCTTTTTGGAATGGTTGAAAGGTTCACTTCCCAAAAAGATTGAGTACGGAGTTCATTTTGATGTTGCTACGGGGGTTTACGCACATGTAGTACCAGTTGGTCACGGTTACTCAAATTACCCGAATGATGAACGTAGCTTAATCATACTTTCTATACGTTCTAGCAACACCGATTTAGATAATCTAAACGCACTTAACTAATATGGGAAAAATGAAAAAAATCATGATTGATGAGTCACACAGACTGCCGTCCTTTCTAAAATATACGTCAGTATTTTCATGTGGTTGCGCTTACATGAATGACTCCTGGGGTAGTGAAGAACAATGCCCGAAAGTGTGCCCTGAACATGGAACTAAGCGTGAGTTCACATCAACGTCATTAGTTGCTGGCGAGCGTCCCGAAAATGCTAAGACAGAAAAGAGTCCACTTCGAGTAGGGAAGGAAACAATTGCTAGGTTGAGAGATTAAGGCCAAATGGGAATGAACATGGATGCAATTTATAAGTACCTTGAATCACAAGGTGGTCACTTTGCTGTAGAGCAAGAGCGTTATGGTGGCGGTTATCGTGCTATTGTCTGTCACCGTTCAGCATGTGATTTCGTGTTCGACATGCTTGAAGGTGATGACATAGAGGGTACACAGATGCAGTTTTTCTTAGGAGATAACCCTCTATTTCCAACTGCTACTGGCAGCAATGTTCAAGAAGCTGTAACCAAGCTCGATGCGAAACTGAATTTACTCTATACGTTTGAGCAGAGTGACGGGATTAGAAAGTGGAAGGCTTTACCCAACTTTGAACTCAAAGCGCTACACGATTGCGAGGATGGAGAGGAACAAACTTACTATGATGTATCGTGGCTAGACATCATCAATGATCTTTATGGTGCTGGAAAGTGGTTTTATGAGCAAGCTAAAGAAGAAGCTACGCCTTCTCATAGGCGAGATTTACATGCGCTTGTCAACTTTGAATACACAGGCGATGTTTTGTCGCTGAAGTAATGGGAAAATCGAAAATATGAAAATACAGTTAGTAGCTATGATCTTAGCTACTCTTTCCTTGCAAGCTCAAGCAACGATTCAAGAAGAAATGGTAATTGAATTAGGTCATTCTATTGCACAAAGTTTACTTGATGCAAAGTTGGAATTGGCTTGTGACTCCAACATTAACAACCGAGGTGAAATTACTCTCAAAGTTAATCAGGAGTGCGTTTCAACAATCAACAAACTTCGCTCAAAGTTAGAAATAGAGCCGACACCAGTAGACTTGGTAAAACAGGTTGATTCTTTTATGGATTCAAACTCTATCCCACTCACTAAGTAACTTGAGAATATTGGAAAAATCGAACTTGTGCAAAAGGCATTTAACAGGTTGATTTGATTGCCTTTGACAGAAGTAGTAATAACAACTTGGAGTGCAAACATTGTCAAAGAATGAAATGCAATATGCAGTATGGCAGATTCCCCATGCCGAAAAAGATTTAGCTGTTTTGGTAGATGCTGCTGAGTTACCTATTTTAGATCGTGGAGTGGAGGGTGTGCTAAACCCTGACACACCATTAAATGATGATCATTTAAAACTAAAGTTGGTTTACGGTGTGCTCATGTCCAATAACCTTCGAGGTTTACAAAACTATGAAGGGATGAATCACTTAGTTGATGTCCATCAAGACAAATGGTTAGTTCATCTAAAGCCAAACGATGATGAGGATAAACCATTAGAAGCAATCTATCTTGGATTTGAAGATATGATGGTTTTGCATTGCAGGGGATTAAGAGAAGGTGATTTTGCTTTCGCTGCTCTTATGGGGCTACCTGATAGCTTGGAACTTCATTCAGATAAACTGTGGGGTGTAACATCGTTCCTTCGTTTACATGATTTAGACATGGCTACAAACCTAATTAATCGAGAAATCATCATTTCGCTAGTCGAAGAAGAAGTTGTCGATACAGAATTAACTAAAGAAAATTGGAAATCCTTTGTTAACGAGGGACTGGCAAAGTCTTTAGCTAACAAAGTAGGTTAATTAGCATAGTGAACATATTAGCACATTGGAAAAAAAAACATGCCAGAACCAAAACCTAACCACCGGAAGTTCGCGGACTTTATTACTAACGTTTCAGCCCTTGCTAGTGCCTATTTCTTAGTCCGATTTGTCCTAGATTTTTCTATAGAAACTCTAATCGAGAATGAAAATTTATTGTGGTTCTTCATTTTCGCTTTTATTACTGCAGTGTATGGTTTTATCTACGGAAAAAACGGCAAAAAATGACATTGTAAACAACTAGATTGTGTAAAAGGTATTGAATTACACCTACATGCTTATGACAACTGTCAAAATAGGCGATTCAAATGGATTAATGCCATCAGAACAACTTGATAACAAAGAGGGAGCCATGTTCAACATAAGAACTAGACACTCGGTTGATGTGACACTATGGCCACTAGAAGAACCGTGGGTGGTGCTTAAAGGTCAGTAAACCCGACTAAAACTGGTGATGCTGTTGGAGAGCTAAGTGATCTCTTTGATGTTGCCCTATACAACCGCCCATGTACAAGCAGAAGCGTAAGATAGATAAACTAGTTAAGACGCTGCTGAAACCTAAAAAGAAACATTAACTGGATAAGGAAAACTGTATGACAAGTGTATATAAACTGATATGCGAGCGAGCCTATTTTGTTGGGTATGAGCAGCTTTTCTTGCCAAGAAGTTTTAGGCGGCTGGTTGCTAGAAGTGAGTTGCATAGAGCTTGGTTAGCAGGTAATCAAGGTAATATCGGTGAGACCGATGGCGTTTTGTATCGGAAATGGTTCACTAACCGCAAGCATCATACAAATGCCACTATTAAACAGCTATGGCGTAGCATAAATCGATAACCCGAAACATCAGCATTTATAAGCAACAGAAAAAGAAAGAAGCCACATCTTTACTCATAATCGCTCGCCATCCTCTACTGTTCACCAGCCCACGTTATAAAGATATCAATCGGAAAAGTACTCAGTTCGATCTTGGTATAAGCGCTTACTTAACGCCTCTCAAATTATTCCTTGTTAATCATCCCAATTATTATGATAATTGGGGTATTGTAAAATATCCACAAATGACATATATAGGTGAGTAATGTTCATAGGTGTTAGTAGAAGCCATCAATGGCGTTTATCAGAACCACCAGAACCATCTGATGATAAAGACTTTCAACTAAAAAGGGTGGAGTTTTTATCAGATGTTGACTATCGATGTACTGATTGCCATTTTCGTTCAGAAAAGTATCAACATGTTCATCACAAGGATGGGAATCACAAACATAACGAAATCATTAACTTTGAGTGTAAATGCCCTCTATGTCATATGTGTGAACATCTGGGTTTTGTTGCAGATAATAAACTTGCCACTTTAGTTTTTTGTCCCTCTTTGACCCAGGAGGAGCTCAATGCTTACGTTCGAATATCTTGGGTTGCAAATTACTTAGCAAAAATCCAAGGTCCAGAAAAATGCGGTACTACGCTTCTTCGTATTGCACGCGATACAGGGCTCTGGATCGAGCTTCTTTCTGCTACGGCGCAGCAAGTAAGTCAAGTGTACAAAATAACCAACATTAGGGCACTAGCTGAAGACTTTCGTGCTATGGATGACAAAGAGTATTCCGAACGTCAGTTAAAGTACCCTCATTTAAGGTTGCTGTTTACTCCAGATCCCTTTTCTCGAGAGATAGAGGAGTGGAGTAGGAACCAAGACTTCTTTTCAGATTTCTATGACCCAAACAATTGGCCAGAAATAGTGAACAACCATATCTCTAGTTTAGAAGGATAGGATATTAATGAACACATATGGCGTAGCGATATTCAACGATGAAAAAAAACCTAGGAGTGGATTCTCTTGTGTCGATGGCAAGGTGAAGGAGTTTAGTTCCTATTCTGATTTGGAGATGTCTACAATTTGGGTAACTAACATTCAACACTCTATATTTCAAAAAGAAGCCCTCTACAAAGTACCTAACTTACGTTCGTCGCAATATTTAAGGTTGTCTTTACAACAGATAATGAGGGAGTTGAATGTTAAAAAAGATATTGAAGGTATTCAACATTTAGCAAAGCTAGTTCAGTCAATTGCTGCAGATCTACAGGGTAAATTCGAACTTAATCCGGACTACCTTCGATATCGCCTTGGTGGTGAAATCCCACAATACTTGGAATCACAAGGGTTCCTACCTTCTGAACTACTAAATATAAGTGAACTCGCAGACGCTTCAGCTAAAGCGGCATTAAATGATGCGTATCAGTCATTCCAAGGTACTGTAAAGTCTGCAAACGGAAAGATCTATCATTATACCTTACCAAGGGTTGCGCATTTCGAATACTTAATGAATCAAAACTTTCCTTTGGATAACAATTGGGAAGAATTTACGTTTAGTAGCGATGGGCCAATTGTTGCTGGATATAAAAACAAAGTACTACTCCCTGATACAGAAAAAGTCATAATAGGTTTAAAGAACCTCCATAAAAATACTGCTGCAATTCTAAATATCAAAGTAAAGTCTATTGACCCAAAGCGAGCTCAAAGTTTTACCTTTGGAATCGAAGGTGTGAAATCTACAACGAGAATATGGGCTGCTCTTCCAGAGGTTATTGATATTTTACGTTACTGTGAGGTTGAAATTTTGGGAGGCCTGAAAACTAATGCTGGTAAGTTGGATGTAAGGCCTGAAATAGACCTATCAAAAAATAGATATAGTTACTCTAAAGGTGTGGTCAGTGAAAATATTTGGTGTGCCTTAGCCGATAAAGTCCACTTAGGAAGTCAAAAACAAGCTACTGGCCTGGGAGTGTACCTCAGAGCATATGACAGGATTATTTGCTCCAAACTTGCGGAAGCGTTTATGAAAGCAGGTTTCGTCGGCGGTGGGTTTGGTGTCGGTGCGGCAAGGGTTTGGTTAAGTAGCCAAGATGTAAAAAAAGCCAATATTATTGCAGAAAAATTTGGCGCAATGCCAGATATCGGAGTGTAGAAAATGGAAATTGAACCGCTAGAAATTTTCTCAGATGGTCAAATGCCCGAGACATACAAAAAGCTTCAAGATTTGAATGTGTTCGGAAAGCTTAACTCACAGTTTCATAACTCGTTTGGGGTACAGGATGTCATTAAACTAGATCAAATTGAACAGCTAGATGATGCGGATAAGAAAGCTCAAATGAGTGAATTAATCACAGCCCTATCTACAAGAAGAGTGGATACTCAACCAGTTATTGCGAAGAAAGTAAAGAGGTTAACTATCTAATGGGAGCTCTTTCATTTTTAGCGAATCTAATCGCCTATAAACCCTATGAGATTTGTCAATTAGAAACAACATCAAGCATTGACCCTCACTCACTGCTAACTCACGATGGTTCAATGGTTACCCTAATAAAGTTGAACGGGGCTTACAGGTTCTACTCAAATAAGCAGGAGCTTGCCATACTTGACTTTATGGCAAGTAGAGCTCGACAAAATTTTACAGACAGTGGAAACAGAATAGATTTTGTTATCGATATTGATTCAAGTCGTTCTGAGAGCTTTGTGAACAAGTGTCTTAATACAGTGGACTCTGTATCAAAAACGATGGGCTACCAAAATGAGAAGTTAAACAAGACTGAAAAGAGCCTCATTTCTCAGCTAATTAAGCCAGAGATGACCTATATTGTATTGACTACGACACCCCAAAGTCTTGATAGACCTAACATCAAAGAGGGTAATGAAAATAGAAAAAAATTGGCAGATGAATATGGTCACAGCTTAAGCAGTAGCTCTAAGACACAGAATCACTGGGTAGAAACGATGCAGATTTACGACCAGCATCGTTCTTTTGTTACAGAAATGACTAATATTTTTTCTGAGTACGTTCTATTCGAAAAACTAGAGTCTCATCGTGCATTAAAGGAAATCAGAGATCTTCTATACCGAGACTTTGAAAACCAGGACCGTTGGAAACCATCCACACGACAAGAATCATCTCCTAAAATAATGAGCAATCATACCTACAAGGTGGATACTGATGAGATTGGGCACAGCTCCATACATTCGCAGATAGTAGAACAGCCTTTTGAGGATGCTAAAAGACCTGATTTTAAGTTTTTCAATGGTCACTGCTATACCACGCTTGAGCGTTACTTAGTCGGGGATGAGCCTATGTTAATGAGGAGTTTTATAAACCGAGTTAACAGAGATGTTCCTATGCGTATATCGTACACTCTGGTTTCAGGCTCCCAAAGTATACAAACCTCTAAAATGACTAAATCGAGTCTCACCACATTCGTTGCTAAAACTAACCCAATATCAAGTGAAATTCTGAAAGCCTGTAATAAGACAACAAAGTTCATTCAAGAAGGAGGGTGTGCAGTAGAGTGCTATATGTCGGTGACTGTTTGGGGTGATAACGAAACGGAAACTAATACACGTTTCAAAGCCGTACAAAGTGCACTTAGAGGTTGGGGAGGGGAAAGGCAACGTATGTGCTCATTTCCTATAGAGGGCCTTTTATCCTCTTTACCTGGCTATAGCTCAAGGCCTGTTGGGAGAGCGAGTAATGACAGTATTGAAACAGCCTTCTCGTCCGCTCCAATCATACGTCCTGCCTCACCGTGGGACTCCGGCGTATTGCTCTATATCACACCTGATGGCAAGCCATGGCCTATTGACTTTGATTCAACACAGTCACATCACTTGAATTTAGTTAGTGGATCTATGGGTTCTGGTAAGTCAGTTCAAGCTGGTGTATTAACCAGGGCAATGCATTTCTTAGCTGGAACGACATCGTTGCCTCTTATTGCGGGGGTCGACTATGGTGAATCAATACTATTCACTGCCGAAACTGTTAGGGCAAACCTGAAGAAAGAGGATAGAGCTAAAGTAGGGGCAATAAGTCTTGCCAATGAAAAGACAAGCGCTTACAACATGCTTGAGCCACAATATGGTTACAATAAATTGGCTAAGCCGGAGAACAATACTGCGACTGCTTTTGTTACTAAGATAGTCAATGGTGGCTCTAAGCAGCCAATCCACGTACAACTTGATAACTGTGTTTCAGCAATAATTGACAGTATGGTAGCAAAGGCTATTTCACAGCCTAGGAAAATTGACCCTTCGCAACCCGGCGTCGATAAAATACAGAAAGAGCTTGCTCACCATCTTGTACAAAAACATTTAAAGAGCGAGTCGTCGTACAGCTACCTAAACGCCCGTAATGCCCTATACAAAGCATCGAATGAAGAAGGTATATCTAACGCTCAACGACAATATTTCCTAAGATTGTCAAAAATAGCTCATAGGTATATTTGGCCGCTGATCTCTGACTTACCCAAAGAGGTAAAGTCGGCTGAACAGCAAAGCGCTATGGGTTCTTTCAAAGTTGGAGGAGAAAAACTACTGGACCTAATTGGTGCTTCAGTGCAGCTGATGACAGATCGATATAGCGCAATTTTAGGCTCATATCCGATGGTAGATTACTCTGACCTTTCAATGCTGTTTGTAAACGCTAAACCAGTTGTAGATTCCGCCCCAGCAGCGATGAAAAATGCATGGTTTATTCTTGCAAAAGGTCTAGCTCAAAGGCATTTCTGGGTACATGAAGATGATGTAAAAAATGATGCAGATCCTGTGTTTTATAAGCGTGCACTTCGAATTGCTCGAGCGAAAAAGCCTTTACCCAAGTATTACTTCCAAGACGAATACGAACAGGCTCAATGTCCTGAGTTAGATGAAAACTTTGATAAAGAAGTAAAAACAGCGCGTAAGTATCGTGAGATCATCACTTTATTGACACAGATGTACGAAGCTTTCCCTCCATCTATCCGCGACTTGGCTACTAATACCTTCATTTGCAACATCCCAGGTGTAGGTACAGAACGGGTGATTAAGGAACAGTTTAAGCTAACAGATGATGAGTTTGAATCTATAGAATCGTATGTCGGTAAAGCTGGAATTTTAAATGGCATGGGGCGCGGACCAGGGCAAGATCATGAAAATCCTTTATGGCATAAGGGGTGACGTGAAGTGATGT
>ERZ1673961.210-NODE-210-length-28654-cov-30.464177_pt1 | contig 28654 bp, 31 predicted proteins | sample MGYA00580189_ERZ1673961 | MGnify/ENA primary metagenome ERZ1673961 (study PRJEB41334, sample SAMN05608105) | rock metagenome | biome: terrestrial subsurface; feature: shale formation; material: shale | place: USA: Pennsylvania ... | reverse complement strand
AAAGTACTGCCAGTAACTTAAACCTGACACCCCACAGCTTATCCTAACAGTATCGCTCAAAGAATCGAAAGATTTATAAATTCATTTTGAGTTATCAACATCGACGCCCCGGTGGTGTAGCCCGGTCAATCATGCGGGACTCTCGATCCCGCGACCCGGGTTCAAATCCCGGCCGGGGCACCAGAATTCTTACGGGCCCGTGGCTCAGCCTGGTCAGAGCGCCCGCCTGATAAGCGGGAGGTCCGGGGTTCGAAGCCCCGCGGGCCCACCAAAAAATGCTCTTCTACGAGAGCGCTACTTCTTCAGTGAGGGATTATGCACATCAAAAGTTACATTGCAAAGCTCATTGAACTTGTAGAGCTTGAGCGAGAGGCTGAGATAGAGGCAATGCGCGAAGAGATGCGCAGGCTTAGAGGTTACGAGAGGGAAAAACTTGGAAGGGCTATTCTAAACCTCAATGGAAAAATAATTGGCGAAGAATTCGGCTTTAAGCTTGTCAAGTATGGAAGAAAAGAGCCATTTAAAACAGAGATAAGCGTTGGGGATCTGGTTTTAATCAGCCGAGGAAATCCTCTAATGAGTGACCTTGTTGGAACCGTTGTTGAAAAGGGGAGCAGGTTTATTGTTGTTGCCCTGGAATCGGTTCCCTCATGGGCTCTGAGGAACGTTAGGATAGACCTCTACGCAAACGATGTAACCTTTAGAAGGCAGATAGAGAACCTAAAAAACCTCAGCGAAAGTGGCATTAAAGCCCTGAAGTTCACCCTAAACCAGGAAAAACCCATGAAGAGCACTCCTCAGGAGTTTGAACCCTTCGATAAAAACCTCAACCACACCCAGAGAAAAGCTATAAGCTATGCTCTAGGAAGTGAAGACTTCTTCCTAATCCACGGACCCTTTGGCACCGGAAAGACAAGGACACTCGTTGAGCTTGTTCTCCAGGAAGTTAAGAGAGGAAGTAAAGTCCTTGTAACAGCGGAGAGCAACGTCGCAGTTGACAACCTCGTGGAGAGGCTCTGGGGAAAGGTCAAGCTTGTACGTTTGGGCCACCCTTCGAGAGTCTCAAAGCACCTGAAGGAATCAACCCTTGCGTTTCAGGTCGAAAGCCACGAAAGGTACAGAAGGGTCAGAGAGCTTAGAAATAAGGCCGAGAGGCTTGCCATGATGAGGGACCAATACAAAAAACCTACGCCAAGCCTTAGAAGAGGGCTAACCAACAAGCAGATTTTAAAGCTGGCCGAGAAGGGCAGAGGCGCAAGGGGAGTCCCCGCAAAGGACGTCAAGGAGATGGCACAGTGGATAGCGCTAAACGAAGAGGTGCAGAAGCTCTACAAGTTTGTCGAAAAGATAGAGGAAGAGATAATCAGAGAAATAATCGATAAGGCAGATGTAATCCTGAGCACGAACTCTTCTGCAGCCCTTGAGTTCATAAAAGATGTTGAATTTGATGTTGCGGTAATAGACGAAGCATCCCAAGCGACAATTCCGAGTGTTTTAATTCCAATCGCAAAAGCCAAGCGCTTTGTTTTGGCTGGAGACCACAAACAGCTACCCCCGACGATCCTAAGTGAAGAGGCAAAAGAACTTAGCGAGACGCTTTTTGAAAAGCTCATCCAGCTTTACCCAGAGAAAGCGAAGATGCTTGAAATACAGTACAGGATGAACGAGAAGCTCATGGAGTTTCCGAGCAGAGAGTTCTACGAAGGAAAGATAAAAGCGGACGAAAGTGTGAAAAATATAACCCTAGCTGATTTAAAGGTTAGGGAACCGTTTTTCGGAGAGCCATGGGATTCAATTCTGAAAAGAGAGGAGCCGCTCGTTTTTGTCGATACTGCGGAGAGAAGGGACAAGTGGGAGAGGCAGAGAAAGGGTTCCACCTCAAGAGAAAACCCCCTCGAAGCCCTTCTGGTTAAAGAGATAGTGGAGAGGCTCTTGAGGATGGGGGTTAAAGAAGAGTGGATAGGGATCATTACCCCCTACGACGACCAAGTGGATTTGATACGCTCCCTAGTAAGAGAAGAAATCGAAGTTCACACGGTAGATGGCTACCAAGGAAGGGAGAAAGAAGTTATAGTATTGTCTTTTGTGAGGTCGAATAAGGAGGGCGAACTGGGGTTTTTAACTGATCTGAGAAGGCTTAACGTTGCTCTAACAAGGGCAAAGAGAAAGCTGATTGCTATTGGGGACAGCGAAACCCTGAGCAACCATCCCACGTACAAGCGCTTTTTGGAGTTCGTGAAAAGGCATGGAAGATATATAACGGTTGGAAATGCAGAGATACACTAATTTTTCCTCCTTATTTGGGGGAGAGCTGAGAATGGAGACACAAACGAAAGACCCATTAGACTGATAATTGGAACCACTGCCAAAAGGCTCAGTGAAGAGGCTATGGCAAAGTTCAGGAAGGAATCAATTTGCGACGCTACAAATCCCCCAGCCAGGCTCCCCAAAACGAACCCCGCAGAGTTCACTAAATTTGCAGTCGCTAAAGCACTCCCCTGCTCTTTTGGAGAACTCATCCTCCCTATGAGAGAAGTTGATGAAACGCTTATGTAGGACCAGGAGTAGCCCCAGAGGACATAGCTTCCAGCGGCTGAGATGAGTAAAGCATAAGGAACGTTAAAGGGGAGCAGCAATAAGAGGATCCCAAGGCTTCTAAAGAAGTACCCCTGAGTTAGTGCCAAAGCAGGGTTCTTGGACTTAAGCTTTGTCCCTACCCTCTGATAGAGCATTGCCGAAATTGAGGAATTTAGTATGGCAAACCCGAAGACTTCTTGACTTGTAACCCCGTTCTTTATCAAAAACACCGGGAGCTGGGTAGAGTACATACCCGAGGATACCCAGAAAAAGAGCGAAGACAGATAAAAGCCGCTGAGCTTCGGAGAAACTTTCAATTTTGTGGGCAAATGGATGATAAAGTTGGGGAGATAGCGGCCTTTCTGAACAACCTGGGTCACAAAGGGCTTGATGTTGTTTCTGTGCAGGTAAACCGGAGCTTCTCTGATCGTTTTCAAAGCTATAACAAACCCCGGAATGTTCACCACGGCAAAGAGAAGGAAGAGTTCCTTAAAACTTAAAAATCTAATGAGCGTGAAGCCTACTAAAAGCCCCAAAACCCATGCCCAGCCTCCGATTTTGTTGAACTTTCCTACGGCTTCATCCCATCTTGTCTTTCTCACGTTTCTAAAGAGGAGGACAATGGGTATCGAAACAGTGGAAGCTAGGAAAAATGAATAAACCGCGTTGATTAATAGAAGATCCCAAAAGCTCTCTGCAAACGCCAGCAGGCTTAGAAAGACGGAGGTGCTCAAGAGACCCATTAAGATAAAGACCTTCCTTCTAAGGGTTTTATCACTCAACTTGCCCCAGAATATCGTCCCTACAGTGGAAGCAAGTGTTGATAATGCGTTTAATAATCCCACCTCTCCGGCACCAGCGCCGAGGTGTATAGCATAGAGAGGAATGACCTGGGAAGAACCGCCTGTGGCTATCTTAAACGGCACGAAAGCGTAGAACCACCTAGGCATTTGGGTGTTCTGGACTATCAATGATGCCTTCCTAGCTTGCATGCTCGTAGCCACTTTTCTCTTCATATTTTTCACCTTGCTACTCTCCCGCCGAAAGAAGATCACTTTATAAATTTTTGGGAAGCAAAAAGTACTCTAATGTTCAGAAAAGAGCGATAAAGGGAAGAGAAAAATGCTACCAGCCGTGAACAAACTTCAAGGCTTCATCCCCAACTTTGCCCTCTTCAACATCCGTTATCGCCCTTTCAAGCTTATCAAGGCCCTCATCGAGGGTCTCTTTCTCAATCGTTAGCGGAGGCTGTATTCTCAGGACGTTCCCCTGCAGGAAGGCAACGATTAATCCGAGTTCATAAGCCCTCCAGACGACCTTCTTAGCTTCATCATATGCCCTCTCCTTGGTCTCCCTGTCCTTAACCAAATCAACGCCTATCATAAGTCCCTTCCCTCTCACGTCGCCGATAAGCTCATGCTCCTTTTTCATTTTTTCCAGTCTTTTCATAGCATAGCTTCCAAGCTTTTCTGCCCTCTTTAAGAGATCTTTTTCTTCAATCTCCCCAATCACAGCAAGAGCCGCCCTGCTCGCAACGGGATTTCCAATTAATGTAAAAGCATGCCCCAAAGGTGGGAGAGAGTCCATGATTTCAGCCCTGCCGATTACGGCACTTATTGGCAGACCTCCCCCAAGAGGCTTTGCTACTGTTATTATGTCCGGCTTAACTCCAAAGTGCTCTATGGCAAACCACTTCCCCGTTCTCCCAATACCGCTCTGAACTTCATCTACAGCTAAAAGAATCCCATGCTCATCGAGGATTTTCTTGACTCGCTTGAAGTAATCCTCGGGAGGTACGACCATCCCGGCATCGCCCTGAATTGGCTCGGCAAACAATGCAGCAACGCCATCCGCATAAACCTCTCCCTCGAACTTGGCTTTTATGTACTCAACGCACTTCATTTTACAAGAGCCCCTTTCTTTTCCAAAGGGACATCTGTAGCAGTCCGGATATGGGATATAGTGAACATCACTGAGCTCTCCTACTAGCGCCCTGACGTGAAAGTCAAGACCTGTTATGCTTGACGCACCATACGTGGCACCGTAATAGCTCTTAAGATAGCTGAGAATGGTTCTCCTCTTAGTGTAAGCCCGGGCGAACTTTATTGCCCCGTCGTTTGCATCGCTTCCGCTCAAACCAAAGGCTATTTTCGGCTCTTCAATTGGGGAAATCTCCGCAAGCTTTTCCGCAAGGAGGAGGGGCTCAACTGTAAAGCCGTAGATGAACGTGAAGTGGATGAGCTTTTCAGCCTGGTCTTTTATCGCATTAACAACTCGCTCGTTGTTGCGGCCAACGTTTTGAACTGCAGCATCACTAAGAAAGTCTATGTACTCCCTCCCCTCAATATCCCACACCTTCGCGTTTTTGGCTTTAACGGCAACTACCGGGGCGTAGTTTACACGTGAAGCTTTCGGAAAGATTCTCGAGTATCGCTCTATAACATCCTCCTTTCTCAAGTTTCCCACCGGTTTAAATATGTGTTTGGAATTAATAGCATTTTCGGTTAAATTTTGCGGAATCTAACAAAAATAGCACAAAATATTTAAAATTCAGCAGACCAATATTTAAACAAAATGCTAACTAGGTGAATGAAATGAAATTGGATGAAATAGATAAAAGCATACTAAGGCTGCTCCAGGAAGATGGAAGGATGAGCTATTCAGAGATAGCAAGGAAAATAGGAGTGCCCGAATCAACCGTAAGGCTCCGGGTAAAAAAGCTCATGGAAGAAGGGATAATAAGGAAGTTCGCTGCCCTAATAAACCCCTTCAAAGCTGGCTACAGCATAGTGGCATTCATAGCCGTTGACATCGAGCCCAACAAGGTCAAAAGAGCGGTTGAAGAGCTTTCCAAACTTCCGGAAGTCGATGTTTTGGGAATAGCCACCGGAGCCCACGACGTTCTCATGCAGGTAACCGTGAAAGACCTCCAGGAACTCGAGAACTTCTTAATAGAAAAGCTTGGAAAAATTGAGGGAATAAAGAGCACGGAAACGTCAATCCTAACAAGCGTTAAAAAATGGGGATATGCAAGGGTGTTTTAGTGATTTTTCCTTGGCCCCTTCAATATTGAGATCCTCCTCTTCGTTTCTTTCACAGCTTCCACTCTCTTCTCCATTTTTCCCTGTTTCATGGCCTCCACTTCTTCTTTAAACGCCCACTTTAGCAACGGTGGGGTTATTAAAACAGAGACCGTTATGAAAATCAGCGTGGCTGCAATGAACTTTGGGGCATCGCTTTCTGGGATTGCGCCTCCGTGAATTGCCACCATAAGGTCAACAAGCGCCACTTCAGTCCTTGGGATTGAGCTAATCCCCATCTGGAGAGCCTTTCTAGCACTCCACCCCATAATCAGGGTTCCCAGCCCTCTGCCGACGACTTTTCCAACAACTGCAATTGTCGTCAAAACAGCCGCAAGAGATAGGGCATCAAAGCTGGTAAAAACCCTCAAATCAAGCATCGCTCCGGTGTACACAAAGAACACAGGGACTAAAAATCCGTAAGCTATTGCCTTCACGTCTTCCATTATTCTCTTACCCTCTGGAAGTTTTGATAGAACCAAACCGGCCATAAAAGCTCCCTCTATAGCGGCATCAAACCAGTGTTCTGCCAATGCTGAAAAGAAAAACATCAAAGCAAGAACCATCCCCAAAACACCCTTCTCCACGTGCAGCCATTCCGAAAAGCGTATGTACTTTTCGATCGTATACCAAGCAACCAAACCCGTGATTATAAAGAAGACGGCCATTTTGCTTATTAATCCCAAAATGCTTCCAGTACCAACTGCAAATATTATCAACGCGATTCCAAGGAAGTCATCTATAACGCTCGCACTTAGGGAAGCTATACCAACATCGCTCCTCAAAACCCCAAGATCCATCATAACTCTAACGGTTATCCCTATGCTCGTAGCCGTTAATAAGACTCCCCCGGCAAAGGCCTCTTTAGAGGGATAACCCATCAGCTTGAGCCCGAAGTAGCCAAGGGCTAACGGGACGATGACTCCCGTGACGGTAGAAACGGTCGCAACAGCGCCGGTTTTTTTGAGCATCTCAACATCCGCGTCAAGACCGCCCAAGAAGAGCAGGAAAATTATGCCTAGACGAGCAAGAAATTCAAACGTCTCATTAGAGTGCAGTGTAAGATACTCCGGGTTTACCAGACCAAAGTATATCAGATTTCCCAGTACCATGCCCATCAGTATCTCGCCCAAAACTCCAGGAAGCTCAAAGCGCTCCATTAGATGATCTCCTATCTTTCCGAAGATGAGAGCTACTCCAATGGTGAAGAGGATCCATTCTGGAGCCATTGTACACCACCCACCCTCATTAGTCTCAGGAACTCGTCAATAAGCAACCTCAGGCTTATTTCCCCCTCCAAGACATTGTTCTCATCGACAATTGCCAAGATCTGCACTTTATACCTTCTCATCTTTGTAAGGGCATCCATAACCGTGGCATTTTCGTCTATTGTCATAACGTTGCGCTCCATGACATCGGAAGCCTTTTCCGCCCCACCCAAGATGGATTTAAAAACCGTGCTTATATTGCCAAGCCTTGCCTTTGTGTTCTCCGGCGGAAGGAGAATAGACAGGACATCAAGATACCGTATAACCCCCTCAAGCTTCATTTCATCCCTGTTGTTTACAACCCACACGTGGTGTCTTGTCCTGAGCAGCTTAAGCACATCAACGATAGGAGAATCAGCAGTAACAATTGGCATCGAGGGTATCGACGGCATTATATCCTTCAACTTCATCGAATAAAAAGTTTGAAGGGCTTTCTCGACGTCACCCATATTTTCACCACCATTCATCTATTTTGGAAGTTCTTAAAAAGATGCGTGCCAAAAAATTTACATCTCTAAACATTTATAACCCACAAAGCATATCCCCGAATTAGGTGAGTTTCATGAAAAAAGTTCTAACGGGGTTGCTGCTTGTACTGGTAGTGCTTACCAGCATGTGTATATCTGACAATCCCTCATCTTCATCGTCCCCCAGCACAGCAACAGAAACGTTCACACTAGATAAAGCAAAGTTCCACTTTTACATGTACGGACTGGCAACATGCCCCCACTGTAAGAAAATGAAAGAAGATATTCCAGAGTTTTTCGGGGAAGAGGCTTTAACATACTACGAGTTGCAGGGAAACGAACATAACGGAAAGATGTTTGAACAGCTCTATGAAATCCTTGGAGTAACTGGCGTTCCGGTAATAGGAGTATTCTACGAAGGAAAGCTCTATGCAATAGTGAACGGAGAATTTCCAGTGGACTACGCCGACGACCTTGTCGAAGAAGCCAAAAAAGCTGAGGGAGTCCTTTTTATAACTGACAAGACGTATCTAATCCCGGAAAACCAGACCGAAATCATTAATAAGCTTGAATATATTTTCACCAATGGTGAGCCGAGTGAGGTCTGAAATCAAGGCCCTCATGTTGATAATTTTGTCTTCAATTGGATTAACAGCGGGGATATTGGCAATTCTCGGGTTGAAGAACTTAATCTACCCTCTACTCGCACTGGCAGGTGCTGATTCAATAAACCCCTGTACGTTCGTCATTTACACCATGCTTCTCATAGCCCTATCCCTCAAAGAAAACATCTCCAAAAGAAGAATCTATGCCATTGGACTGGCCTTTGTTGCTGCAGTTTACATCTCATACTACCTCCTCGGGATTGGTCTGGTGATACTTACGAAGACAATCCCGGTATGGGTCGCAGGAGTGGTTTCAATAGCATTCGGCGCTTACACATTTGTAACCGGCTATATGGAAAAAAGCAGGATAGCAAAGAAGAAAGAAGTTAGAAAAAGCATATTCAGCAGGGAAGCAACCCTCTTTGGAGCTTTCTCTCTCGGCATCATAATATCCTTTACACTCCTCCCGTGTTCCTCGGGAACTTATCTGGCATATGCAATCCTTATATCCAAAGTAGGGAGAGGCCTAACCCTGATCCTCCTGGCACTTTACAACGTCATCTTTGTCCTCCCGCTGCTCATAATACTCTTCACAGTCGGAAGCATAACAGAGAGCAAATCAATCTCCCAGAGAATAGTCCAAAAGTCCAGAGAGCTTTCAATGATTGCAGGAACATTGCTGATACTCCTTGGAATATACGTTATTCTTGGGATGTAGGAAAGCTTAAATTTTCCAAATGCAAAACTTATTTGGTGTTTGCATGCAGGAATGGTACCAGTCACGGGCCCTTTACGAAACCGTCTCAAAACTCATAAAGAGAGGTGACTTTGAGAACGCACTTCAAATTGCAGAGTCGATTCCCGACAAGGGGATAAGGGCAAAGTCAATGTCAATGCTAACGGTAGAGATGGCAAAGCAGGGAAGAGACTACCATGATGCTCTCAACCAAACAATAGAAGCTATCTTTGAAATTGAAAACGATGAGAGTATCACTAAAGCCCTCATGAGCCTGGCTTTCGAGTTTCTTGGGCTTGGTAAACCAGACGAAGCTTTAAAAATAGCCGGACTTATAAGAGATATCTCCAACAGGTCAAAAATACAGGCTGAGGTGGCATTAGCCCTCGCAAGAGAGGGAAAGATTCAGGAGGCGTTTAAGATTATTAACGATATTCTCGATGAAGACGTTAAAACATGGGCAACCTCAAAACTCGCCTCCGAATTAAAGTATTGACATTCTTTTGATTATTTTGCGCTTTTCTTTTTTAGGAATACACCTGTAATAGTCCACAATCTTTTTTAAACAGTGTTAATAGTCCTCGGTGCAAGAGAGGGAGGTGATAAAATGAAGGAACTCGTGGGACTCATAGGCATGCTTCTTCTCGTGAGTTCTTGGGTGCCCCAAACATGGGAAACAATCAAAAACAAGAGATGTCCACTAAACTTGGAGTTTGTTCTGGTTTACGTTACTGCCTCAACACTGCTCGCAATCTATTCGTATCTAATAGGGGACTGGGTATTCCTAACCCTAAACTCCCTGGCAGCCCTCCAGAGTGGTGTCAATCTCTACGTTAAGCTGAGATACAAATGATTACCTTCTCTCATTCCAACAAGCCCCCAAATCGAATTACGTGCCCTTTTCAGGGCCTTTTCTAAATCCTCCTTGCCTGCTCCAGGTTTTAGGTTGAGGGTTAATCTTTCCAAAATCGTTCTTTCCTTGAATGACTTTGAATGGTTTTCATGTTTCAACACAATGATTAAGAACGTAAAAGTATTCCGGCATTATTCTTTTATTTGATAAAGCTTTTATGGCACTTTCCCAAATTTATTTTGGTGATCGACATGGAGCTGAAAGGAAAAGTCGCTTTAGTAACCGGAGCCTCTCGGGGAATAGGAAGGGCAATTGCAGTTGCTCTGGCAAAGAAGGGATGTAACGTGATTATAAACTACGCAAGGGATGAAGAAAACGCAAAGAAAACCGAAGAAATGTGCAGAGCTTATGGAGTGGAAACCCTTACAGTTAGGGCAGATGTGAGCAACAGAGAAGAAGTCAGAGAGATGGTGGAAAAGGCCATCGAAAAGTTTGGAAGGATTGACATCCTAATCAACAATGCCGGAATCCTTGGAAAGACAATAAACCCGAGGGAGATAAGCGACGAAGAGTGGGACAGAGTTCTGGGAGTTAACCTAAAGGGAGCCTTCATAGTTACGCAAGAGGTTCTCAAATACATGAAGAGAGGCAAAATAGTCAACATAGCCTCAATAGCCGGTAAAGACGGAGGGACTGTAGGGGCCCACTACGCCGCTTCAAAAGGAGGTTTGATAGCGCTCACCTTCAACCTTGCAAGACACTTAGCACCGAACATTTTAGTAAATGCCGTTGCCCCAGGACCCGTTGAAACCGATATGATAAACGAGGAGATGAGAGAAAGGCTAAGAAAGCTTTCATTGACCGGAGAGATAGCCAAGCCAGAGGATATAGCCCATGCAGTTATTTTTCTGCTAGAAAACGATCACATAACCGGAGAAGTCGTTGACGTCAACGGAGGTCGCCTGATGGATTAAGTTTTTATTGATATTTTTCAATTTTTCCTGTATGAGGGTAATCTGGGAGAAAGAGGTAGCAGCAGAGGAAATTATTGTTTCACCAAGACCGGTGTGGAAGTGCAGAAGCTGTCCAGCCTATGGAAAAAGCCCTTCCTGCCCGCCTCATGCTCCCTCATGGAGGGAAGCAAGAGAACTAGTACAGCACTACAAAAGAGCGCTCCTGATAAAGTTTAGCATTAATTCTGAAAATTTTGACGAAGAAAAACGAAAGGTATTGAATTACATTCTCAAAAGAGAAGAAGAGCTGTTCAAAGGCGGGAACTTCTATGCAACAGCACTATTTCCGGGAAACTGCAACCTCTGTGAAGAGTGCGAATTCGAGAAAAGCGGAAAATGCAAAATGCCAAGTAAGGTAAGGCCCTCAATAGACGCCGTGGGGATAGAGCTCTCAAAAATAGTCAAGCTCAACTTCTCCGAAAGTGTTTTGTATGGGCTCATCCTTATAGATTAAAGTGGAGCCTATGAAGGCATATATCACAATGCTCGGAAGGTCAACGTGGGCCATGATAAACTCATACTACGCCGTGGTTATGAGGGGCTACAGGCCAGATAAGATCTACATCTTTCTGGAGGATATCTATTCCGAGAAGCTGCCAAAAGCTGTGGAAGCCCTGAAGATAATTTCCAGTGAATACGGCTTTTCTCCAGAGATAGAATGGGCGATAATAGAGGAAGACAACTTTCTCGAGGCAGATGAGAAGATAGGAGAACTCCTCAAAAAGCTGAAAGAAGAAGGATACGAAGTTTCTGTTGACATAACCTCTGGAAGAAAGGCCTTAGTAGCAGGAGCAGCTATTCATGCAATTCCACTGGAAGTGGAGCACCTCTTTTACCTTTCACTTAGGGACTTGGAATACGCAAACAGGCCATACATGATGATTCCTCTGCACATTCAAAGACTAAAGGACTTTATGGAGGGCAGGCGATGGAAAAAATTATAGAGAAGCCCGAACTCCAGATACTCATAAACCTAATCCAGATGCGGGACAAGATAAGAGTAAGCAGCCCCCTCTATAACATCCCGCTTCTAGAGGCGTTTCCCTATAGAGAGGGCTACAAAATACGGGTGTTGGCCAAAGAAGACGAATTTCATAAAGTACTTCGAGGGAAAGAAAAGTACCTATACGATCTTCCTACATACAGAGACTTTTATGAGTGCTTCCTTTCCAGTGGAATCGTAAACTACGCAAACATTGATGAGTTCCAGGAGAAGCTTAACGCATATAAGAGCCTCACGAAAAGAATAATCTTTGCTCCAGATACCAACCTATTGTACCATGCGTTTTTATCCAAGCTCAAGGGAGTAGAGGGAATCCAGATAGCCATAGTAGATTTAGTAAAGAAGGAAATAGAAAACTCAATGAACTTCAAATACAAACCAGCACAATTAAAAGAGCTGAGAAAAATTCTCCACAATTCGCATTTGCTCCAAGAATTTAGCAACAGGAGGATGAAGAAATCAAGGAAAGCTGCGTACATAGCCCTAAGGGAATACGAAAAGATAAAAGACAAAATAATAGAGGTAAAAAGCGTCGATGAAAAGACGAACACAAACGACGAGCGGATAATAAAGAGCTTAAAGGAGTTCGATAAGAATACACCGGCACTTGTAGTTCTCTTAACGGCAGATATAGCGATGACCGACATAGCTAAAATCGAAGGCGTCGAGTACTTTCTCTTTGAATATCCCCACGAAGAGCTAAGCGAACACTACGCAACTGGTTATCAGTTGAGGACCTTAATCTTCAATTTGGCGGCAGTTTTTGGTGTTATAGAAATGAACAACGTGCTTTTGTTTGGCGAATTTAGGGGGAAAACTGGGCTAAACGAATTGAAGTTGGTCTTTAAGAAGGACATACATCAAGAGTTTCATTTCCACTGGAGCTTGTGCAGAAGGCTGATGGAATTAAAAATTGAAAGGTAGTTAAAAGTAACCAATATCCTCTTTCGGGCTTTTAGTCTCAATTATCTTTTCCAAGAATTCCTCGGCATCTTTTGGATCCATCCCGACCTTAACTACCAAGAAGTTCAGAATTTCTTCTTTTTTGGCACCTTTTTCAAGTCTTTCCAGCACCATCATTGCAACTCTCTCAAAAACTGCCCTAGCGAACTCTTCTTCAAGTCCCAAGGCAGCTATTACTTGATTCAAACCTATCAAGAGACTTGTAAGAGCATCGTTAAATTCCCCTTTTCCAAGAGTTTTCCTGTCCAAGTCAACCCTCAAGGTTATCTCCTCATTCATCCCAGTTATGCAGAACTTTATCAGATTTAGCCTATCGTTCAGCAACAAGAGGGTATGGTAAACTTTCAAGCGCTCTGGCAACTCCAATGCAACAGTCTCCAATCCAAGCGGAACTATAAGGTGAACAAACTCATCGGTTATCACGATGTTGAGAACAAACGGAATTTTGGGATGTTCAGCAACATAGAAATTCTCTGCAGTTTTTGTAACTTTCCACGGAAGGTCCACTATATCCTTAGCACCATCATACCCTTCTTCCAGCCACTTGAGTACTTCCACAGGAACCACCTTATGAAGTTGACCTTTGAAGTATTTAAGCTCATTCTTCCAGAGGAAGCAGTGCTCCCGAAGAATTCAAAAGCCATATAGAAATTTTACAATAGCCAAGCATCGAACAGTTTGATTCTCATTTCCTATGGACAGAAAAATGAACTGGAATGTACATTAAAACCAGAGCATTGAGGTTCCTAGATGTGCATTGGATTTAACAAAAATACTTACCAAGAGGTTTATTGTTAAACAGTCTCTTAACCCCCCAGAGTTCCATTTCCTGTGGAAACGGCGCGAAACACTCTTCTAATTATTTCTGAATCGGTGTAAACACTCCCGTTGTATCTGTGTTTTTGGATATATATACTTATCTATGAACATTGTTCAAAAAATAACGGAATTAAACGATAGAGGGAATAACTAATGTCGGTTAGTATTTAAGTATCGTGAACAAAATACTATTGGTGAATGTTAAGAACCTTTTTAAATGCTGTTTACATTATCTCCATTCGCGAAATCCGTCCATTCGTCCAAACCGGGTTCCAGTGGAAATAAAACTCTGGGGGGTATTGCAGATGTCTTTATGAACGTTTAGATGAATATGGAAAGGGAGTTTTATTTCCACTGGAACTTTTGAATACTGGAGTATTAAAATGGTCATCATCACCCAAAATTGTGGTGTTTTATTTCCACTGGAACAGTGAAGCTTTTTAAGCTCAAGCTGGGGTGATAACTAGTAGAACTTTAGCTGGGAGATTGCTTGCAAGCGCCGTCTTTGAACCGGAAGTTGTGGACGTCATAGATGACATAACAACAGCCCTCGGGAGATACGATATAACTTCTCTAAGACTCCCCGAGATGGATAGAATGGCTTTTGGAGAAGCATTCAAAATCCTATATTCCAAGGGTTTGTTCCTCCTTGGTTATGCAAAAGAAGAAATTCACCTCATGCCACCCCTCGATGAACCGATTCCAGAAGGTGCAAAGCTGTTGGTTATCAAGTCTGCAAAGTAGAGTTTCATTTCCACTGGAAATCTCAAACTTAAGGCCTTTATTTTTGTATTCTGGCTTTACTAATCAATGGTTTTGTAATTTTCAGCCTTTAAGTCCTTTTTTCGGGCATGGGAAAAATATATAAGCACTTTGAATCCACTACTATGTAGAATCATGCTTATGGGTGGTAACTATGGCGAGAAAAAAGAAAGTTGAGGATGGAATTAAAGAGCTTGAAGAGTTTGAAGAGCTTGAGGATTTCGAAGAACTTGGGGAAGTTGAAGAATTGTCAAATGAAGCTGAAAAAACCAAAAAGAAGGAAATAAGAAGCTTGGAAGATCTCCCCGGAGTTGGACCCGCAACTGCTGAAAAGCTTAGAGAGGCAGGTTATGATAGTTTGGAAGCAATAGCAGTTGCATCTCCCTTGGAACTAAAAGAGCTTGCTGGAATAAGTGAAGGGGCTGCTCTAAAGATCATTCAAGCCGCGAGAGAAGCTGCCAATATTGGAACCTTTATGCGTGCCGATGAGTATTTACAAAAGAGAGCCGTTGTTGGCAAAATTACTACTGGAAGCAAATCCTTGGATAAGCTTCTTGGCGGTGGAATTGAAACACAGGCTATTTCCGAGGTATTTGGAGAATTTGGAAGTGGAAAATGCTTTGCAAAGGACACTCCAATCTATTACGAAAATGACACAGTAGTGCATTTTGAGAGCATAGAGGAAATGTATACAAAGTATGCACTCAAAAATGGCGAAGTTCCATTTGATAATGGCTTCGCTGTTCCAGTGGATACTGTGACCGTTTACGCCTTTGATCTTGACAGCGGAGAAGTAAAAAGGACAAAGGCAAGTTACATTTACCGGGAGAAGGTCTCAAACCTTGTAGAACTTAAGCTTTCAACTGGGATCAACATTAAAGTAACACTTCCTCACCCTGTGTTGGTATTTAGGGATGGGTTCCAGTGGATAAAGGCTGGAGAAATCAAAAGGGGAGATGTGCTTGTAGGGGTTAGGAAAGTACCAGCAAATTCTTTGACTATTGATGAGGATGATGCATACTTTTTGGGTCTATTTGTGGCTGAAGGTACAGCAAACCCTGTTTCGATAACAACAGGCTCTGAAGTTATCAAGGACTTTATCGTCGAGTACCTAAAAAGCAAAGACGGTTACACTCCAACGGTAGAAACGAGAAGGGGGCTTTATAGGATTCTTATAAGAAAGAGCACGGTAGATAGAGTACTTGGGAACTTAGCGAAGAGTGACGCAAGCACAAAAGAAGTTCCGGATGTAATTCTCAATGGGGATGAAACAACATTGATGGCATTTTTAGCCGGATATGTGGATGGTGACGGATACGTATCTAACAGTATTGTAGAGTTATCAACAAAAAGCAAAAAACTTGCAGATGGCTTAGTTTTCCTGTTAAAGCGTTTGGGAATAACCTCCACGGTTTCAGAGAAACTCATTGAAGGAAAGACGTACTACAGGCTTTATATAACTGGTGAAGACAGAAGCCTGCTTGAGGATGTAATTAAAAAGTCAAAAATTAAAGTTGGTGGATTTAATTCAGGAGGGATTGGGAGGTATCCACCACAGCTTGCACGGTACCTAGGAAAGCTTTATTCACACTTCAAGTTGCCTAAACGAGAAGGTGAGACAGCATATCACCTGCTAACACGTTCAAAGGAAGTTTGGTTTACTGAAAAGACGTTAGAGAAAATAGAAGAGTACTTTAAAAAAGCCCTTGCAGAGCTTGAGCGTGCTGAAAAAGAACTTTGCAATACTGATAAGCCAAAGCTACCATTTTCATGGACAGTCCTCAAAAAATATGGTTTTACAGAAGGTCAAATTAAAAATTACCGCTACCGGGGGATTCCTAAAGATACAGAATTAAGAGCTAAAGTTATATCCGCGCTAAAATCTGAAATTCAACACCTAAGAGAAATAGCAAGGCATGCACTTGAGGTGATATCTTTAGCTAGGAAGCTCTCATTCTACGAAGTTGAGAGCGTTAGCTTGGTGGAGTACAATGACTACGTCTACGATCTGGTGGTTCCAGAGGTTCACAACTTTGTTGCACCAAACGGGCTGATACTCCATAATACCCAATTAGCCCATACATTGGCTGTTCTCGTCCAAAAGCCCCCAGAAGAGGGCGGATTGAATGGAAGCGTAATTTGGATTGACACAGAGAACACCTTCAGACCTGAGAGAATAAAACAAATAGCAGAAAACAGGGGTATGGATCCAGAGGAAGTACTAAAGAACATTTATGTTGCTAGGGCATTTAACTCCAATCATCAAATGCTCCTTGTAGAGAGGGCTGAAGAAATCATTAAAGAAAAAGCTGCAAGTGACAGGCCCGTTAAGCTTCTTGTCGTGGACTCTCTCACAGGACACTTTAGATCCGAATACGTGGGGAGGGGGACATTAGCAGAGAGGCAACAAAAGCTCGCCAAGCACTTAGCTGACCTCCATCGTTTGGCCAACCTTTACGATATAGCAGTATTCGTTACCAACCAGGTTCAAGCGAGACCTGATGCATTCTTTGGCGATCCAACAAGACCAATAGGCGGCCATATCTTAGCACACTCCGCCACTGTTAGAGTTTATTTAAGGAAAGGAAAGGCCGGAAAGAGGATTGCGAGACTTATAGACTCTCCGCATCTGCCTGAAGGAGAAGCGGCGTTTACGATAACTGAAAAAGGAATTGAAGATTAGCCCTTTAACTTTTTAAACCCTTTTTTAAATTTCCTTTGAGGATCTATGAAAGTAGAGGCAAAGCTGAACCCAACTTACGAAGAGATCGTGGATATTTTCAACCGGGCCCTTTCAAAAGAGGCTATAGTAAATATTTTTGCCCATTGTAGGGTTTTTTACGATGGAAGGGCCAAGAGTGAACTCGGCCCGGGTGATAGAGTTATAATAATAAAGCCTGATGGTTCATTTTTAATTCATCAAAAGGAGAAAAGAGAACCCGTTAACTGGCAGCCCCCTGGGAGTTCTGTCGGGCTTGAGATAAATGATGGGAAGTTGTTCCTTAGGAGCATCCGGCGAAAGCCTCGGGAGATTCTTGAAGTGGAGCTCCTTAACGTTTACCTTATATCTTATTTTCAGGCGGAAGACTATGAGGAGTTAGCATTAACAGGTAGTGAAGCTGAAATGGCGGATCTAATCTTTGAGAACCCTTCGCTTATTGAAGACGGCTTTAAACCGCTATTCAAGGAGAAGCCCATAAAGCATGGAATCGTGGACGTTCTTGGAGTGGACAAAGAGGGAAACATTGTTATCCTTGAGCTCAAGCGCAGGAGGGCTGATTTGCATGCTGTCAGCCAGTTAAAGAGATATGTCGAGGCCATGAGAGAAGAACATGAAAAAGTCCGCGGCATTCTCGTTGCTCCGTCTTTAACTTCCGGTGCCAAAAAACTTTTGGAAAAAGAAGGGTTGGAGTTTAGAAAGCTAACTCCTCCAAAAAGGGGAAAATCCAAAAGGGGAAGGCAAAAAACTCTTTTTGACTAGCCCATTGCCATTTCCTGTGGAAGCATTTCTCTGACTTTTACTTTCATTACGTTGTCTTCGCTTGAGACCTCAATTACCTTCCCCAGTCCCACAAGCCTTAGCTGTATTCTGCATACGGTAATTTCCCGCTCATCACTCTCTTCCCAGGGTATTCTCTGTTCCATCTCTTCCATCTTTAGGACTTCTGCTATTATTCCCTCCGTTCCCCGGGTTATGTCTTGAGGAGTTTCATAAGTCAGGAATATCTTTTCTCCGGGCTTCAATTTTCGGGTAACAATAACGTTTCTTGCACTCCTCACCTCTACTGTTCTATAAGGGTTTCTTAAAAGTTGATCAAGGGTTCTCCGGGCTATCCCCCCAAGTACAAGGAGTTCCATACCCTTCACCTCACAGATAAACACTTTCGTATTCTTTTTCGACCCTTCTTCTCGCGGACTCCATCTGTTCGTGCATTTTTCTCAGCTGCTCTTCTATCATCTCTGCTTCCTTCAGCAAAGGTTCGGTTGAAACCTCTATTGGGGCGAGGTTTTTGAGTATCTCAATTACATTTGCCGCTGCCCTTGGATCAGGTCTATCGCCGAAGGTCTCTCCCAAAAGGGCATACGCTTTGAGTCTTTCTTTACTCGCTTCCCACAACAGCTTTCCGCTCATCCCCATTATGGAGCCGTATTTCAGTATCTTGACCCCCAATTTTTCTAAATCCTTGTTTTCTTCTTCACTCCCACCTACGCCCCAGACTTCCATTTGTTCTTTGAAAAAGCCAATTCCCATGCCGCCAAGTGAAATTACCTTCTCGGCGTTGTTTTCTTTTAGGTAGCCAACGATTTCTTTTGCTATCTCGTTTACCAAAGTTGGAGGAATGTATATGTCTGCAACAGCAATGATAATATTGTCCTTCCCGTAGAATCTCAATGGTGGGTTTGGTTTGCCCTCCAGAATTAGAGACATTGGTGGTAAAAACGGGCTCTCAACGTAGCCTATCATTTCCATGTTGAGTTCTTTTGCGATAAAATTAGCGGCTATATGTCCCACAAGCCCGATCCCCGGGTACCCTTCAATGAAAATGGCTCTTTCAATTTTTGGAAGTATCAACTCAACTGGCTTTTGCATTCTCTCACCTCCATAACAATTTAGTAATTAAAAGTTATTAAATCTTTTGCCGTTGTTAGTGTACAGATTTGTGTTACTCTGATTAGTGGTTAATAAAATATGAATAGAAAAAGTATATCAACCATAAATGCGACCCTTTTACGGTGGTTTGGGATGGATAGTAGCGATCATTGGAAGTTTAGTACTAATAGATTAAAGATTGCAACTGTGGCAAAGCCGCCGTGGAGCTATAAATCTCATAATGGAAAACTGGAGAGGATTATTTTAAGTCTAGGCAGTGGAAAAGGAAAATTTTCGGAGATTTATGGTATTCCCCGTTCTCTCGGCTGCATAGGGAACAACAGGTTTATCTTGAGAGACGAGAAAATAGGGATAGAAGAAATTGAAAGGGTGGTTAAAGAGTTTACAAGACTGGGCGGTCGGGAGATATACTTGGTGAACTATGACGAAGTTGAAGAGTTAATTGAAATTTCAAGGCATATCTCGGCAAGCTTTCCTGGAGATGTTTTTGCTACGATTAGAATTGAAGACATCAATGCCCTTGATCCGGTGGAAGGCTTAAAGGTGATAGTGGAGATGGAGTATTCGGAAGATGCTCTCTCGGAACTGGAACATCTAAAATGGGCTCATGGAGCACTAATAATGGCAAGGTATAAGGAATACACTGAGCTTCTTCAGCAAAAAGTTGAGTTTCCTGGAGAAGTTTATGTGGATATCCTTTTTCCAGGTTCACTAAAAAACGTTGAGTTTAACCTGTTTGAGGTTAAGAAGCTCTTGCCTTCCTCTCCAAACAAGTACCACAGTTGCTTGGCTGGTACGATCGCTATAGCTGCAGATGGTTACATAACTCCCTGCCCCTTGCTGAGGAATTTCGTGGTTGGCAACATAAGAAAGGATAAACTCTGGTACCTGCCTAGAAGAAAAGTTCTAAATCAGTTTTGGACACTCACCAAAGATAATATAACTCTCTGTCGCTCGTGTCCATTTAAATACACGTGCCACGACTGCAGGGCGCTTGAATATCAAGCATCTGGAGATATCCATGGTATAGAATACTGTGAATTTTTGGGGATTAAAGTTAATCAAAATCCAGAATAGAGTGGTACCCTTTTCCGTCCTTTTTCACTGCTTTGGAAAACGAAAATCCCCTTATCCCGAAATCAAACATGTCAAAATAGTATATGCCAAACCTATCAACGTACTTACTGAATTCAAGAATTTTTTGATATATGTCCTCTTCACTTGAGAAGTACCATTCTATGAGATAGCCCTCAGGCTTTATTACACCGATCATTATCTCATGCTCTTTGAACTTATCTAAAAATTCTTTGCTGAGAGATCTTGCTATTCCACAGAATCCTCTGTTGTAGGCTTCTTCATTTACTACCGTCATAAAGCCCCTTAGTATTCCTAACTCCTTGAGCCTGTTTATCATGTACCTTATTGTTGGTCTCTTTTTTCCCAAGGCTTCTTCTATTTCCTTCATCGGTGTTCTTGCATCTCTTTTTAGGATATCAAGCAAGAGGGCGTAGTCATAGCTAAACTCCCACTTTCCAAACTCCAGTTTCTTTGAGGGATAAGCGTATACCTCGTAGTATTCATAATTTGGAGAATACCTTGACAGCAGTTCGTCTATTTTGTCCCTCTGCTCTAGGGGGACATACATTACTGTTGAAACCCCGTTTATAAAACCGAAAAACGGAACTGCAACGGGAATAAAGGGATTGCGGTACATTTTGGCAATTGTGGATTTTATGTTCTCTCTTGGAACCGATAGAAATGCCACGTAGCTCATGAGCCCGAGTTTAGCTATGCTTATGGAAGCGGATACAGTGAGGCTTTTAGATGCTTCGTAATATTTGTCAAAGAGCTTTTTGAGCTTTGCATAGCTGATGTTTTCTTTTTTAGCTATGCTGTTAATGCTTTCGAGCGGGTATTTGTCCAGCAGGTTTATTAGAAATTCAATCTCCTCTTTGTTGACTGAAATGCCACTCATCAGTAATTAGTTTCCATAAATTATGTTATATATTTTATGCATTTGGGTTCTTGCAGACGTTTGTTCTGTTCAAGTTTTTACTACTATTAATTATGGTAACAAAATTCTGTATAGAAAAAATTTATATTTTGTATTTAATTGGAATAATAATGCAAAACTATATGGGGGTGGGAGGATGGAGCAGACAAAGCCAGTATATGATATGAGTCTTAAAGTTGGTGGAGGTATAGTTGAACCATATGACAAATGGTGTGCCCAATGTTTAATAAACATCCCACTTCCATTCTGATTTTATCTTTTTTATTGTTTCATGATAGCAATATTAGGAGGTGATACAATGGAATACCCGATACTTAGGCCAGATGTTGATCTTATTGAAACCAATGCTGGAGCTATAATAAATAAAGCAAGGGAAAACAAATTCATGTTTGTCACCTATACTCAATTTGATGTCCTGCGTCTATGCACTGGAGAAAATTCTTTGGAGGATATTGTAAATCTCATATCTCAGAAATACGAAGTCTCAAAGGAACGAGTTAAACATGACGTTCAGAACTTCATAAGTTTTATGCATAAGAATGATGTACTTACTGTATCTAAAAGAAAATTAGGGAACATTACAAAATCAAAAAAGTTTATGAAATCCAAGGAAGAAATACTCAGCGAAAGAAAAAATATCTCAAGATTCCCAACTAAGTTCTCACAACTTTCAGCACTTTGGCTAATACTTACAGAGAGATGTTCCTTAGAATGCAGTTATTGTAATATGGCATTGGAAGCAAAGTTTAAACCCGATGATGAAGTAATTATGGCAACCGGTGATGCACTGAGGCTTTTGGACGAAGCAAGAGCCCTTGGAGCAAAAATCCTTGGAATATCAGGAGGGGAGATAACGGCATATTCTGACATATTTAAGGTTATTCGCCACGCTTTTGACATAGGATACCAGCATGTTATCTTTGGAACAAAAGCCGTAGGGATAACAAAGAAATTTGCAGAGCGTCTCTATGGAAGTGGAGCAAGGAGGATTCAGATTAGTATCGATACTCTTGATCCCGAAACGTATCAAAAATTAATACTAAATGGGACATTAGAATCAGCTCTTCGTGGAATCTATAACTTAATTGATGCTGGCTTTAAGATACATGTCAGGAGTACAATAACAAAATATAACATTGATCAAATTCCTGAACTTTGGGAGTTCATGCATGATTTAGGAGCTGAAAGCATTGTTGGATTTGTCGTTTATCCAGAAGGAAGAGCAGATCGCCACTTACCTCCCTCTAAGGAACAGATTAAATGGTTAGAAAACACCATAAGGGAGAAATTCAAAGACAAAAAATTTGTACCTGAGGTTTCTTATTTCAGATGTGGAATTCCAGTAACGTGCAGTGCTGGTATACTTTCTATAGCAGCTTATCCAAATGGAAATGTTACTTTATGTGACTCTGGAAGAACACTAATGACAAAATATCCTAAAAAATACGTTTTTGGTAATTTCAAGTACCAATCTTTAAAAGAAATCTGGGAAAACAGTAAAACACTAAACAAATTTAGAAAAAGTAAATTTTTACCTCCTTGTAATGAATGTTCCTACTTATACAACTGTCTGAGAGGTTGTCCAATGATTTCTGAAATTGTTTTCGACAATCCAGAACTTGCAGATCCGAGGTGTATAATTAGATACCCCTACTCTGAGGATGGTACAAAAAGAACACCAAATGATATTTTCCTTTGGGATACGCCCAGAGGTGGTAGTGATGCCATTGTTAGAAATTAGCAACCTAAGTTTTTCCTATGATGGAAGAGACTATGCGTTGAGTGACATAAACTTAAGCACAGATATCTCCAGTGGCATACTTTCAATTCTGGGACCTAATGGGGCTGGAAAGACCACTTTAGTTAATATACTAACGACTACATTTAAACCCCAAAAAGGCATGGCTAAAATCTTCGGTCTTGATGTAGTTAAAGATAAAAAGAAAATTAGAGAAATGATATCATTATGTGCTCAAGATTTAGAGCTTGATGTTCTGCTTTCTGTCAGGACGAATTTAAAATTCTATGGTATAATACGGGGAATTCCAAAGAACGAACTTGAGAAACGCTTAGATGATATTGTTGAAATGTTTGGTTTAACTGAGCATCAGCATAAAAGAGTACTTGAACTGTCTGGAGGATTAAGACGAAGGACACAATTAGCTAGGGCTTTCTTAGATCCAAGAAGTAAATTAATATTTATAGACGAGCCAACCTTAGGACTAGATCCCATCGGGAAAAAGATTACCTGGGATCTCATTCGTGAAATGAGTAAGGAGGGATACTATTTCGTCCTAACAACTAACGACATGGCGGAAGTTGAGAGTCTATCTGATGAGATAGTTTTCATACATAAAGGAAGGATAATCCTTCATACAACTCTTAGAGAATTCAAACATGTTTATGCCGGTAAAGTCATGGTGACGTTCAAAAAGGAATTATTCCCTCAACTTATGGGAATGCTGTCTAATTATCTCAAACGCAACAACTTAGGGAAAATTATTGGAAAAGATACTGTAGAGCTGGAAGATAAATTGGCATTTTATGAACTTCTCCTGTTCTTGCGAGATATCGGTTTTGATATTACTCAAATTGTTGTTAAGGAGGAGACATTGCTTGATGGATTTATAAAGCTCATTGGGGGGATTGAAAAATGAGGCTCTATGGGTTCGTATACAGGGAGATATCATTAAAGAAAGAGGCAATAGGAGGGTTTATATCACAATTTTTAACCCCAATCCTGTACTTTCTGTTTTTTGCATCCTCATTATCGAGAACCGTGAATTTTGAGTATCATGGAAAGACCATAAGCTATCTCCTTTATGTTCTTCCAGGTATTATTGCAATTCAAATATTTTATTCTTATCCTGTTGTTAGCTCGACAACATTTAATGATGTTAGATTTGGGATAATACGAACATCCCTTCTCGGAGGGGGAAGTTTGAGTGGTTATATTCTTGCGAAGGTATTAGTGGAGAGCACTGTAGTTATCTTGGTGTCCTTATTCCTGGTGTTTGTGGGAGTTCTGTTCCTTAATTTGTATCTATCTTCTGCAACGTTGCTTCAATTTGTACTCTATTTGTTAGTCTCAACGGTGTTTTGGATAAGCATGGGCATAATAATTGGGGTAAAGATGAGAGGGGAATTAACAAGAAACATGCTTTTTGCTCTACTTAATCTGCCAACAATCTTCACTGCTCCTGTATTTTATCTCAAAGGCTCTGCTCCTATGTGGATAGAATTTTTAGGAAAAATTAACCCATTGACATATCACGTCGTTGGCCTTCGAGAGATCCTATTACTCGGTGGGGCTCCTGTTGAGTTCTGGATAATCTCTTTGCTCTTAGGTATGGGGTCTGTTGCAGTATCAATAAAATTAACATCTGAAGTTGCTCCAAAATGAGTTTTTTATTTTTATTTAGCATTCTTCAGGTTGGCACTTTGGTGTCCAAGGGAGACAACCCTTAAATAGCTCCATCCAAGATTTCTATTTTGGTGATGTCAAATGCCAAGAATAGGAATTATTGGTGGATCCGGTGTTTATGGTGTATTTGAGCCAAAAGAGACAGTAAAAGTGCACACACCATATGGAAGGCCCTCGGCTCCAGTGGAAATAGGGGAGATTGAAGGAGTTGAGGTTGCTTTCATCCCAAGGCACGGGAAGAACCACGAGTTCCCTCCACATGAGGTTCCCTACAGAGCCAACATATGGGCACTTAAGGAGCTTGGCGTCGAGAGAATCATAGGAATTACTGCGGTTGGTTCTCTTAGAGAAGAGTACAAGCCGGGGGATATAGTTATCACGGATCAATTCATCGATTTCACAAAAAAGAGGGACTACACCTTCTACAACGGCCCAAGGGTTGCCCATGTTTCAATGGCCGACCCCTTCTGCCCGGAGATGAGGAAGATCTTCTATGAAACTGCCAAGGAACTAAACATCCCAGTGCACGAAAAAGGAACCTATGTATGTATTGAAGGCCCAAGGTTCTCCACGAGGGCGGAATCTATGATGTTCAGACAATTCGCTCACATAATTGGAATGACCCTTGTGCCGGAGGTAAATCTTGCTAGGGAGCTCGGCATGTGCTACGTCAACATTGCAGCAATTACGGACTACGACGTCTGGGCTGAGAAGCCAGTGGATGCTCAAGAAGTGCTTAAAGTCATGCAGGAAAACAATGAAAAAATTAGGAAGCTCTTAAAGGCAGGAATTCCAAAGATCCCAGAAGAGAGAAAGTGCGGCTGTGCTGATGTCCTCAAGACGATGTTCGTTTGAATCCAACAATTTTATTAATTCTCTCTTCTACATTTTGTGGGTGGTTCCATGAGCATTCTCATAAAGAATGGCTACGTAATATACGGCGAGAACCTTGATGTTATCAGGGCTGATGTTTACATTGAAGGGAACAGAATTTCCAAAGTTGGGAAAAACCTCAATATCGGGGCGGATTATGTGATTGACGCTAAGGGAAAAGTCCTTTCTCCCGGATTCGTGAATGCTCACACCCACTCCCCAATGGTTCTCCTGAGGGGTCTTGCTGATGACCTGCCCCTTATGGAATGGCTTCAGAGCTACGTCTGGCCAATGGAAAGAAAGCTCAAGCCGGAACATATTTACTGGGGTGCCCTCCTTGGAATCACTGAGATGATAAAGAGTGGAACAACGACCTTTGTTGATATGTACTTTCACATGGAAGAGGTCGCAAAGGCCGCTGAGGAGGCGGGAATAAGGGCATATCTCAGCTACGGCATGGTTGATCTTGGAGACGAAGAAAAGAGGAATGCTGAGATCAAAGAAACTCTCAAACTCTTGGAGTTTATCGAGAAGTTAGATTCTTCAAGGATAGAGTTCTTCTTTGGGCCCCACGCTCCTTACACCTGCTCTCCAGAGCTTTTGAAATGGGTCAGAGAAAAAGCCGATGAAAGTAAAAAGAGAATAACGATACACATAAACGAAACAAAAGATGAGGTAAAACAGATAAAGGAAAAATACGGTAAAACTCCAGTAGAGTTTTTGGACGAGTTGGGTTTCTTGAAAAGCGATGTCACAGCGGCCCATGGAGTATGGTTAACTGACAAGGAGATTGAAATTCTAGCCAAAAGGAAAGTTACGATAGTTCACAATCCTGCAAGCAACATGAAGCTTGGCAGTGGGGTAATGCCCTTGGAGAAGCTCCTTAGAGCCGGAGTTAACATAGCACTGGGCACGGATGGAGCTGCAAGCAACAACAACTTGGACATGATAGAGGAGATGAAACTAGTTTCTCTCCTCCACAAGGTTCACAATTTAAACCCAACCCTTGCCGATGCAAGAACAGTTTTTAAGATGGCTACCCAAAACGGAGCGAAAGCCCTTAATTTGGACGCTGGAGCCATAAAGGAAGGGGCTCTTGCAGATATTGTCGTTATTGATTTTAATAAGCCTCACCTAAGGCCGATAACCAACATAATTTCCCATATAGTGTATTCCGCCAATGGGAACGATGTTGAGACAACTATAATAGATGGGGAAATAGTCATGCTCGACGGAGAAGTTTTGACCATTGATGAGGAAAAGGTTCTAGAAAAAGCTGAGAGGATTGTTGAGGAGCTCATGAAATGATTTTTATTTTTTTCTCCAACTTATTTACGGAGGATAAAACCTAAATATCTTGACCTCATTAGTTTTTTAGGTGGGTATCATGATTAAAACTCTCACGATTCATAATTTCAAGTCAATTAAAAACCTCGAACTTGAGTGTAAAAGAATTAACATCTTTATTGGGAAGCCCAATGTGGGGAAGTCCAATATTTTAGAGGCTTTGGGAGTCTTCTCCTTTGGTGGTTATGGGGGAGATCTTAAGAACTTTGTTAGGTTTGAGAATATGGCAAACCTTTTCTATGATAATGACTTAAACGAGATAATTGAACTTTCTGCAGACCGGATTAAATTTAGGATGGGCTTTGATGGTTCAATATTCATTGGAGAGTACTGGTACTTTGGTGAAGATAGGAAATTGGGAGAGGCAATGTTTGAATACAATGGAACACTAAGGAGAATTGCTCTTGTCCAAAATCCTCTAAGACATTTTAAGTTCTATCGATTCAAGAAGTTAGACAACTTCTCTTTAGGCAATCCAGGATTTCTGTTACCTCCGAATGGATGGAACCTTTTAGCCGTTTTATTAACTAACAAAAAGCTTAAATCGGTTGTTGCAGATATTTTCAAGCAATATGGACTTAGGATTGGTTTTAAGCCACAAGAAAGCAAAATAGAAGTTGTGAAACTTTTAGATGACGTTCTTATAAGTTATCCCTACTCTGTAGTGTCAGACACCCTTCAGAGAATCGTCTTTTACTTGGCGGCTATCGAATCCAATAAAAACTCAATCTTAGCTTTTGAGGAGCCGGAGGCTCATGCTTTTCCCTACTATACTAAGTATTTAGCTGAGAGAATAGCATTAGATGAAAACAACCAGTACTTTATCTCAACGCACAATCCCTACTTTCTTCTTTCTGTTCTCGAAAAGGCTCCATTAAAAGATATCAACGTATTTATCGTGTACTTTGAGGACTATGAAACAAAAGCGAAACCCCTAAACAGGGAGGAACTGGAAGAAATTGTGAGCCTTGAACTTGATGTTTTCTTTAACATAGATAGGTTTTTGGAGGAGCAGTTATGAAATTTGAGCAAGTTGTCTTTGTTGAATGCAACCCAGACAAGCTTCTCCTTCAAAAACTGGGTATTCCTAAAAAGAAGATTTTTCATGCTGGCTCAAAAAGTGAAGTATGCAAAAAATTAAGCAAAAGTGTGAACAGTGTAGGGGTGGTGGACGAGGATCCCTTTAGCATTCAACCACGCTACATTGAGAAACTGAAGACTATTGAAAACTCACAAAAGCTTGGTATTAAAGTTCTTTATGATAAGAGAAATAATAATTATGTAGTAGTTCTCTCTCCAAGACTTGAAGAATGGATAGTAGAAGCCTCTAAGGAAGCCAAAGTCAGCTTGAATAGATATGGTCTTCCAAGAGATGGAAATGATCTGCATAAGGTTATAAACAGCAATCTTGATAAATTTGAAAGGCTTTTAGAAGATCTTATTGACAAAAGTGGGAGATTTTTAGCCCTGAAAAGCCATCTCTTGAGGTGGTGAAACTATGGAACTCCGTTTTGACAACCTCATTTTTAAAGTCGTTCAGGGCGATATAACCCGTTTTCCAGCCGAAGCAATAGTTAACGCCGCAAACAAATACCTAGAACACGGCGGCGGGGTTGCTTACACAATAGCAAAAGCTGCTGGCGATGTTAGAGAATACATAAGGATAAGCAAAGAAGCCATGAAAGAGCAGATTGGAAGAAACTGGATCGAGCATGGGGAAGTCGTCGTAACCCCCGCAATGAAAATGGAGCAGTATGGGATTAAATACGTCATCCACACCGTTGGGCCCTACTGCGGTGGCAGATGGGATGAGGATAAGAAGGAAAAGCTCAAGAAGGCTATTCTCGGGGCGCTGAGGAAGGCGGAAGAGTTGGGGGTCAAGAGCATAGCCTTCCCGGCTATAAGTGCTGGCATCTATGGCTGTCCCTTTGAAGAGGTCGTGAAGACTTTTGTCGAGATGGTAAAGGAGTTTTCGGAAGAAGCGAAAAGCGTTAAGGAAGTTTATCTGGTGCTGTACTCTAAGAAGGATTACGAGAGGGCTTTGAAGACTTTGACGGTTTAATGTCTCTTGCTGATAAATCTAATTCTGCCGAACTAACTACTTGACTTCTTTTCCAACTTGTTTTGATTATTTGTTTGATTTAATTTGTTGAATACTTTAAACAAACTTATAGTAATAGAAAATTTACCCTAGTTCCCACCACCTGTGAAGTTGTATAATCTGTCCAGATTCACGGC
>ERZ1673961.209-NODE-209-length-28662-cov-52.576537_pt1 | contig 28662 bp, 27 predicted proteins | sample MGYA00580189_ERZ1673961 | MGnify/ENA primary metagenome ERZ1673961 (study PRJEB41334, sample SAMN05608105) | rock metagenome | biome: terrestrial subsurface; feature: shale formation; material: shale | place: USA: Pennsylvania ... | reverse complement strand
GCATCAGCTTCTTCTTGAGTAAAAGAAGGCCATGGAGAAAATGGAGTATTAAGCATTTTTATTTCCAAATACGTTACTTACATTACTGTTATCTAATGAGCTAAGAATTTTACGATCAACTAGACTGTACTTTTCCCCTTCGATGGTGATGTATGCTCCATCATATGGTGGAAACCAGAACGCCCTGATCTTTCTAGAGATATCATCACCTGGCTTAATTTCTTTCATCGATTCCATCTCTGAACGAGATACATATCTACCACCGGTGTTAGGTGTTGTTTCCAAACGAGAACTTGAAGAAGAGGCAATGCGGTCAATTGTACTTTTGAAGAGATCGAATAAGTATTTCTGCGATTTAGCTTCTAAACTTTTAACTGTTTCTGTTTCTTGGCAAATAGGAAAGCTACGTACTTCTATTATTTCACCAGTATCTATATTTTCATCCACGTAATGTGCAGTCATACCCCACTTATCTAACCCATCCAGTATCGCCAAATTGTAGCCTGCTGTACCTTTATAGTCTGGAAGAGGTGCTGGATGAAAGTTTATAGTCCCTAATTTCGGCATAGATATGAATTCTTCTTTTAGCTTTCGCCAATAAAGCATGGATATTCCGAGGTCGAAAATTAATTCCTGATTTTGCAACTTTAACAAAGCTTCTTCAAAGTTATATAATGGAATATTGTTTTTGGTAGCTAATTCACCTGTAGAGCTTTTATCTAAATGAGAGTCTGTTAGAACGCCAACAACAATATATTTATTACTTTCCAGCAAATACTGAAGACATTTTGTCGCAACATTCTTTCGTCCCATAAAAAGAACTTTTATTTTATTATCATCCATATAAGCCAACCAACAGCCCTATTTAAAAGCGAAAATTTTCAGTTCATTAACAAAATCTTTTGGAAAGTTTACTTTATTATCAAATACAAATTTATCTCCACAAGAAAAGTCTGTATTATTTTCCAAACTATCAAATAATGTGAACCACACATCTAAATGATGACAAAGTTCAATACATCCACTTCTGAATTCAGAAGGAAAATAAGGAGCTAAATTTATAATCAACTCTCGCACTCTCAAATTATACTTTCTAATAATCAAAGCATATAAATATATTGAACCGTTTTCTATATATTGAATATATGTTTTATTAACCATATCAAATATAAACTTGAGTTCATCTAGATCTCTTTGCTGCTCATTCACTTTCGTTACCCTTAAAATACTCCGTTGTCACATGCCCTTCCGCCGAGATGCCCTCTTTCACGAAGACCTTTTTAACAGTTAAGAGCAGAATCTTGACGTCTAACCAAAAACTGCGGTTATCGACATACCAGACGTCGAGCTTAAACTTATCTTCCCAACTAATCGCATTACGCCCATTAATTTGAGCCCAGCCCGTTACGCCAGGCCTTACTTCGTGACGTCTTGCTTGCTCTTTATTGTAAAGTGGTAAGTACTGCATTAATAAAGGACGTGGCCCCACTAAACTCATCTCACCTTTCAATACGTTCCACAACTCCGGAAGCTCATCGAGGCTCGAGTTTCTCAATTTGTCTCCGAAGGGAGTCATGCGCTCGGAATCAGGAAGTGGATTTCCTTGTGCATCGACCGCGTCTTTCATGGTACGGAACTTAACCATTTCAAATGGTTTGCCATTCAAACCAGGACGTGTTTGACGAAACAACACTGGCGAGCCTAAGTTCTTGCGTATTTTCCAAGCCACGAGCGCGATAATTGGTGAAAGTAAAATAAGGGCAAATAAAGAAGCCGTGAAATCAAATATCCTTTTCATTAGATAATCCCATGATTTTTAAAATTTCCGCATTAACTTTATGGACATCAAATTTTTCATATGCCATATCGTGACTGCTTTTGCCCATTTCCTGCCACTTGTCTTGGTTCTCGATAAACCAGATCATTTTTTCTGCAAGCTGTTCTGCATTGGCTTTTTCAACTAACCAACCATTTTCGCCATCAATTACCGTTTCTCTACAACCTGGCACATCAGTGGTTAAGATTGGTCTACCCATCGCCATCGCCTCTAACACTGTACGAGGCATTCCTTCATGATAAGAGGGCAGTACATAAATAGCGCAGTTTTCAATAAATGGACGCACATCGGTGGTTGCGCCGCTGTATTTAATCGCTCCTGACTCAGTCCATTGGTGAACCTCATCAAGCTTGATACCATCAGGAGATGGGTCTTCAGGGCCAACTAACTCAAATACCGCTTCAGGATACTTCTGCTTAACTAACTTAGCAGCTTGAGCGTATTCTCTTATCCCTTTATCGCCTAGTAACCGGGCAATTAACAGAAAGTGTGGAGTAGAAGGTAAAGGAGATAAGCTGTAATGACTGAGATCGACCCCCGAACCATTTACGAGAAAACATTTTTCTTTTGGGACAATACCTTCATCAATAAAGACTTGCATGTTGTCTCTGTTCTGAAAAATAACGCCTTTCGATTTCTTTAAAGCGGAACGATATAAGAACTTAACAAGAACATTAAGTAAGTTCTTTGCCACCCCACCTTTTTGAAAGGCATAGCCAAGACCCGTGATCATCGCGTAAAAAGACTGGACGTTTGCAAATCTTGCTGCTATCCCCCCCCATATAATAGGTTTGATTGTATAAGCCAAAACTAAATCACTTGATTCACTTCTAAAGAGAAATGAAAGAAAAATCAATGTTCTCGCATCTTTAACTGGATTTAATCCATTCCTAGATACGGGATAATCTACATATCGGCAATTTAACTCTTCAACAACCTCTACTTCTTTATTATTCGCCCCACTAGCCATTGCAACCACTTGAGAATTATTAGATAAAGACTTTATTAGCTCACCTCGAAAGTTGTAAAGTGATGATGGTAGAGCACCTAAGATTGCAATATTCATATTTTCTTTAATCACCCAAGAATTTCTCTATAGTCTTCCAATACGATTCCACATCTCTTGATTTAGAGTATTGTCGATACACTTCTCTGTAATCATATCGATGCTTGATAGCATTTTTTAATAAATAGGCCAATTCATCACTAGAAAAGCCATCCATCAATGTAACACTGGGCAGTTTATCTAAATCTCCAGCACAATCTGTCGAAATAATATTTTTCGTCCCTGATGCCATCATTTCAATAAGAACATTAGGATACCCTTCCTTTAATGACGTTAGTACACCTAAGTCTGCCTTATGCATGAATTTATATGGATTATCTACCCTGCCCCAAAAAGTGACGCTACCCTCTAGACCTTCATTATTAACTAAATTATTTAAGTAGTCATACTCAGGTCCATCCCCAAGTATATGTAGATGAAAGTCACTAACACCTTCATTTTTAAGTTTTAAAATAGAGTCAATTAGCAACTTATGATTCTTTACGTTTATCAAGCGACCTACAATTATAATGTTAAAGCTGTTAGGTAACTCCACCTCATCCGTATTTAACCTTGAAATACTATGCATGTTAATAGGATTTTGAACTACTTGAACACTTAAATCATTCGGCAAGAAAACACTTTCTAATAACCTTTTCTTCATATAGGCTGTTTGACAAACAATCAAGTTTTGACTTCCATAAAACTTATATAAAGATCTAATAAGATAACCTTTTATACCAAAGAAACGATCAGCAAAAACAGTTGACTCTCGTGTTACCAACTTTTTAGTTCTCAATATATTTAGCTTTCGTAGAAGACTAGCCAAAGCATTTGTATGTGAGTGTGTTGTATATACTAAATCAAAGTCGTTGTGTGCCCTGAGGAACTTGTACAACCCTAGTAAAGAGCTTCGCTCTTTCTTGGATTCACCATAAAAAAGCGTTATGTTAGGATGAGATCGGCTACTAATCCAACTATCTGATTTGCTACTTGTAAGAAAGTAAACATTAATACTTACCTCACTTTGTAAATTTGAATGATAGTACGCTAAATTTTGAGCTACTCTTTCTGCACCACCAATAACATCTGTCGGTAATATTATTAGAACCTTACTATTACTTTTCATTTACGCACCATTTCTGAACTAGGAATGTTAAAATTGCTGCCAGTAATATTATCATCCCAACTCTCTTTTCTAACGATATCTGATAAGCAAGATCATTTCTGTGAATATAGAACGCCCAATAAGAGGCCAATGGGCATAAAGACAAGAAGTAAAAACCGGTTATTCGAGAAAGAACAAAAGAAATAAAATATAATGATAAGCAGTAGAAAGTTATAAACAATAATAACCCTCCCCACCCAAGAATTGCGTAAATATTAGCCCAAACATTACTGCCAACCCCCCAAGATAAACCTGGAAAAAACTCAGGTTGCATAATGCTATTAAAGCTCTGAATGTCTGGCTGAAAAGGCCCAAAGAAACCCATAGATACAATAATATTTTGAAAGTGAGAAATGTCTATTCTAAGATCATGCTCTAATGTCTTTGACAAAATCATGGTTGTCATACTAGGTTCAGAATTAACTAATGAATTCAGATAGTAATTAACATCAGTTAACCGAAGTAGTACTAATTCATAATTTCCTAGTTTTATACCAGAATAAACACCCTTGTAAAAAAAGAAGAGCAAGCCAACAATGACAATTATTAAAGTATTTTTCATTCCCAATTTATAAATTGATATTTTATTAGCATAGCAAATCGAAATTATCGAGGCTATTATCGCAATAGCTGCAGGACTGCGAAAACCTATAAAAACAATAACCAACATAGAAATGGCACCAACTGCCATTAGAAACTTATTCTTCAAGTAAATCGAAAAAGGTATTAGTATTATTGTTGAAATGGACCATAGAACATAACCGTATCCTAAACTCTTCATCATCTCTTGCTTGGATAAAAAGAAGATACCACCACCCGAAGCAACAAAGGAAAAAGAAAAACCCAATAAAGCCATTATGCATATAATTTTTGAAAATATATTCAAATCTATAAGTGGTTTTATTTGCACCAATCCCTTGCTATCATGAACTTTTAGCAAAGAAAAGAACATCAAACATAGAACAAAATAACACCCAACAACAGCAGTATAATAATGATACTCCCCCCATAGCATATCTATATCAAACACCTGAAGAGTTAGAGGGATAAAATATAATTGCTGAGACAAAAAACCAACACTTATAAAGTCTATACGTCTCTTTGGACTAAAAATAACCATAAAAGCTATGGCTGAAAATATCACATAAAAATGAAAAATAGACATGAGACAAATCTTATAAATTAATTAGTAAAAGTATTTTTCATAAAATAAAGAGTAGTTATAGTTATTGAAACTAGAGCATAGAAAAATGAACTTAATACAACAATTACACATACAGCCTCATATCCGACGTCGAAAACAAACCCTAGATATAGTAAAATAATTTTAAAAATTAGAGCCAAAAGCTCACTCCATGTCGTATATTTCATATTCAAATAATGAAGATTGAAAGATTGAAATGGAAGTGCTATAAAATTTGCAACAACCCAAAAGCTCATAATTTTAATCATATTACTAGTATCACGCCATTCTGCGCTAAGGAAATTAACTATAATATAATCAGAAAGAATAAATACCAGTAAAACAATAATAATGGATACAGACGACGTGTACATCGATATCTTAATAACACTTCTTAAGTTTCGATTTTCCTCTGCTTGAAAGTGTTTAGCACTAACAGGTCTTAGGTTATTAGAAATTAGGTTAATTGGCACTCGAATTAGCTTCTCGCTCAACATAAAAAGTCCAGCTACTTGTATTCCCCATAATTGAGATATCACTAGCAAGCCAATATTGTTATTTATTGATGAGAATAGCGATTGAAACAATCCATTAATAGCATCCAGTCTATTCCTTCGACTTTTTATAAAAATAAAAAATCTTGCCATAGACACATCGAACTTTACATTACTCTTCAGGGTAAAAAAGCAAAAGGCAGATGAAAACAAGGCAGACAATATTAACGCAAGATTATTTTCAAAAAAATACACGAAACTAATCTGACAGCCAAAGAAAATTACACTCCTAATTATTGCAGACTTTGACACTTCAGAAAAAAAACCACTTGATGAACAAACTACTGTAAAAACTTGAATTAAAGAACAAAAAAAACCCCAAACAAATATAAGTGGAATATAATCAACTTTGAAGTCTATTACACCTAACATTATGGCGACATGTATCACTCCTGTCATAATCAATGAAACGAAGAATGATACTAAGACAATGCTTCCTATTCTTTGATTATATTGATTTGTTCCATACAATTTAAATAGTGGCCTTTCAAGCCTTAGTGAAGAGACCATACCTATAATACTAACTAAAGATAACCCTATAGCATAGAACCCTAACTCTTCTGGACTATATATGTTCGTAATAATTGGTATAGATAGCACCGCTATAATTTGTGATATTGCAGTGCCTGTCATCACTTTTTTTAAGTTATTTTTTATAGACATTAAAGGCTCTAAAATTTATATGCCATGCATAACTAATTAAACATGGCCATTTGTAAGAAGACTATTAATTTAAAAACGACTTATACCAATGCATAGCATTATAGATACCTTCTATAATTCGGTACTCAGGAACATAAAATAAATGGCTTTTTGCCTTAGAAACATTCGCTTGAGAATGTCTTACGTCACCCGTTCGAAAATCACGATAAACCGGTTCGCCCTCTACTTGTATACCATTTTCGTTTAGGGCATTTTTAATTGCATAGTACAGATCATTCAACGTAGTTCTGTCACCAACGGCGACGTTATAGACTTCGTCTTTCGCATCTTCTTCCGCTGTTGCTGCTAACAGGTTCATTTGTACTACGTTGTCGATGTAGCAAAAATCTCGGCTTGTTTCGCCATCACCATTAATGTAGACGTCTTCGCCATTGATCATTGCAGCGGTCCATTTTGGAATTACCGCAGCATAAGCGCCGTTTGGATCTTGTCGGCGACCAAATACATTGAAATAACGAAGCCCTATCGTTTTGAAACCGTAAGTGCGGGCGTATACACCGGCATAAAGCTCATTTACGTATTTAGTTACCGCATAAGGAGAAAGCGGGTTACCAATATTTTCTTCCACTTTTGGCAATGCTGGATGGTCACCGTATGTCGAGCTGCTTGCAGCATAAGTAAAGCTGCTTACCCCTTCTTCTTTTGCTGCATCCAGCATATTTAAGAAGCCGGTGATGTTCGCTGCGTTTGTCGTTAGTGGATCAGCGATAGAGCGAGGTACAGAACCGAGTGCAGCTTGGTGTAGTACGTAATCAACACCTTTTACGGCTTGTTGGCATGTTTTCGGCTCACGGATGTCTCCTTCAATAAAGGTAAAACGATCCCACTGTGCTTCACTTACTAGGCCTTTAACTTCATCTAAGTTGTGTTGATGGCCTGTCGCGAAGTTATCTAAACCCACTACGGTTTGATCAAGCTTGAGTAATTTTTCCAGTAGGTTTGAGCCAATAAAGCCCGCAACACCCGTTACTAACCACGTCTTTGGTGATTCAACTAGTTCTTGTTGGATTTGTTCGTATTTGGTCATTGTGTTTTCCGTGTGGGGAAGGTCTAAGATCTATGTAACCTACATCTATACCGATATAAGGTTGTGCAAGGCGTTCCCCTAAAGCGCCTTTCGCGGTTTCTCTTTGAAAGCCTTCAGCGATATTTGAAGGAACAGACAGAGCCGAGTGTGTTATTTGGTCTTTAAATCCATAATCTTGGCAATCTCACATGAATGTATAAACGAGGTTCGCCAAGCGTGATGACCACTTCCAAACTTCTAACTGTTCGAATTTCATGGTTCGGCTCTGAAGCTTAGGGTTCTAGTTCTAGGTCCTTATAGACGCATATCTACGCTTTCTTTATCTAGAACGTATTTCAGGTCGTACAATACGTGTTCTGGTTTACCCAAAGTACGAATTTTCTCAACACCCATTTCTTTAAATTCGTTATGAGATACCGCCATGATGATCGCATCGTAATGGCCTTGCTTTTCTTTTTCGCAAAGTGTTAAGCCATATTCATGCTGCGCTTCATCATTTGAACACCAAGGGTCCATAACATCGACGTTGATGTTGTACTCTTTTAGCTCAGAAATAATATCCACTACTTTGGTATTGCGTAGGTCTGGGCAGTTTTCTTTAAATGTTAGGCCCATAACAAGTACGTTTGCGCCTTCTACGTGAATACGTTTTTTCAGCATTTTTTTCACCAGCTGAGAAACAACGTATTGCCCCATACCATCGTTTAGGCGTCGGCCAGCCAAAATCATTTCAGGATGGTAGCCTACTGCTTGCGCTTTATGCGTTAGGTAATACGGATCAACACCAATACAGTGACCGCCTACCAAGCCTGGACGGAATGGTAAGAAGTTCCATTTGGTGCCTGCCGCTTCTAACACTTCTAGCGTATCGATACCAAGCTTGTTGAAGATGATTGATAGCTCGTTGATTAATGCAATGTTTACATCACGCTGTGTGTTTTCGATTACTTTTGCAGCTTCGGCCACTTTTATAGATGACGCTTTGTGTGTACCTGCAGTGATGATTGTTTTGTATAGCTGGTCGACAAATTCTGCGACTTCTGGCGTTGAGCCACTTGTTACTTTAAGAATGTTCGTGACTCGGTGTTCTTTATCACCCGGGTTGATTCGCTCTGGAGAGTAGCCTGCGAAAAAGTCTTGGTTAAACTTAAGGCCAGAAACACGCTCAACAACGGGAATACAATCTTCTTCTGTTGCACCTGGGTATACGGTTGATTCATAAACGATGATATCGCCCTGATTTACTACTGTACCCAACGCTTCTGAAGCTTTAATAAGAGGCGTTAAATCCGGTTGTTTGTGTTCGTCAATTGGAGTAGGAACGGTAACAATGTAAACATTGCACTCTTTGAGTTCTTGAAGAGAGGAAGTATAAGAAAGGTATTTTGCTTCTGCTAATTCATTATCGCTGCATTCTAATGTGCTATCGCGTCCGGCAGAGAGTTCATCGATACGATCTTGGTTGATATCGAAGCCAATCGTTGGTGATTTTTTGCCAAATTCCACTGCAAGTGGTAAACCAACGTAACCTAAGCCAATGATGCCAACTCTGGCGTTTTCTAATGAAAAGTTCATTTTTTAGTTCCTAGCAAGTTTAGATTTTTAGAACGCCTTTAGGTCTGGTTAGGGTAACCAAAGGCGTAGATAGACGAAGGACGCACAGGGCATCCCTTGAGAAATTCTTAATACTTGTAAGAGTGATTTGTATTCGAATAGCGAATATGGCTGTTTTAGGCATGCCGTAGACACTTTGATAGAGCACATGAGTATATGTGCAACGAGAACACTCTACGGAACTAGATACGTGGACGGTAAATAGAAGGGAGGAACCTTATGCCTAGCCAATTATCACTCAAAAACTGTCATCGCAGCTTTGAATTGTCCCTCTGACGTAATGGGACATTTAGTTAATTATTTGTTTAGGCGCACTTTTTATAAAAGCCGACCTTGCCAGAAATGCAACTATGTGCTTAATTGTATTTATATTTATCTGGTGACATTTTTATGTCACTTAGAGAGCTTTGTTTTGCTTTTTGGCACGCTACCGCCCTTAGGTCTGGCTCCTAAAGGCAGTGCATTTGGTTTTTTATCATTTGTGCTCAAGGCAAAGGATTGTATAGCAAACAGGTTGCAACGAAAAGTACAAGACTGACAAAAAAATGGCTTTTTTATGACAACTAATCAAGATATAAGGTGTCAGTTTAACCAGAAAATCGTAAATTCTACCTACCTAAAGCGCGTTTTATAATACGCATTTATTCGTTTATATTTATTACAAAATGCAAAAAGTTGCCTATGTGGAATATGCATCACAATTTAATGCAACTTAAAGCACCGCTTAACACTCCCCTAGCATTTTGACTCCTACTTTCGTGTTTATCTGGTCGGTTACCCTCCCTCTTCTTTCTTCGATTCATTACATTGATGCCTATGAAAAGGAGATAGCTATGAAAGTACTTCATCATGGTGGGAAGGATACGGTGACGGGCTCTTGTCACGAACTGCGACTTGAGCAAGGGAGCATTTTGATCGACTGCGGGTTATTTCAAGGTAAAGATGCATTGGTAGGTCGTCATGATCGTTCGCTGGCGATAGAGTTTTCTTTAACCAAGGTAAAAGCGCTGGTACTGACCCATGCTCATATTGACCATATAGGCCGATTACCATGGTTACTCGCAGCTGGTTTTAAAGGCAAAATCTACTGCACACAAGCAACTGCTGAATTGGTCCCTCTTATGTTAGAGGACGGATTAAAGCTACAGCTGGGTTTAGGCAAACATCAACGGCAGCATATATTAAATCTAATTAAGCAACGATTGGAGCCATGTCAGTACAATACATGGCTTCCTCTTAAGGGGTTGGCTTATATACGCTTTCAACCTGCGGGCCATATTTTAGGTTCTGCTTATTTGGAATTTAAACTCTCAAATAATGACGTAGTGGTATTTTCTGGTGATCTCGGTCCCAGTGATACGCCTTTACTCCCAGATCCGAAACCTCCTGAAAGAGCAGACTATTTGTTTATTGAGTCGACCTATGGTGATAAGCACCATGAAAGCGTGAAAAGTAGAAGCACTCGATTGCTCTCTATTATCGAACATGCGCTGGAAGATGGTGGTGTGATTGTTATTCCTGCTTTTAGTGTCGGTAGGACACAAGAACTGTTATTCGATATCGAACAGCTTCTGCACCAGGAGTCTTTACATGGTGCCCTACCAATTATTCTTGATTCGCCTTTAGCACGAAAAGTGACAAAGACTTATCGGCGCTTTAAAAAGCTTTGGGGTAAAGAAGCAAAAAGGCGTTTGGAGCAACATCGTCATCCTCTCGGGTTTGAACAATGTATTACGATTGAGACTCATGCTGAACATATGAGATTGGTGAATCGTCTGGCGAGCACTTCTGAACCGGCTATTGTGGTTGCTGCTTCTGGGATGTGCGAAGGTGGTCGAGTGGTGAATTACCTCAATGCGTTGTTACCAGATAGTCGTAATGATGTGCTGTTTGCTGGCTATCAAGCAGAGGGAACGCTAGGGAGAGAAATTCAAGAGGGTGCGAGTGAGGTTGATATCGAAGGAAAGAAAATTAAAGTGAAAGCTCAAATACATACGATGTCTGGCTATTCTGCTCATGCAGATCAATCAGATCTAATTTGCTTTGTAGAAGGAATTAATCCACCACCGAAAGAAGTGCATTTAATTCATGGTGAAAGTGTTGCAAAAGCAGAGCTGTATCAACATTTTGCCAGGAAAAAAATGAACGTTGTGCTTTAATTTACTGATAAGAAAATCAGGATAAATTGGGTAAAAGTATCGTTTTGCTACCATTCTGTTACTTATTTTCTCCTTGAGATAGTTACCTTGTCGGTTAAAATAGCCGTCGAATAATTACAATGGCAGTTGGCACTATTATGTTTCTGGAACTTCTATTTATCTTCTTTTCTTCGTTTGCCACTTTGTTTCTCATGCGTAAGGTTGCTAAGTCGGTAGGCTTAGTTGATAAACCGAACGAAAGGAAGTTACATGACGGTGCTGTTCCACTTATCGGTGGGATCTCTATCTGTATTGTCCTTATCCAATTTCTGACCTTTAAACCAGAAGTTATCGAATATAGTTGGCTGTATGTATGTTCTATCGCACTCTTAACGCTTATCGGCGCCATTGACGATAAGATCGACTTGAGTTTCAAAATACGCATGGGAGTTCAAGCTGGGTTATCTTTGGTGATGGTTCATATTGCCGGTATTGAATTGCACAGCTTAGGTAACATGTTCGGCTTTGGGGATATAAATTTAGGTTGGACTGGTATCGCTATCACAGTGCTAGCGGTCATCGGTGCAATCAATGCTTTTAATATGGTAGATGGTATTGATGGTCTGCTAGGTGGGCTTTCTATTGTAACCTTTGGCGCTCTTGCCTATTTGTTAAGAGTAGACGCCCAACACGGCTTGGCTTATCTCTGTGTGGTTATTATTGTTGCGATGCTGCCTTACATTTTCATGAACTTGGGGATATTGGGACGCGCTCGAAAAGTATTTATGGGTGACGCAGGCAGCATGATGATTGGTTTTACTGTTATCTGGCTATTGCTGGGTGTTAGCCAAGCAGAGAGTAAACCCCTGATGCGCCCAGTGACGGCATTATGGCTAATTGCGGTTCCGTTGATGGATATGGCTGCCATCATGATTCGTCGAATTCGCCGTGGGGACTCGCCATTCAAACCCGACAGAGAACACTTACACCATATTTTCCAACGTATGGGTTTAAGCCCTAAGCAAACCCTAGTAGCAATCTGCGGTATCGCAACTCTTTACGCTGCTTTTGGTATTTACGGTGAGCTAAGCGGGATCCCAGAAGCTTTCATGTTCTATGCATTTATCGCCTGTTTTATTGTTTATTCCCTTTTGCTTTCTTATGTGTGGCGAATTACCACATTTTTAAGAGAGAAATTTAGCTCATCAAGTAAGGCTACCGTAAATAGTAACTAAAATACTGTCGACAGAGCTTAAAGTACTTTTTAGTTACTATTTAATCTCTAAGATTTAAGAAGTTTATTTCTTAGTGGAGAACGGTACAGTACGCTAACCAAAGAAACTGGCATTAAACGAAATCCAAAGCGAGCTAAAGGAATAAAAGGAAACACTTTTAATTGTTTACAAATTCGTAAATAAACCTTTAATTCACTTTTCGCCTTCTTTAATGTTCGTCGACTGTAGGCCCCATCCATTCTGACTTGCACTAACGTAGATGGGATATTGTGTCCAACGGCCCCTTTTAGTAAAGCCTCCCCCCACAAAGCAATATCTTCATTCAGAGGGTAATCTGTTGGATAACAGCCAAACCTATCAAAAAAGTCACCTCTAAAGCAGGTCGTAACATGCGCGAATGGTGACCCTTTAGGTAAATAATTAGCATGAGCAACGTTTGGGTAGTCACGGTGTGCTACTACATTTGCTGTGTCGCCTACAAACTCGTCAATTGCGCCACCGACTAAATCGACTTCTGGATTTGCTTCCATATAGTCAAGTTGAAGTGATATACGCTCTAGACAACAGATGTCATCAGCATCCATACGAAAGATGTAATTTTCACCTTCAAGACTTCCGATCAGTTTGTTTAACCCAACAGCCAATCCCACATTTGAAGCACTTTTCACGACTTTATAAGGGTTACATCCCTCAACCACAGCTAGGTGATCTTGGCTTACCTCACCATCAATATGGATATATATACGAACGTCATTTCCCGCTTTTTCTGCCGCAGAACGGACAGAGAGTAAAGCTTCTTTCAAGTGCTCAACATCATCATTTCTGTAAACACATATTAAGAATGCGCACTTCATTTTAACTATCCTTCTTAATATAAACAGCAGATAAACCATGGCAGAACATTAGTTTATGCAATACCTTTTCTAAAGCTTTTACTGCATTTAAATAGGCAAGAGTGAATTTGGAAGGGCTCACTTTATCCGTACTCACATAAAGCAATGAGAATATCTTCCATAAGAAGCATTCTCTTCTTTTTAGCTTAATGTTAACTCTTACTTTCTCTAGAGACAGGATACCTTGGCTATCAAAGAGTCGGATTGCGTTTGATATATCCTGTAAATTTGTACGATAAGTAAAATATTCAGATCGTTCTTGTGTCGATAATTTTTCTAAAATTTTATCGTGAAATTCCGCAATGAAAGGAATATTCAAAGAACAACCCCCTGTTTTTTCTACCTTTACTGAATCAGAAAGCTTTCTAATTTGATAATTATCGCAAAAATCGTTATATATGAAAGTTGATATATATAAGAGTTTAGATCTCTTATTTTCTTTAACTCTCACTAATATATCGTCGAGTAAGTATCTTCCTCCCCATACAATAGTATCATTTTGAAGAGCTTCATCTATGGAGTAGTTTCTCGCCGATACTGATATGTTCAAGTCATCGGCCAATAAATTACAAAGGTGTTGGTTTAAAAGACCACTCTTACCTATATATGTTATTGTCATTTGCTACGCTAATCCTTTTAGATACTCACTAAGCTTTATCGTCAACTGAGCTATTGTCAGCCCGGTATTGCTATAACCATGCTCGTTTATGATTGAAGCATCACAAACATATAAATTCGAAGAGCCATTTACTTTAAAGTTGTGATCAACTGTTCCTGGTTCTGAACCAAATTCTACCGTCCCAGAATGGTGCGCGGCTGACCATACGTAACTATCAATATCTTCTTTTACAAAAGCTAATTTATCACAGTAAGGTGCTAACTTTTCTTCCATATCCATGATAGCTTCCAAATAAGATGCTTTCTCTGTATCGCTTAATGACCAACTTATTTTATTTGATGAGCTACTATCCAATATAATATGGTTATCATTAGCACTTTTCTTGTTTTGCTCAAAAACAAACCATACGGAAAAAGTTCGAGTTGAGATATTTCGTCCAGTGAGGTGAAGGAATATTTCAGAGAGGATATCAGGGTGTAATATCTTAGGGTTAAAAATACACTTAATCTTACCCAATAAGTTAGATGTCCCTAATTTCGATTTAAACTGATAAACACCGAGATCATTACTCATCGTAGCTGCAGGTCTAAAGTAAGTAATATGCTTGAGTCCATTACTTTTTGTAACAATACCGCAGCGACTTGTATAGTCTCCAACATTCTTATTAACAAACTGATCAAACAAGCTTTGATATTGTTTTTTAACTCGAATCTTTCCCAGAAAGCCCATAGGATGGTCTATCAAACACTTAGAAGTATTTGATTTTATTTCTTGAGGCAGAATGGTGTTTAGCACTTTCGGAGAAGAGATGCCACCGGCGCAAACAATGAAGAAGTCTGCAGGAAATACTTCTTCTTCTCCAGATTCATATGCGAGCTGTACTGAACGTAGACATTCACCAGAGTATGTCGCACCGACAACTCTACAACCACTCTTTATCTCTACTCTGTCATTCGCCTTCAGTAGCGGAGAGGTGTTGGGAATTAAAATAGTATCTAGCTCCGCATTCAATGATAGCTCACTAGAAACTTTACGATAATTATCAAGTGAGCGTTTATACTCTGCGGTATAACTCCCTGAGAACTGGAGTAAGCTTGCAGCCTTGTCTATTTTATCTTGAGTTGAGATAAGACTATTTGAAAACGGTCCCTGATCTAAGCTACTCGGTTTAAGAGGAATCAACCCGTTGTGCCACAAATGTGTTGTTCCACCTACGGCATAGCAGTATGTGTTGGAGCTACCAAATCGCCTCTGAAGGAAATTATGTTCTGGCAATTCCGTCCCCTCTTGGGGTCCCCGTTCAATTAAAGTAACTTTGAATTTATCAATCAATTGATTCGCCAGCGTAATACCTGCTAAGCCAGCGCCAACTATAACAACTCTTTTCATTTCTATTTACCAAGCATAGATTTTACAAATTCGTTCACTTGCTTAGAGTAACTAACATAGCTATATTTTTTATCAAAATTAAGCCGAGCATTCTCACCTAAGCTCAAGCGTTGAGCTTCATCGTTAATGACTTCGTATAGTTTTTTTGTTATATCTTTAACTTGTTCTGGTTCGGCAAGCAAACAATCAAAGTCTTCTTCAAGTAAGTCTGCCGTGCCGTCTAATCTAAAGCTTACGATGGCTTTCCCTAGGGCCATGGCTTCTCTGAGTATTCTCGATACCCCCTCTTCTTTAGATACTTGTAGAATAATATCGGAGTCATTCATATAACTGAGATAATCTGACTGGAAGCCGTGAAAGATAATTTTTTGAGAGAGTTCTTTTTCTTTAATAGTCTTTAGTAATTGGTCATAAAAATCTTGCTCTAAAACATTACCAACTACATTTATTACATAATCACATTCGCTTTCATTAAGTATCTCTGCAATGTCGATTAGATAGTCTTGACCTTTTCTTCTTTGAACTGAGCCAACCACTGTAATATTAGTTTTATTATTTTTAAATAATTTTTTGGCATGTTTCTGACAAGCTTTAATATCAGACTCTGATACCGATGGTCTAATTAATATGCTTCTTTCCTGCCCTTCTCCAAGTAGTGAATCAAGCTCTTCGGCTTGTGAAGGCGATTGAAAAAGGACTCGGTCATAAGTTTTAATGTGCGTTAGATATGCATTGAGTTGATTTTGGTTCTGATTGCTTCCCATAAAGTATTGAGAATAGGCTTTTACAGAACCAGCATGATTCAACACGACTTTGCAACCGATTGTCCGTAAGTATTGCTTGTAGTCATCAGGCAAGCCAAAAGAGTCAATAACGATAGAGTTACTTTTTATATTTCCAAACTTAGAGATGAATGAAATGACCTTATTGACAAAGTACTTTGGCTTTCCCACTTTTTTAATATCAACAAGAACATTGCTAATAGGTACTATATCAAGCTCTTTATTTACATTTGTAGTTCTGTATAATTTTTTATCAAAAGAGCCTAAAACCGTGTTAACTTTCACATCATAACCGAGCTCGGACATACAATTAGACAAGTCTAATATTGATGATGATCCTCCATTTTTTCGGCTAACTGAATGAGTAAATATATAAATTTTTTCCACGGATACACCTATTAAAACTAAAAAATGCCTTATGCTATAGTCTCATTATTTTCTGCTTTCTTTCTAAAAAGTTGAATTAGTAAAACAACAACACATGCACAAATAAAGACACTTACAAAATCGATTAAGAACGTGCCAAAGGATCGCCTCACAAAATAAGGTCCCTGCACAATAAAATATAATACTATTGAGTTACTGAATACTCTCCATTTAACAAACTTAGCCGATATAGCTAATAGAGAAACTCCCGTAAACAAAATAATAGCACCATAGAAGCTAAAGAAAAGGCTAGAGTTAGAACCATGCCTTGTACCACTGTCATATACGTTGCTTGTCAATCCAATCTTACCAATAGTATCAATTACACTTTCAAAACCGAAGAGTGACTTCAAAAATGGTACTGACTCGGCGATAAGATGTAACAAAGAGAAGTCCTGTTCCATTAATAGGTAACCACCAATATATATAGGCTGTAAGTGTTGATAGAAGTAAGCTAGATCAGTAAATACTGATGTTCCAACAAGAGGTAAATGCCCACTTCGCAACGGCTGCAATACAAAGACCAATCCAAACACCACCAACATGCCATACATGAATAATTTTACACTTGATATTCTTGATATGTATGGAATAAAGGCAAGTAGTGCAACTTGTATTACCGGAAACCTGTCTTCGCCGAGAACTAATTGTACAAATGCAACAAAAAACAATATTAAAAAAGTAAAATTATATGGTCTTCTTCTGCTATAAAGTATATACAACAACGGAAGAACTAGCATTTGTATATAACCAATATTAATTGTAAAGCTTGCTATAAATAATAGCACAACGACAATGTCAGAAAGTATTGACTTTTTATTTAAAAACACTAGCTCAAATTTAAACAGAGAAAGAAGCTTATAAGTCCCTAAGCCTAAAATAACATGACCAACCAACATCCTAAAAAAATAACTTTCTTCAATATAAAAAGTTTTATAGAAGTGAAGGCTAACCCCACCTGATTCTAAGCTAAGGAGATAGGGAGGTAAGTAGAAAAGAAAAGGAAGGACTATGTAAAACTGAACAAATAAATTTTTAACGTTAAAACGAACTGCTCTATTTGTCATTATCTTCACTTAAGCTCGGTCATAAATTTAATAACTAATGAAAGGTATACAACATCAAGAAGAATCGCACTCTTATTCTTATTCAAAGCCTGTAAAGAAATAATAATTGCGCTTTGTACAATACCAAACACAATTAATATAAAGAAAACTTGACGCTCAATAGCATGTTGGTAAGGAAAAGATACATTAAAAACACCAGAAACAAACTCAATATAAAATGGATATAACGATGGAATAAATAAAAAAGAAACAGCGATTAAAGAAAAGACAACCTTTAAATTTTTCCATTTATTATCGACCTTAGCAAGCTTCATTGAGTATGGTATTCGAGCATGAAGTCCACTTATCACTATAAGTATAGCACCATAAAGCCTAGAGACCATTATCACATAACTTTTACTATTTTCACTAACCCCAGGGAGAAATAGCGATAGTATTTGATTTTTCACTGCTATAAATACACTTAAAACATAAGCGAACACATCGAATTTTTCAGAGGTATGTCTAAAATCTATAGGAGAAGACAACTGTAATTTATTTACGGGCTTTAACCTCGATAATAATATAGAAACAAGTATTGGAAAAAGCAACAAAGCTAGTTCAAACCAAAAATACCCTAATACACAACCGATAATAACCGATGTTAACCTTAATATAGACAGAGAGAATTCACCAAATAAAACGCTTGTAAAAACATCTCCACTTCGCCTTTTTACAGTCAACCAACGCAGATTATAAACAGATGCGATAATAGATACTGGCATCAACAATATCACAAAATATGATATATCTTTTGAAAACCAATAAAAGCACACACCGAAATATATTAGCGCAACAAGAAAAAGTAAGAATATAGGCGTACGTTTAGGCTGAAATGTATTATTCTGAATATTTATATTCTTATTTGTAACGTTTTGACCAAAGTCTGTTGCAGATGTAAAAACAACCAGCAATGTTTGAATTACAACATAAGAGACCAAGTACTTTTCGCCTAAAAAGTGTGATAACAGCACTATAGTCCCTATAGATAATACAGCTGAAAATATCTTTAATATTTCAACTCGACCTTCATAGACTAAATTTTTCATACTATCGATTCTCAAAATACGATATATCTACTAGATCTTGTTTCTTTACTGCTAGTGATTCAGGTAAACTGTCTATACCATCAATGGATACCCAGCAACCGTACTCTCCGCCGTACCGTCGATTTAAACTCAGAGATGAACATGCGGAGACATAGCATACATTGTTCCCTAAATCTTTTATGTCATCTGACGAGATTGTCTCTTTCCCATAAAACTCGTCACAAATATACTCGCGATCTCTAGGATGAGGAAGGATATAGACTTCTAATCCATAGCCAGATAATGTGTCCACTATTTGTTGTGAGAATAAGTAATGCTTATCAGATTCCTTTCCAGTTGCTTTGTGAGAAAGAGCTGCAGGGAAGGCAACAACATATTTTATATCCTTTAAATTATCACGATTTGGTAAGTTGAAATCAAAAGCTTTCTGGGGTAAAGATGCTGAAAACACCTCTAGAGTAGATATAGTTACAGTATCAGAAACATATATCTTACCTTTATAAGCTTCCATAACTTTATTGAAAATTTTGTTATAAGATGAAGGATTACCAATAGTATTTGGCAAGAAAATATATGCATTTCCATACCATCTCATAAAGTAAGCTACAATTAATACCTCAAAGTTCAAACTAGAAAAATAAAGTTCATCGTTCCTATATATCGCTTTAAGAGAGACAAAGGCACTTTTGATTGTAACTAGAATTCGATTTATTAATTTAGTATTATTCTTATTACTACTAATAAAGAAATCATTATGCAAATATGATGAATGTAATGTTCCCAAACATAACTCAAAACATTCAGAATCCCAACTAGACTCACCAATAAGTGTTTTGGACATTTTTTTTCTCATATTCACAACTGCTTTAAACATACATAATGATATATGCGTAATTAATTTTATTATTTATGATACTTTCTCGATTGAGAAAGTATCATTTGCTAATCCAATATCTTTGTAGAAAAAACTCAGCCATATCAAAGTCAATTTGATTATCAATATCAATCGATGCTTCGTTTGGCATTTTATAGGCATACGTATCTTCCCGATAAGCCATCTCACCTATAGCTAACAATCTACAAATATCATAAACATAGATAGCACCATTTAAACGGAAAGCTTCGCCCAGATCTTGAGAACGCTTTCCTCTGCCAAAGCGAAGAAAATCTTTCATTGAACCATTGTCAGGTAACGTATTTGCCCACTGAGGTGGATGCTCACATGGCGTAACAGATACAACTGAAAAAGCAGACTTTTCAACCAAAGATTCAATTGCTTGGTCGATATGATCGGAACTACGAAATGGCGAGGTAGGCTGAAGTAAAACAACAATATCGGCGTCTTTGCCATATTTCTCTAAAGTATAAAAAAGAACACTTTGGGTTGTTGCAGTATCTGTCGATAACTCTTCTGGCCTCAGTTCGGGTATAGTTATTCCAAACTGGCGCGCGACATCGGCTATTTCTTGGTCATCAGTACTTATAAGAATATCATCTACATAAGCACTGTTTTGAGCAGCTTCAATTGTCCAACCGATTAGAGGTTTTCCTCCCAATGGAAGTATATTCTTCCTTGGAAGTCGCTTACTTCCTCCCCTTGCAGGGATGACAGCAATCACTTTCTTGTCATCTAACATTTACTCTAACCCCAGAGATAGTATATCCATCTGCGCACGGTTGAAGTCGTCCATACGGCCAATATCAAGCCAATACTCATGTATTGGGAACATAAGTACTTTTTGGCGATCTTTCATATGTTGCTCAAGCAACGTAGGCATATCTATTTTTTGATTTTTTTCTACCGATTGAATCACTCGAGGAGATACAACATAAATACCTGCGTTAACAAAAAAGCGCTGAATCGGTTTTTCGACCATACTAGTGATTTGGTTGCCTTCGCCATTAATCACGCCATATGGAATCTGATAGTCGTATTCTCGCACGCACATTGTCGCATCTGCGTTATTCTCCAAATGGAAGTTCAGCAGGCGTTGAAAGTCTACTTTGGTCAACACATCCCCGTTGATCATAATCAATGGTAGATCTCTTGGCATATCTTCAGGCAGTAAGCCAAGCGCCCCCCCGGTACCAAGCGGTGTATCTTCGTGTACATATGAGATACTGACACCTAAGTTACTACCATCACCAAAATGTTGGTGAATTTGCTCAGGCATGTAGTGCGTTGAGATGTAAAAGTTGCTAAAACCGGCTTTGATAAAGCTCTTGATCACTGTCTCTAAAATAGGTTTATCACCTACTTTTAGCATTGGCTTAGGGCAATTATCCGTTAATGGACGTAAACGAGTTCCGAAGCCACCAGCCATAATAAACACTGGATTTTGATATCTATCTTTACTCAAGGCACTATGAAGAGTCTCAAGGCCAACGACTTTGTTCTCTTGATCGAGCAATGGAACCGATAGAATTTGCTCTCGCTCCATCAACTCGACTAGCTGATCTTTTGAAGCTCCCTGCTTGGCAGTAATAGGTTTAGAGTTCATCACCTTCGCAACAGAGTCGCTTAGCATCAGATCATTGAGTAAACCGCGTCGAATGTCGCCATCAGTGATCATACCCAGCAGCTTCTTGTTTTGATCAACCACAACAGCGACGCGTAATGCTTCGCTGTTGATGATTTCTAATGCCTGCTTAATTGTGCTTGATTCAGATATTAGCGTTTTTTGCCAACAATGACTCATTCCAAGCCTCTATTAGTTAACCTAGAACCTATTTTAAATTTAGGAACATCTAGCTGTTCGGTCACACCGCTTTTTACACGTCCAACTAGTGTTAGAAGTATCGTGCTATCGCCTACTTTAACTACTATTCCGTTTTCATTTCTACCGACGACTTCACCGACAGTCGCAATATAGTTTGGAGCTTCAGGTATTAGCTCAGAGGATTCAACTGCATATTCTTCATTGTTGAAAAAGAATCTCGCACGAGGGCCCGGGTAGCTAATTGCTCTAACAAAGTTATAGATTCTCTCTGCACTCCAGTTGAAGTCGATAATTTCATCACCAAATGTTCTTATACCAAAATATGTACCAACAGGATGAATATCTTTTTGCTCTATAACATTTACTGCATTTTTAGAGATTTTGACTATCGCAGAGTACAAAACATTGGCACACTCGATAATAGCTTTATTGAGAAGAGTACCGTAATTATCTTTTCGTGTAATCGGATATAACCTCTGCTCGACTATATCGCCAGTATCGATACCTTCATCCACATAATGGACCGTAATACCAAAAGAAGATTCACCATTTATCAAGGCCCAGTTAAGTGGATTTCGTCCTCTATAAAATGGTAATGCACCAGCATGGCAGTTAATAAAGCCTAAGGGTGCATAATCGATAATGCTCTTCTTCAAAATCTGATTGAATGACATTGATACTAAAAGATCTGGTTTATAATCATCCATCACAGAAAGAAACTCGTTCGTGTTTACATTCTCTACAGGAATAAAAGGAACGCCCAATTTATCAGCCCACTCCCTTAATATGGGATCCTGTGTGTCATAACGAGGGACGATAAACACAATATCTAAGCCATCAGTTTCAGCTATCAATTCAATTGCTCGATGAGACCATGGCCCATCAGCAAAATAACCAATCTTCATTATATTTCTTCGTCCTGTTCGTATGTTTTTTGAGCGACACTTCCAAGAATATCCCAGTACCGAAATGGACTAATGCCTGTTCCCGGTCGTTTTACGGTCAGATTATTTGTTGTAAAACTATCTCCGACGGCAATACTGTCCAATGCAACAAGGCTCTTCCTTGCCACTGACTTATTCTTTATTTCTGATACAGTCGGAGCCTTTACACCTGAGCCTAAGGCTATCTCTACATTTCTAATTGCATCAACCATCAATTTGAGCTCATCTGGTTCCAGTGATGCTTTATGGTCAGGACCTTCCATTGTTTTATCTAAAGTAAAGTGCTTTTCAATTAGCACAGCTCCTCGCGCTACAGCTGCAATAGGAATTGTAATCCCTTCACTATGATCCGAATAACCAGCTCTTAAGCCAAAAGATGCCCCTAGAGTATCCATCGCTCGCAGGTTTATTTCATCCATTGGTGCCGGATATTCCGTTGTACAGTGGAGGATGGTAACTTTTTCTTGCAAAGCAATTTGCCCTTCGGAAGAAGCGTAAGCCTCTCTGAACGCAGTAATAGACGGTTTGGCATTTTTATCTTGAGTTAGACCAAACGCTATGACACTTAAAGCATCTTCTACCTCTGCTAATGTCGCCATTCCCGTAGATAAGATAATGTCACACCCAGTTCTTGCATGCTCTAGTATTAGAGGGGCATTAGTTATCTCTCCAGAGGGGAGCTTAAGAGTTTTCAACCCTAAGTCATTCACTAAAAAGTCTAAGCTCTCAGAGTCAAACGCCGTAGAAAGGAACTCGATACCAATTTCTTCACAATAATCTATCAACTCATGATGCAAATCGTAAGGCAATTCTAGCCTTTTCAGCATAGCGAGTTGCGACTCTTCTCTCTTTGTATTCTCTACCTGATATTCAGCTTGATGTGCAACTTTTGATGCCAAGTTCTTAGCTTTAAATGTTTGAAACTTAACGATATCAGCACCAGCATCCTTCGCTGCATCGATCAGTTTAAAAGCGAGTTCACGACTACCATTGTGATTAACTCCCGCTTCAGCAATTATTACCGTCATAAAACCTACTTAATATCGAAAAATCTTTTGCAAGGATTAAATTTCATCTCTTTAATCATTTTGATAACTTTTTTGCTCGCACAGCCTTGACCGTATGGATTCATTACCACTTCATTAGCTAGCTTATATTGTCTAGAAACTGCCTTCTTAAGCGCTGAAGAAATACTTGCCACTGTAGGCTCAGCATCTATAACACTTTTAGCAGCTAAACGACCTTTCTGTCTCACGCCTATATTAACGGTAGGGACATCAAAAGATGGTACTTCTATAATGCCACTGGATGAATTTCCAATGACGGCCGAGGCATTTTTTATTGCACTAAGGTAACGTATCTGTCCCAATGATGGAATTGCTAGAACTCTATCCGGCTGTGATGCTGCATAAGATTCAAGCATAGGAATTATTCGACGACCACCGTCATCGGCGTTGGGGTATGTCAATATCACTTGGTAGTCTGGATATGCATCTAAAGAATCAAGCAAAGCCTGAAAGCTCTGTTCTGGTTCTTCATCACCCAGTGTTACTGGATGATAAGTCACTACAAAGTATGGTTGCACAAGTTTAAAGTTTAGTGACTCACCTAATTGTTCAAGGTTCATAAAAGAGCCTCTCTTTAGATGATCTAAACCAATTGCACCAATATTTTCAACTCGCTCCGGAGATTCTCCCAGCTGAATAACTCTATTTCTGTATTCCTCCGTCGATGTACCGTGGAGATAGCTAAGCTTGGTAATCGCGTGACGAATTGCATCATCATACGCACCTTCTGTAATCTCACCACCGTGTAGATGAATTACAGGGATCTTCAAAATCATGGCCGTTTGAGCAGCAGCTAATGCTTCAAAACGATCTCCGAGAATAATAAGAACATCAGGATCTAGACGAGATAGAGCATCTGTAAAACCAAGAACCCCTAACCCTATACTCTTGGCGGTGCCTACAGCAGAGTTCGAGGAAAGAAGTATCTCTATTTTTTCGTCAATTTTGAAACCATCATCTTCTATCTGTTTAAAAGTTTCCCCAAACTCTGGTGATAGATGCATACCAGATACCAATATCTGCAGTATTAAACTTGGATCATCTTGGATGTCTTTGAGTAACCAGTACAGAAGACCATACTCAGCTCGTGTGCCTGTGAAGACTGCTACTTTCTTCATTTTACTTTATCTCGATAGGGGTACTTGGAAGGTTAATCAAGTGGGCTTCAATAAATTCAGAATATGTAAGGTCCCCACGTATTGCATTCTCAAACATTGGTAATCTGTGCATGAGTTGCCAAATTGGACGAGTCATAACACCTGAACGATTTGTGTCAGTAAGAACCTGCTCTCTACTTTCCTTATCTGGACAAATGATTGCATTCAACCAGTAGTTTGACTGTGCGTAATCTGGTTCAGTGACAAACTTAAAGCCAGTTCCTTTGAAAAACTCACTGTAGTACTCTGCAAGTTCTCTCTTTTGCTTCAAATACTGTTCGATTACTTCCATCTGAGCACAACCTAGAGCCGCATTCAAATTCGGCATACGGTAGTTAAACCCTGGCTCGTCATGGAAAAACTCATAAGGATGAGGAACTTTCGCTGTTGTTGTAACATGCTTAGTTCTTGCACCTAACTCTTGAGTTTTACATAGAACCATACCACCACCACCAGTAGTAATGATCTTATTCCCATTAAAGCTGACCGCACCAAAGTCACCGATAGTACCTGTATGTTTGCCCTTATAGAAAGAACCAAGGCTTTCAGCGGCATCTTCAACTAAAGTAATCTTCCATTTGAGACAAATGGCAACCAACTCATCGAGTTCTACTGGGTGACCAAATGTGTGCATAGGTACAACAGCTTTAATTCGTTTACCGGTTGTTTTATGAACACAACCAGTCTCAGTTACCTCAGCGTACTCATTTAAGAATTCATCGACTGCTTTAGGACAAAGGCCTAAACTAACTGGTGAGACATCCAAAAATATCGGCTCCGCCCCCATATGGTACAGAGCATTACAGGTTGCCACGAAAGTCAGAGCTTGCGTAATTACAAGATCTCCTCTTTGGACATCAGCCATATACAATGCAGCATGTAATGCTGCCGTGCCATTAACTGTTGCTACTGCTTTAGCCGTCCCAGTATAAGCCTCAATCTTTCGCTCAAAGTCATCAACAAACTTACCAACACTAGAAACAAACGTACTTTCAATCGTTTCCATTACGTAAGATTTTTCGTTGCCATCGAACTTTGGAGAGTGCAATGGAATAAACTCGTTGGTTTTGTAGGTATCCCTAACAAATTCAACAATAGATGTTGTTTTCACTGCTTTCTCCACTTACATCTTGCTATCGAGGTATTTACCCGTTTCTTTGTGTCCAAAATCAGGAATCATTGTAAAGAACAATTCTACAATTTGCTCTTTAGTCCAAGCTTGCTCACCTTTCATCTCAGAAATGCTGTTTTCAAACAAAGTAAGAAGCTCTTGCTTATAAAGAGGATCATTTTTGATAATGCCTAGATTTTCGAATCTAGACATATCCAACTCTTCTTTGTCTGTAAAAAACTCTTCAAAGTCTTTCTCGCCAGTGGTATCACTCGTCGTAAACAAGCATGGCCACTTACCCTGCTCTGGAAGCGTATGTGCTAGTTGACGCGCTTCTTCTTCTGTTTCACACAAGTGAGGCTTATAGCCCAATTGCTCTAAGTACTTCACTGCAATATCAGCAAACGAGATAAGGTGCAAAGCTTCACTCAGTTTCGGAAAGAAAATGTCACGGTTTTCACCAAAGATACAAGACATTAAACATAGTTCACCCGACTCTTGAGGCGTAACAAAGTAGCGTTTGATGTCATTTGGCGCCACGATAGGTTGGCGCTTTTGGATGCGTTGGTTAAATCCGTGCAGCAGCGAGCCATCAGAGAATGCCACATTTGCAAAGCGAGCAGTTGAGATCGTCATTTGCTCACTTTTACGCATCAAGAACATCTCCATAATTCGCTTTGACGCTCCCATCATATTAACTGGGTTTGCTGCTTTATCTGTTGAAACACAGAAGTATTTTTTCGAGCCCGCATCAATAGACTGCTGAATGGTTTTATCTGTATTAAAGACGTTTACATCAATCATACGCATCAATGTATAAGGATCTTTTTCACTTCTAACATGCTTGAGCGCAGATAAGTTCAATACATAGTCAAACTTACCATCGGCTTTTATGAATGCGTCGTACTCTAGAGAACCAATATCCAAAGCAAATGTCTGGAAATCACCATCAATGTAACCAAATGAGCTACGGATATCTCGAACAAGCTCTACCATGTTGTTTTCACTAATATCGACAACATGCAACTTCTTAGGATTACGCTTGAAGATTTCTTTAGTTACAGCTTGGCCAATGGAACCTGCACCACCAAGAACAAGGAAACTGGACTCAGAAACAATGCGTGAGAGTTCTACTTCATGGTTTTCAATATCTTGTGTGAATAAGGCTTCGGTACGGCCAATCAATGGCAATATACTACTCATCTTAAACGTTCCTAACTTGACGTTAATGTAAATTTTTTAACCCTCAGAACTTAATATGGTGAGGGCCAATCGAAAAACTCAAAATAAATCTAGAGAACTTTTCTAGACTGCTCACTCCGTTATAGAGCTGCCTCTTTCTGTGTTCCCAATTCACTTTCCCTTTTTAAAGCGAAGCGAACTAATACCATAACGATACTAAGCACTCCTCCTAAAAGGGTACCTAGAACGCAAATCATCGCACGATTAGGGCCATTTTTAACTTCCGAAACAATAGCTGGGTCAACTGTTTTGAAAATAAATTCTTCTTGAACTTCTGCGAGCATTAAGCTTTTTGTCTGCTCTTCAATAAGTTTGTAGAAAGTACTTTGCATATCCGCAACAGCTGTTTTTTGTAGTTGCGAGTTCAAATAAGCTAAGTTCTGTGAGGTTTCTGCGATAGTTCGCTCTCGCATAACTTTATTGATATCTTCAATCAACCAGTCAACCCACCGTTTGGCAATATGGGGAGAGTAGTACTTAATTGAAACAGTATATAACCCACTCTCTTTATCTTGGGAAACATCGAAAACATCTTTCATAAAGACTTCGTAGGCTTCCTGAGCTGTCGGTTTCGCCCCCCGTAAGCCATCAGGCTCTCTGAGCCACTTGTCTTCATTTACGTCATATAAATCTTCATCGAAGAGCAACTTATCGTTAGTCAAATCCCAACCATTTACAGCGACTAAAGGCACAAGTAAGTTATGTTTCTCAATAAATGTGTCTACGAATCGACGAGACTTCATAACTTGTACTGCTAACTCAGTCTGTGAAGACTCCCCCGCTCCAATGTTCACGCCAGCTAAAGCAGCTAGGCCACCTAGTTGACTAGCCATATTAGATAATCCACCACCATTTGATCGCTCAGTAGGGGAAAGTAATGCATCTGATTTATATATATTAGGTAAACTTAGCGCATAGATTACAGAGCCAACGGCAAAGATAAACGTAATAGCAATAATTATCCATTTCCCCCCCCAGAGGGCTTTGAATAGTTCAACTAAGTCAATTTCATCGTCTACTAAGGTGGAGGTATTTGTAAGAGATGATTGAGGTTCTTTTTGAGGTTCCATTGGGTAAAATCCTAAGGATCTGAGAGACTTGAGTCTACGTAGGCACTTTGTCCATACATTTTTATAAAACTGCGGATACTATAATATGGATACAATTTCCTGCTAAGTACGATATTCAACTCTTAACTGGCAAGCCAAAGTGGGAACGTTACGTCCCCACTCACTATCTTCATATTATTTTAATGCATTAATAGCTACACCAGTTTGATACAGTATCTGCGTTGCAGCTGTCCATGTACTTAACGCATCGCGGTAGTCAGTGTCAATTGGTACGACAATTGTGTCACCAGCCTTTAGCTCTTCTTTATTATTTCCAAACCAGTAGCCAGATGAAGGCTTATAAACAGAACCATCTGCACGTACTACAAAAATACGGTCTTCGTCCGCTTGCTTTTTAGCACCACCAGCTTTATTCAGATAATCATCAACATCGAGTTTGTTATCCAACAAGTAGGTAATTGGAACCTGAACTTCTCCCATGATTGAGACTGTGTTGCGGAAGGTCGGCACAAAGAGGAAGTCTCCATCTTCTAGCATAAAATCTGCTGAACGCTCACCCTTTA
>ERZ1673961.208-NODE-208-length-28794-cov-329.231323_pt1 | contig 28794 bp, 25 predicted proteins | sample MGYA00580189_ERZ1673961 | MGnify/ENA primary metagenome ERZ1673961 (study PRJEB41334, sample SAMN05608105) | rock metagenome | biome: terrestrial subsurface; feature: shale formation; material: shale | place: USA: Pennsylvania ... | reverse complement strand
ATACATCTCATATAAAATAATACTATAAATTATTTAAAATAGTATTTAATTTATAATTATTATCTTAAATAAATTTTAAATTATATATGATGAATGAAAGGAGTTGTTATGAAAATAAAATTACTAATTGGAATCTTTTTCTTATTTGCATTTGTATCTTTAAATGCATATGAGTTAGATGGTGACTTAAAAGTAGAATGGACAGGATATAAAACAGAAAAAAAAGTTGGTGTATCTGGTACATTTAAAAAAGTTGATTTACAGATAAAAAGAAATGAAGATTTTGCTAAGTTTTTAAAAAGTGCAGAAGTCGAAATAGACTCTTTAAGTTTGGAATCTGGTTTGGAAGTTAGAAATAAAAGTATGGTAAATACGCTTTTTTCTTTAAAAAGTTCAGAAAAAATTCTTGCTTTTATTTCAGAAGTTAATACAAATACTAAAAGTTTAACATTGAAATTAACTATGAATGAAGTAACAAAAACTGTTCCTATGAAATATGAAATAAAAGATAAAAAAGTAGTTGCTAGTGGTGTGATTGATATTTTAAATTTTAGCATGAGTGAATCTTTTGCAAAATTTGCTAAAGAGTGTTTTGATTTGCATAATGGGAAAAGTTTTTCAGAAGTTACTATATCTTTTGAGTTACCCTTTAAATAATAGTAAATAACAAGCAGTATATTATTCTACTGCTTGTTAAATTATTTAGATTTTAAGTACTGCCATAAAAGCTTCTTGAGGTACATTAACCTTACCAATAGCTTTCATTCTTTTCTTACCAGCTTTTTGCTTTTCTAAAAGCTTTCTTTTTCTTGTAATATCACCACCATAACATTTTGCAGTAACATTTTTTCCCATTGATTTTACAGTCTCTCTTGCAATAATTGTTGTTCCTATACTTGCTTGAACAGCAACTTCAAATAATTGTCTTGGAATTAACTCTTTTAATGCTTTAATAAACTCTCTTCCTCTTGCTACTGCTTTATCTTCTGGTACTATAATAGAAAGTGCATCTACAATATCTCCTGCAACTCTTACATCAAGTTTTTTAAGATTACCTGGTCTAAAACCTATTGGTTCATAATCAAAAGAGGCATAACCTTTTGAAGTAGATTTTAATTTGTCATAAAAATCCATTACTATTTCATTCATTGGAATATCATATTCAAGTAAAACTCTTTTACCTAAATAGTCCATTTTTACTTGAATTCCTCTTTTTTCATTTACTAGTTTTATTACATTTCCTAAAAACTCATCAGGTACTAATATTGTTGCTTTTACATATGGTTCATAAATTGTTTCTATATAGTTTGGTTCTGGCAATTCTGATGGATTTTGAATCTCAATTTTTTCTCCATCTTTTTTCTCAATTTGATATACAACAGTTGGTGCAGTTGCAATTAAATCAAGATTGAATTCTCTTTCAAGTCTTTCTTTTATTACTTCCATATGAAGCATTCCTAAAAATCCTGTTCTAAAACCACTTCCAAGTGCTGCTGAACTTTCAGGTTCAAATGAAATAGAAGAGTCATTTAATTGCAATTTAATAAGTGCTTCTCTTAAATCTTCAAACTTATCAGTTTCAATTGGATAAAGTCCTGCAAAAACAAATGGTTTAACAGGTTCAAATCCAGCAATTGGTTTTAATGTTGGATTTTTAGCATCTGTCATTGTATCACCAACTGCAATTCCATCAAGAGTTTTAAGTCCAAGAACTACAATACCAATCTCACCTGTTTGTATTTCATTTGTTTTTTCTCTTTTTATTGGGTGAGGGTACATCAAATCAAGTACTGGATGTTCAACTTTTGTGTTCATCATCTTTAATACTTGACCTTTTTTAATACTTCCATCATAAACTCTTACAAGAGCTAATGCACCAAGATAATTATCAAACCAAGAGTCATAAATAAGTGCTTTAGTAGGTGCATTTTCATCTCCATTTGGTGCAGGGACTCTTTCTACAATAGAATCAATTAACTCTTTTACACCAAGACCTGTTTTTGCACTAACTAAATTATGTTCAGTACAATCTAAACCAATAGCTTCTTCTGTCTCTTCTAATACTCTATCTGGATCAGCTGAGGGTAAATCTATTTTATTTACAACTGGAAGTAATTCTAAGTCATTATCAAGTGCAATATAAACATTTGCAATTGTTTGTGCTTCAACTCCTTGAGTTGAATCAACAATTAATAAAGCTCCCTCAGAAGAGGCTAAACTTCTACTAACTTCATATGAGAAATCAACGTGCCCTGGTGTGTCAATAAGATTTAGTATATATACTTCATTGTCTTTTACATACTTTAATCTAACACTTTGAGCTTTAATAGTAATACCACGCTCTTGCTCAATATCCATTGTGTCCATCATTTGAGCTGACAGTTCTCTATTTGTAACAGCTCCACACTCTTGGATTATTCTATCAGCAAGTGTTGATTTTCCATGGTCAATATGTGCAATAATACTAAAATTTCTAATGTTTTTCTGCAAAGTAGCATCCTATTTTATTATATTTTACGCGATTATATCTAAAGTAATGTTATGTAGTTATTAAGTTATTGTAGTTATTAAAAGATAGGTAAACCTATCTTTTAATTATGTTTTTATTTTACGATTGTAGCTTCTACTCTTCTATTTTGAGCTCTACCTTCTTTTGTTGCATTAGTTGCAAGAGGTTTAGACTCACCATATCCATGCCATTTTAATCTTTTTGCATCGATATTATATGCTTTTAATGCATTAACTGTTGAAGCTGCTCTTCTTTCAGATAATTTTTGGTTATATTTTTCTGTACCAATTGAATCTGTATGTGCTTCAATTTTTGCTTTTGTTGATGGGAATGATTTCATAAACTCTGCAAATTTTTTGATTTTTGACTCATATGAGTTATTAATTTTTGCACTATCAAAAGCAAAGTTAATATTTAAATCTGTTTTTAAAGAACAACCTTTTTCATCTACAAAATCACCTTTTGGTGTATTTGGGCATTGATCTTTTGAATCAACTACTCCATCATTGTCACTGTCTAGTTCTACTTTTTTAGCTTGAACTTCTTTTTTAGGTTCTGGTTGAACTTCTTGTTTTACAGGCTCTTGTTTTGTTACATTTGTAGCTTTTTTCCCAAATGGAATTGCTAAACCAAAAGTATAAAGTAAACTATTGTCTCCATGATCAGTTTCAATCATATGTCTTACATCTGTTTTAAATACTAAATCATCACTGATGTTATATCTTAAACCTACACCATAGTTACCAAATAGTCCTGTTTCATTTTTATATGCTTCATGTCCAAATACTTCAACACCAGCACCTATTAAAGTATATAGTGAAGTATTAGTTGTAAGATCATAGTTTTTGATTACATTTGTAAAGATTCTTGAGATTGAAGTATCTCCACCTTTATCATAATCAACATCACCTAAACTTCTTAAAAATCCTAGTTCTATTTGATCAAACATGCTTTCTTCAAGATTAAATCCTAAACTTAATCCACCAACTCCATAGTGATCATCAAGAGTAGTATTTCCCTCAGTTACAACTCCACCAACTAATGGAGTTACTTCATATTTGTAAGAACTATCTGCTGCAAACATTAAGCTTGCACATAATACTGTTGATAATAGTACTTTCTTCATAATTTTCCTTGTTTAATTGTTTCTTATACTATAATAGCAAAAACTTAATGATAATGCATTTAATTGTTCATATTAACTTAATATTTAAAAATCGAGTTAACTGATTCATTATTATGAATTCTTTTTATTGTTTCTCCAATAATTTCTGATGCAGTTAAAACTGTAATTTTATCTGATTTTTGTTTTGCAGGGATTGTGTCTGAGATTACAAGTTCATCTAAAACACCATTTTCAATTCTTTCATATGCTGGACCACTTAATACTCCATGTGTACAACATGCCATAACTGATGTTGCACCTCTTTTTTTAAGTGCTTCTGCTGCTTTAACTAAAGTTCCAGCAGTATCAACCATATCATCAACTAAAATTACATCTTTACCATTTACATCACCAATGATATTCATAACTTCTGCAACATTAGCTTGTTCTCTTTTTTTATCTACAATTACTAAGTCATAGTCAAGTTTATTTGCGTAACTTCTAGCTCTAGCAACACCACCAATATCTGGACTTGCAATAATTGGATTGGCTAGTTTTTTTGATCTAATATATTCTACAAACATAATTGAACCAAATAAATTATCAACTGGAACATTAAAAAAACCTTGAATTTGTGCAGCATGTAAATCAATAGTGATTACTCTGTGTATTCCAGCTTTTTCTAATAAATCAGCAACTAATTTTGCAGAAATAGGAACTCTTGGAGCAGCTTTTCTATCTTGTCTTGCATATCCATAGTATGGTATTACAGCTGAAATTGACTTTGCACTAGATCTTTTTAATGCATCAATCATAATTAATAGCTCCATTAAGTTATCATTTGCAGGAGCACTTGTTGGTTGAATTATAAATACATCTTGTCCTCTTACACTCTCTGTAACTTGAACAGAAATTTCTCCATCACTAAATTTATTTAGCTTAGCTTCACCAATTGGTTCTTTTAAGTATTCTCCAACTTTCTTGGCAAAATCAGGATTAGCTGAGCCACTAAAAAGTTTAAAACATGACATTATTTTTTTCCTTGTGTTGAGTATTTGTTTATTGCGATTTTATCTAAATAGTTCTTACATTGAATTTATATGTATATATAAAAAAAATTTACTTACTAAAAATTTGAGATTTAAGTGTTATTTTAAGGTGTTTTGTAATTTTTTCATATAATTCAAAAGAGGGTGGTTTCTCTTTTAAATTACACAATATTATTTAAAAGCTTTTGTAATCCAAGCACTTCCAATAACTTTTTCATCTATATAAAATACTGCTAATTGACCAGTTGCAACTCCAAATGCTGAATTTTTAAGTTTAATAGTTGCTCTATCATCTTTAATACTTACTTCACAAGGAAGTAAATGGCTTCTATATCTTAATTTTACACCACATTTAAAGTTTGTATCATCAACATACATATTTAAATTATTTGCTTCAACTGCATTTATTTCTAATGACTCTTTTTTTCCAACAATTATAGTATTGTCTTTTGCATTTAAAGATTTTACAAAATGAGGTTCATGTGCACCATGAACAGTAAATCCTCTTCTTTTGCCAATAGTATAATGCATATAACCTTTGTGCGTTCCTACTTCATTTCCCTCTTCATCAAATACAATACCTGGTTGATCTATGTTTGCATGTTTTTTAATAACATCAGTATAGACTGTATCTACAAAACAAATCTCTTGTGATTCATTTTTTTCTGTAATTTTTTTATAAACATCACCTAGTTTTGCACCAAATTTTATAATATCTTCTTTTTTATATGTACTCATGGGAAACATCATAAAAGGTAATGCTTCTTTATCAACTTGTGAAAGGAAATAACTTTGATCTTTTGTTTTATCATCAGCTTCATAAATAAACTTACCATCAGTTTTTGCATAATGTCCTGTTGCTAAATATGAAGCATTATGCTCTTTTGCAAAATCTAACATTTTTCCAAATTTAATTTGTCTATTGCACTTAACACATGGATTAGGTGTAGTTCCTTCTAAATATGAATTTACAAAATAGTCATAAACTTCTTTTGTAAAATCTTTTGTAATATCTAATATATGGTATTTAATATCAAGGTGTTTTGCAACATTGTCTATGTAGCTGATATTTGACTCATGATATCCATCTGTTCTATTATGAAGTTTCAAGTAAACACCCTCTACTTCAAAGCCTTCTTTTTGTAACATGTAAGCTGTAACTGATGAATCAATTCCACCACTCATTCCAACCATGACTTTTTTCATATTCTACCTTTAAAATTTTCTATTTTGAAACTATAAATTTAATAAAGGAATAATCACTGATTCTGTATTGCCTAATTTATAAAGAACTATAAAGTCCTTCATGTTTATAATTAATGTGATATTTAATTTTTGGTTTTAGGCGTATCTTGAAAGGATCGCTTTCTTCCGTATATAAGTTATAATCTTTACATGAATTTAGTAGAAGTTGATCTTGTAAAGATTATAAAAAAGTGAGATTATAGCATATTAATTGTAATTACTGATAAATCCGCCACCTAAACAATAATCACCATCATATAAAACAAGACTTTGTCCTAAAGTTACAGCTCTTTGAGGTTTGTCAAATTCAACAACTACTTTATCATCACTAACTTGTGTTACTGTACAAGCTTGTTTTTGTTGACGATAACGAATTTGTGCCATTAGTTTATCTCCAATTTTAAGAGGTTCTTCAAGTACCCAATGCATATGAGTAGCTTCAACACTTTTACTCATAAGTAAAGGATGATTTGTATCTTGCACAATTGTTAATGTATTGTTTTCAAGGTCTTTTTTTGCTACATACCAAGGTTTATGAATATGGTTTTCACCTTCAGTCTCTTTAATACCTCCAACACCAATACCTTTTCTTTGCCCTAATGTATAACAAATAAGCCCTTTGTGTTTTCCTATTACATTTTCATTTTCATCTATAATATCACCAGGAATAGCTTTTAAATGTTGTGTGATGAATTCATCAAATCTTTGATTTCCAATAAAACAAATACCAGTACTATCTTTTTTATCACTTACTGGTAAATTGTGTTCTTTTGCTATTTCTCTTACTTCTTTTTTAGTTAAATCTGCAAGGGGAAACATAGCTTGTGATAATTGTTCACTTGATAGTGCATGCAAAAAATAGCTTTGATCTTTAGTATTATCTTTTGGTGTGTCTAAAACATAATGGTCTTTATATTTAGCTATTTTAGCATAGTGTCCAGTGGCAATAAAATCTGCACCCATTTTTTTAGCTTCATTTAAAAATACATTAAATTTAATTTCACGATTACATAATATATCTGGATTTGGTGTAAGACCTTTTTTTAAACCTTCTAAAAATACATCAAATACTTTAGTTTTATACTCTTCAACGAAATCTTTACCTTTTACTTCAATTCCTATTAATTCACCTACTTTTTTAGCATCTTCAAACTCTATACGATTAGGACACTGGCTACCTTTAATTCCATACTCCCAATTACGCATAAATAGGCCTTGTACTTCATAACCTTGCTTTTTTAATAGTAAAGCAGTAACTGATGAATCAACACCACCAGACATTCCTACAACTACTTTTTTTTTCATTTTCTACCTTCTTTAAAATAATTGAACAAGAGGTGCTATTTTAAAACTTATATTTAACTCTTTGTTCTATTTTGTTTTTAATTTATTCATATATTTTAAAGGAATAATCACTGATTCTCTATTTGCCCAATCTTTGTGAGGAACAATAAGTTTTTGGGTATTAATTATTTTATTATCAAAAAAGATAATATCAATATCCAAGGTTCTAGGCGCATCTTGAAAGGATCGCTTTCTTCCCAATCTATTCTCTAACCTTTGCATATTTTTTAAAAAATCATTTGGAGCGAGGTTAGTTTTAAGCTCAATTATACCATTTAAAAAATTATTTTGATTTAAAAAACCAAATGGTGGATTTAAAAGTAAAGGACTAGTCATTATTATATCAAATCTTGTATCAGCTTTTAAATATAAGAATAACTTATCAAATCTTTTTTTTACATTACCTATATTCCCCCCAATACCAATAGTAACAAGATATTTTTTGTCTGAATTAACCTTTTTATTGTATGGAAAATTACTTGTATAAAATAGTGTTAAATTATCATCTAATTTTTTTAACATTTTGCTCCTAAATATAAAATTGAGTAAAAAAGTCAAGTTTTAAAAAACTTGATTTTTATAAAATTACTGCTTTTCCATCAATCATGGCAACAGTATCTTCTATTCTTACTCCAAACTCATTTGGCAAATAAATTCCAGGTTCAATAGTAAAGACCATATTATTTTCGATTATTGTATCTGCTTTTGATGTAATCATTGGAAATTCATGTATGTCAAGTCCTACTCCATGTCCAGTACTATGAACAAAATATTTCCCATAACCAGCTTTTGTTATTACATCTCTTGCTAATGCATCTATTTTAGAAGCTTTCATCCCAACTTTTGCATTTTTAATAGCAGTTTGTTGAGCTTTGTATACTAAATCATATATTTTTTGATGTTTTTTATTTTTGAATTTTTGTTCCCTTTTAAAATTAAAACTTTCAAAGTCCACATAAGAAGTACAAGTTCTATCTGAACAATACCTTTTATATTTTATTCCCGCATCAACTAAAAGCAAATCATGTAGTTTTAATCTTTTTTTAGTTGGTAGTGCATGAGGTTTTGCTGCATTTTCATTTATTGCAAGTATTGGTTCAAAACTTAAATTATATTTACCTTGTTGACTCATTTTTTCTATTGCTTTAAAATTTAAAAATTCTTCTTTTTGATTGTAAGCATTTTTTCTTATATACTTAGCAAGAGTTTTAAAACCTTCTCTTCCTAATTTAGCTGCTTTACTTAATATTGCAATTTCATCATCTGTTTTTATGATTCTTTTGAGTTTTGAAAAATTTGCTTCTTGAATAAACTCAATATCTAAATCTTGTACTAACTCAGAATATGCAAAATATGTAAAATCATTTGGATCAAATGTTAACTTTTTAATTTTGCTATCTTTTAAAAGAACTTTGGCAGTTTGGAATAAATCTCTTGATTCAACAACTGTACAATTGTAAGCATACTCTTTTGCTTCAAGTACATATCTAGCATCAGTTAGAAAAAACTTCTCACTTCCTAGACTTATAAAAATAACATTATCACATGAAAAACCGCACTCATAGTAGATTGCATTTTCATTTCTTAGTATATAATTTTTCATAACTCATCTTTCATTAACGTAAATTTTAATATAATCTTATCAAAATTTTATAAAAGGAAATATAATATGAAAATTGCAGTAATTCAAGGACCAAATTTAAATATGTTAGGTGTAAGAGAACAGCATATTTATGGACCTATGACTTTAGAGCAAATCCATGAGCAAATGAAATCAAGTGCTCAACAAAATAATGTAGAATTGGAATTTTTTCAATCAAACCTTGAGGGTGAGATAGTTGATAAGATACAAGAGTGTTTAGGAGAAGTTGATGGAATTATTATTAACCCAGCTGCATATTCTCACACTTCAATTGCAATCAAAGATGCTTTAAGCGCAGTTAGTTTGCCAGTTGTAGAAGTACACATTTCAAATATATATAAAAGAGAAGAGTTTAGACAAAAATCTATTACAGCTGGTGCATCAACAGGAGTTATTTCTGGATTTGGCCCATTTGGATATCATTTAGCATTAATTTCATTAATGCAAATTGTTTCAGAAGTAAAAGCAGTTCAAGAAGCAAATGACGCAAAAGAACAGTAATTATTATGAAAATAATAGCTGCAAAGTGGATAGTTACTTGTGATGAAAACGATAGTATCATAGAAGATGGTGCTATTGTTTATGATAAAACAATAAAAGAGATTGATACTTTTGAAAATATTTCAAAAAAATATCCAAATGAAATAATTGAAAAATTAGAAGATAACTCTGTTTTAATGCCAGGTCTTATAAACACTCACGTTCACTTAGAATTTAGTTCAAATACAACAACTTTAAAATATGGTAATTTCATGTTATGGCTTAATTCTGTTATTGCTTCAAGGGATGAACTTGTACAAAAAGCAACAACAAAATTAATATCAAAAAAACTAGAAATGATGAAAAAAAGTGGTACAACAACTATTGGAGCAATCTCTTCATATGGATTTGAATTAGAAGCTTGTTTAAATTCACCTTTAAACACGGTTTTTTTCAATGAAGTAATAGGTAGCAAAGCAGATATGATTGATACTTTGTTTAATGATTTTAAAGCAAGGTTACAAAAATCTGAAGATAAAAAAAGTGAAAAGTTTTTTCCAGCAATTGCCATTCATTCTCCTTATTCAGTACATCCATTTTTAATAAGAGAAACTTTAAATATAGCAAAGCAAAAAGATTATCCTGTTAGTGCACATTTTTTAGAATCAATTGAAGAGTATGATTGGTTGCATAAAGATGAAGGTGGTTTTTTAGACTTTTTTAAAAACTTTTTAGGTGAAGAAAAAGCTGTTACAAAGCCAATGAGATTTTTAGAACAGTTTAAAGGATTAAAAAATTTATCATTTACACATTGTGTTGAAGCAAGTAATGATGATTTAAATAAAATTGAAGAGTTAAATGCAACAATAAATCATTGTGTTACATCAAATAGAGTTTTAAACAATACTAAACTTGATTTGCGAAAATTGGATAATATTAATTTTTCAATAGGAACAGATGGTTTAAGTTCAAATAACTCTTTATCTATGTTTGATGAACTTAGAAATGTGCTTATGATGCATAGTGAATTTGAGATAAATAGTTTTGCAAAAAAAATTCTAAAAGCAGCAACTATTAATGGTGCAAAGGCTTTAGGCTTAAATAAAGGCACTTTAGCAAAAAATAAAGATTCAGATATAATTGCTATAAAACTTCCAGATGCTATAAAGCATAAAGAAGATATTGCAACTCATATAATTTTACATACAAAATATGTGAAAAAAACTATAATAAGGGGAATTGATGCGTGATTTTTTTAGATTCATGTTTTCACCAATAATTGCTATTTTAGACTTTGTTACTAAATATTTTAAAACAATTGTTTTTTTAACAATAATGTATTTTATTGTATTTGATGCAAATGATTCAACAATGAATAATATGCAAACAGCAAATTTACAAAAAATTGAGTTAAGTGGTCCAATTATGGACTCAACAAAAGTTTTAGAGCAAGTAAATCAAGCAAAAGAAGACAATAATATAAAAGGTGTACTTTTTGTAGTTAACTCACCTGGTGGAGCAGTTGCTCCCTCAGTTGAAATTGCATATGCAATAAAAGAGCTAAAAGAGTTAAAACCAGTTGTAGCATATGCAAGTGGAGTTATGGCAAGTGGAAGTTATTATGCTTCAATTTGGGCAAATAAAATTATTGCAAATCCAGGAAGTATGGTAGGTTCAATTGGAGTTATTTTTCAAGGTGCAAATGTAGAAGAACTTATGCAAAAAATTGGAGTTAAAACTCAAACTGTTAAGATTGGTAAATACAAAGAAGCTGGAACACCTACAAGAGCATGGGAAAACTTTGAAAAAGCAGAGTTAGAAAAAGTTATAGATGATACATATGATATGTTTATAACAGATGTAAGTAGTGCAAGAGGACTTAAAAAAGCAAATCATAAAGAGTTTGCTGATGCACATATTTTTACTGCAAGACAAGCAAAAGCAGTAAAATTAGTTGATGAGGTAGCTACACTATCTTTTGCACAAGATGAGCTTATAAAAATATCAAAAGTTTCAACACCTATATGGAAAAAACAAGATAAGTTTGATAAGTTTATTGATAAAGTTATAAATCAAGCAGTTACAAACTTTTCTATTAGATTTATGGATGGTTTAAAAGCTTATTAATTAAATTTTAAAAGACAAAGAAAAGATAAAATTGAAAAATTTATCTTTTCTTTAATAATTGTGATATAATACACAAAAACCATAGTAACTAACCTATATATTCTTCATAAAACACGAATAATTTTACTTGAATTACTAAGATACCAAAGGTCACATATGTCATTTTCACAATTAGGATTGAATCCTAATATTTTAAAAGCAGTAAAAGAGCAAGGCTATACAAGCCCAACTCCAATACAAAAAGAATCAATACCAGTTATACTAAATCATAAAGATGTTTTAGCAGCTGCACAAACAGGTACTGGTAAAACAGCCGCATTTACTCTTCCATTATTAGAAAAAATGAGTCAAAAACCCAATAAAAAAGGGCAAAAATCTTATATAAAAGCATTGATTTTAGCACCTACAAGAGAGTTAGCCTTACAAGTTTCTGAAAATATACAAACTTATAGTAAGTATCTTTCTTTGAAAACAGCAGTTATATTTGGTGGAGTTGGAATAAGTCCACAAAAAGCAAGTTTGCGAAAAGGTGTTGATATTGTTATTGCAACACCAGGTAGGCTATTAGATCACATGTCACAAAAAACAATAGATTTATCAAGAGTTGAATTTTTAGTTCTTGATGAAGCAGATAGAATGTTAGATATGGGATTTATCCATGATATTAAAAAAGTTGTTGCAAGTATCCCAAATAAAAGACAAACACTTCTTTTTTCAGCTACTTTTTCACCTGAAATTAAAAAATTATCAAATTCATTTTTAGATAATCCTAAATTAATTGAAGTTGCAAGAAGCAATGCTTTATCAGAGCAAGTTTCACAAGTTGTTCATTATGTACAAAAAGATAAGAAAAAAAATCTTTTAGCCTTTTTAATACATACTCAAAAGTGGAATCAAGTTTTAGTTTTTACAAGAACAAAACATGGTGCAAATAAGTTAAGTGAATTTTTAAATAAAAGTAATATTCCCTCATTAGCAATTCATGGAAATAAATCACAAGGGGCAAGAACAAGTGCTCTATGTAATTTTAAATCAAAAAAAATAAGAGTTTTAGTAGCTACTGATATTGCAGCAAGAGGTATTGATATTGAACTTTTACCCCATGTTGTAAATTTTGAATTGCCAAATGTTCCTGAAGATTATGTTCACAGAATAGGAAGAACAGGTAGAGCAGGGAATAATGGTATTGCTTTATCTTTAGTTTGTGATGAAGAGAGTCAATATTTAAAAGATATTGAAAGACTTACAAAAATATCTATTCCTGTAAAAGATATTGAAGGCTTTACTGTTCCTTTATTAAAAAAAGTTAATAAAAAAAGTGATAGTAAAAATAGAACTAATAGAAGAGATTCAAATAAAAAAACTACAACTAATCATCGTAGAAGTACTAGAAGTAGAAATAATAGTAGATAAAAAAAGGCAAGGCTAAAATGCCTTGCCTTTTTTTGTGAAGTATATTTGTTTTATTTTTCAAGTCCAGAAACAAGTTTGTATGTATCATTTGCAATAACAAACTCTTCATTTGTTGGAATAACAAAAATTCTAGCAGCAGAACTATTTGTTGCAATATCTCTAGCTTTGTTTGATCTTTTATTATTTTTAGTAGGATTAATATTTAATCCCATTCCATCAAGTCCAGCACATACTATTTCTCTTATTAAAGCAGAATTCTCCCCAATTCCACCTGTGAAACATAATGCATCTATCCCATCAAGTGCAGCAACATATGAACCAACATATTTTTTAATATTATAAGCAACCATGTCAACAGCTAACCTACATTTATCGTCACCTTCTTGCATACCCTCAAGAACTTCTCTTAAATCAGAAGATTTTCCAGAAATCCCTAAAATCCCAGATTTTTTATTCATCAAATCAAGTGTTTCATTTATTGTCATTCCCTCTTGACTCATCATAAATGAGATAGCACCAGCACCAACATCCCCAGCTCTTGTTCCCATCATAAGACCTTGAACAGGAGTAAGACCCATTGATGTATCTATACATTTTCCATCTAATACAGCAGATACAGATGAACCATTTCCTAAGTGGCATACAATAATTCTTGTATTATGTTTTTTATCTAACATTCCCCTAGCTTCATTTGAAACAAAATAGTGAGATGTTCCATGAAAACCATATTTTCTAATACCATGTTTTGTATATTGGTCATATGGTAAAGCATACATATAAGCATAATCTGGCATTGTTTGATGAAATGCTGTATCAAATACTGCAACATTTGGAATACCAGGCATTAGTTGTTGACAAATTTCCATACCCATAATATTAGCAGGGTTATGTAAAGGAGCTAATGGAATAAGTTTTTTCATTGCATCAATTACTTTATCAGTAACCATAACAGACGATGCAAAATCTTCTCCACCATGAACGGCTCTATGTCCAATTGCTTCAATATCATTAATTGAGTCAATTACTTTACCTTCACCATCAGTTAATGTTCTTAACACAAGCTCAATAGCCTCTTTATGTGTAGGCATTGAAACATCAATTTTTAATTTTTGATCATTTCCAAATTCATGTTTTAAAACACCATCAATTCCAATTCTTTCACAAATACCAGCTGCTAATACATCTTTTGTTATTGGATTCATTAACTGGTATTTTAATGATGAACTCCCTGCGTTTAAAATAAATACATTCATTTATACATCTCCCTCATATAATTATTTGTTATTTTTAATCTTCTACTTGTGTAGCTGTAATTGCAACTAAATTTGCAATATCTTCAACTGAACAACCTCTTGATAGATCATTTACAGGTTTTGCTAAACCTTGAACAATTGGTCCGTGTGCATCTGCTTTTGCAAATCTTTGTACTAGTTTATAACCAATATTACCAGATTGTAAATCAGGGAAAACTAATACATTTGCATTACCTGCAACACTACTTTCTGGAGCTTTTTTAGCACCAATTGTTGGTACAATTGCAGCATCTGCTTGCATCTCACCATCAAATTTAAAATCAACATTTCTTTCTTTTAAAATTGAAACCGCATCTTGAACTTTAGATACAAGTGGATGTTTAGCACTACCCATTGTAGAAAAAGAAAGCATTGCAACTTTTGGATCTAATCCTACAACATTTTTAGCAGTTGCAGCTGTACTTGAAGCTATATCAGCTAATTGTTCAGCATTTGGATCTGGTAAAACAGCACAGTCTGCAAATAAAATCAAGCCATTCTCTCCAAACTCTTTATCTTTAGTTTCCATAATAAATGTTGAAGATACAGTATTTATTCCAGGTGCAGTTTTAATAACTTGAATAGCAGCTCTTAAAACATCTGCTGTAGGTGAATTTGAACCAGCTACTAAACCATCGGCATCTTTTAATCTTACCATCATACAACCAAAAAATCTTGGTTCATTTGTCATGATTTGCGTAGCTTCTTCTTTTGTTAGTCCTTTTGATTTTCTCAATTCAACTAATTCATTAACATAAGTGTCAATATTTTCAAATTTTTTAGGATCAACTATTTTAGCACCATCAATATTAGCTTCACACTTTTGTGCATTTGCTTTTATATTTTCTTCATTTCCTATTAGGATAATATTTGCTGTTTTATCTTCTAAAACTTGCTGTGCAGCTTTTAATACTCTTTCATCTTCACACTCTGGAAGAACGATATTTCTAAGCTTCTCTCTAGCATTATTTTTAATACTATTTATTAGACTCATTTATATATCCTTTATTTATGATTCATAGAAAATTATAGAAGAAAAGTATAGCAATAATATAGCATTAACGTAGCATTTGAAAAAAAATTATATACATTAAATTAGTGATTGTATAATTTTTGTACATGGTTACCAAAAAAGTATAATTATTGCGTGAGATTGGGGTATTTTAAAAAGTTTTAAGTTCCTCAGCAAAAATAAAGTTATGATTGCTGAGTTTATATTTTTATAAATCTTTGGCTAAATTATAAGTATCATTTGCAATAACAAACTCTTCATTTGTAGGTATAACAAAAATTTTTACTTTTGATTTATTTGTATTGATTTCTCTTTTCCCTGTTTGTCTTTTTTCATTTTTTTCATTATCTAATTCAATACCCATAAAATTTAAATTTTCACAAGCTTTTTCTCTAATTATGCTTGCATTTTCTCCAACTCCTGCTGTAAAACAGATTGCATCAAGTCCACCAAGCATTCCTGCATATGCACAAATATATTTTTTGATTCGATTGCAAATCATATCAATAGCTAATATGGCTCTTTCATCACCATTTGTACTAGCTTCAATTACTTCTCTTAAATCAGAACTAATTCCAGATACACCTAAAAGACCAGATTTTTTATTTAAATAATTAACTACATCTTGTGCACTCATTTGTTTCTTTTCCATTAAATAAGAAATAGCAGCTGGATCAATATCACCACTTCTTGTGCCCATTATTAGACCCTCAAGTGGAGTTAATCCCATTGATGTATCAATTGATTTACCATCTTTTACTGCACAAATTGATGAACCATTTCCTAAGTGACAAACTATGACTTTTGGATTGTCTTTTTTTAATAATTTATTTGCTTCTTTTGAAACAAAATGATGACTAGTTCCATGGAAACCATATTTTCTTAAAGCAAATTTTTTATAATCTTCATAAGGTACAGCGTACAAGTATGTACTTGGATCCATGGTCTGATGAAATGCAGTGTCAAAAACTGCTACATTTGGTTTTTCTTTCATTAAGTCCATACAGATTTTAATACCCATAATATGTGCGGGATTGTGTAGTGGAGCTAAAGGAACTAATCTTTCAAGTTTTGTAATTACATTTTCATCAATTATTACAGATTTTGAAAAATATTCACCTCCATGAACAACTCTATGTCCAATTGCATCTATGTCTTTTTCTACTGAATCAATAACTTTGTGAGGTTTTGTTACTAAGGATTCTAAAACTAATTCAATTGCTTCTTTATGTGTAGGTAAATTTACATCTTTTTTAGTTTTAGTTCCATTTGACTCAATTGCTAATTTTCCATCTACTCCAATTCTTTCAGCAACTCCTCTAGCAAATACATCATGAGTTGCATGATTCATAAGCTGAAATTTAAGAGATGAACTCCCAGCATTTAAGATTAAAACTAACATACATAACACCTTTCTTGTAATTTGAAAAATTATATCGAAAGCTTATGTAAAAGTAATGTCTTAATTATGTATATCATTTAATTTTTGCTTGATTTTTTAATTTTAAAAACATCATAGCAGTCATTATTGCATCATTGTATGCATCATGTTTGCCCATTTTTGGTATTTGAAGCTCTTTCATAATAGTATCAAATCTTAAGTCGATATGTCCTTGTGGAATTGTTTCTATTTTCCAGTCGTAATAAATAGCTGAAACCTCCAATGTTTTATTTGGAAGTTTAATACCAATTTTATCTTTAATATATTTATTAACCATAGCAATATCAAACTCTAAAAAGTATCCAACTAGTTTTCTATTTCCTATAAATTCTAAAAACTCTTCAATTACTTTATCAATATTCTCAGCATTTTCTAAATCACATTCTCTTATATAATGAATTTTAATTGAATCTTCTTGTAATTTTGTTTTTGGCTTAATAAATCTAACAAATTTTTTACTAGATACTATTGTATTATTTTTTATAATAACTGCACCAATAGAGATAATATCATCAATTTTCGGATTTAAGCCTGTTGTTTCACAATCAAAACAAACATACTCATCTTCTTTTGGTTTATCAAATAAATATAGATATTTTTTATCTTTTAACTTTTTTTTACTAAAATGATTTTTTATTAAATTATACATAGCTTAACTTATAGTGATACTCTAATTTTTTCTTTAATTTATTAACGATTTTAAAACTATCTTTTAATAAATCTTTTTCCATAGTATTTAAATCCTCAGGATTAACATAATTATTAATCTCTTTACCTGCATCTAGATTCTTTAGATTTGATTTTAATTTTACACTTGCTAAAAAATTAAATGCTTCTTCTAACTCTTTTGAAAACTCATCATCTATGACATTTAACTTGTTTAGCTCTTTAATTCTTTTTATAGTGTTAGTTCTAAATAGTCTATTTTCTAAACTTAATGTTCTAATACTTTGAACAAGTATAAAAATACCACCTCTTTTTATATCTATTTCATTTTTATGTTTTTCATCTTCATTGTTAAATACAAATCCATCAAAGAAACCTAGTGGAACATCAAAACTTGTAATTATTTTTGCAAAATTCATATAAAAACTTTGAGAATTTGAACCAACTTTAAATAAATACTCTTTTAATGAAATAAGAAGATCTCTATCTCCACTTGCACAAATAGCATCATAAAATATTGCAAGATTCATAAAATCATCACCAGTTTTACCCATAACCCAACTATAAATAAGCTCTTTAAAATCACTAAATCTTCTACACCAGTAAGGATTTGATACCATTATATTTCCCTCGCATCTTGGAAAACCAAAATCTACTAATGTTTCAGTAAATTCATTTGCAAAGTTATTGATTTGTTTATCATCTAAGCTACAATCATCAGCAATAATTAATGCGTTATCTTGATCTGTTTTAAGTATTTGTTCAGCTCTTCCTTCACTTCCCATTACAATAAGAGCTGATTTACCTATTAACTCTTTAGGAGCTAATAATTCAAATATTTTATCAATTAGTTTTTTATTTAATTGATTTACTAATTTTGTAATAAAAGCAATTTTTACACCTTTTGCATTTAATGATTTAATAATTTTTAAAAATGATTTTGATGTATCTTTTAATTCTTCCAAAGTTTGAGCCTTATCTATTTCATTTGAAACAGAAAAAGTGTGAGTTGCAAAAAAAGATGAAAGAGATATTTGATCAATTATTCCTACTATTTCATTGCTATTATTTTTTACAACTAATCTTTTTAAACCATGCTTTGACATAATAAGTTGAGCATCAAATAAAAAATCATTTTCATTTATATAAATAAGACCTGAACTAGATATCTTTCCAACACAATCATCAAAATCCATTCTATTTAGTATTACTTTTTGTCTAAAATCAGAATCAGTTACTATATAAATCTCATCTTTTTCATCTTTTAAAAGTAAAGTTGGAACTCTATGTTCTTTAATTGTTTTAGCAGCTTCATAAATTGTTGTGTTAAAGGGTACTATAATAGCCTTATGTACCTTTGCATCTTTTACTTTAGCTATCATCATATTAACTAATTCTTTATTTTTTTCATGAAGAGTATTATTATTTAATTTTTCTGAAATTGATTGGAAAAAATAACTTTCCATCTTTTGATTTTCATGTAAGATTTTTAAAAATACTTTTCTAGGAAGTGCATAGCATATAGTCTCTTCTGTTGTAATAAAGGTATTTTTTGAATAGTTTTCAATTAATGAAATTGGATCAAAAAATTCATTTATAGAGTAAATAGATAATACTTCTTCACTATTTTTTTCTTGGACAATACCTTTCATTATAAGATATAAATTTTCTGGTTTTTTGTCTTTTTCTTGAATAATTTGATTTTTTTTGAAATATACAATATCTAAATTTTGACTAAACTCTTGCATTTGAGTTTTACTTAATTGTTCAAATGGATATATTGTTTTTAAAAAATTAATTTGTTCTTGAATACTCATGCTATCTTCTTTATTTTAAATTATGTAAAAATTATTTAAAGATTAGCATATAAAAAATGATAGAAAACTGAGAATATTATTAATAAATAAAACAGTTATTGTTAAGTTAAAAAGTGTTTCGTTTGGTAAAGTGTTACAAAGAAGCTCAAGCTTCTTCGTAACATTAAAACTTATTAATGATCAACTGCACCCTCAGCACCAAAACCTGTTTCAGCTCTTATACTTTGAGCTTCAAAAGCTTTTTGTTCATCTTTTGCTCTTTGAGAATTATCAGTAATTGAGAAAAACCAAATTGCAATAAATGCAGTTGTTACAGAGAATAGTGCAGGGTATTTATAAGGAAAGATTGCTTCTTCATTTCCTAAGATTTCTACCCAAACAATTGGTCCTATTATAACTAAAATAACAGCAGTTAATAAACCAATAAATCCACCAATAACTGCACCTCTTGTTGTAAGTTTTCTCCAATAAATTGATAAAAACAAAATTGGAAAGTTTGCAGATGCAGCAATAGCAAACGCAAGTCCTACCATAAAGGCAATATTTTGTTGCTCAAATGCAATACCTAAAATAACACCAATAATACCAATAATAATAACAGCTCTTTTAGAGATTTTAATCTCTTGCTCTTCTGTTGCATTAGGATTAATAACAGATGCATAAATATCATGAGAAATAGCACTAGCACCTGCTAATGTAAGACCAGAAACAACTGCTAAAATTGTAGCAAAAGCAACAGCTGAAATAAATCCTAAGAATACATTTCCACCAACCATATGAGATAAGTGAATTGCAGCCATATTATTTCCACCAAATAGCTTGCCATCTACAAAATATTGTGCACCTGCATCTGAGTTTAAAAATACAATTGCTCCAAGACCAATTACAGCAATTACTAGATAAAAATAACCAATTAATCCAGTAGCATATACAACAGATTTTCTAGCCTCTTTAGCATTTCCAACAGTAAAGAATCTCATAAGAACATGAGGAAGCCCAGCAGTACCTAACATAAGTGCCATACCAAGTGAAATAGCTGAAATTGGATCAGAGATAAATCCACCAGGAGCCATAATAGCTTGTCCTTTTGTATGTGTTTCAACAGCTTTAGCAGCTAATGCTTCAAAACTAAATCCAAAGTGACTTAAAACCATAAATCCCATAAAAGAAACACCAGATAAAAGTAATATAGCTTTGATAATTTGAACCCAAGTAGTTGCTAGCATACCACCAAAAGTAACATAAATAATCATCATTACACCAACTAAAACAACTGCATACTCATACTCTAAACCAAACAACACTTGAATAAGTTTACCAGAACCTACTATTTGTGCAATAAGATATAAAATAACAACTGAAAGTGAACCAAATGCAGCTAGCGTTCTAATCTCTTTTTGACCTAATCTATAAGCCGCAATATCTGCAAAGGTAAATTTACCTAAGTTTCTTAGTTTTTCAGCCATTAAAAATAGAATAACAGGCCAACCAACTAAAAATCCAACTGCATAAATAAGACCATCATAACCACTTAAATATACAAGACCAGAAATACCTAAAAATGAAGCAGCTGACATATAATCACCTGCAATTGCCATACCATTTTGGAATCCGCTAATTCCACCACCTGCTGTATAAAAATCACTTGCAGATTTTGTTCTTCTAGCTGCCCAATATGTAATACCTAATGTACCCATAACAAATACAAAAAACATAATAATTGCTGGAATATTTAATTCCCTTTTTGTTGCCTCAAAACTTGCATCTCCCGCTGCGAAAAGTGAGATTGCAAATAGTGTTGTTAATAATATTAAAATTCTACTCATTATAACTCATCCTTTACATCTTCTTTAATCTCATTTGTTAAATCTTCAAACTCGCCATTTGCTCTTCTTACATAAATTAAAGTTGTAATAAAACTAATTATAATAATTCCCGCTCCAATAGGATAACCTATTGTCATAACACCATCTCCAGTTTTGATTCCCATAATGCTTGGATTAAATGCAATTATTAAAATATATGCATAAAACATTACTAAAACTAAGATTCCTAACTTTAGTGCAAAACCAGTTCTTTTTGATACTAGTTCTTGATATTTTGGGTTAGATTTTATTTTTTCAACTAACTCATCATTCATACTTTCCTCCTAAGTTTAGTGAATAATTTTATACTAATTAGCCTAATTGTAAAACTATCTAAAGTACCTTAAAATGGACTTCGTAGCATTAAAATAGCATTGGCTATCTAGTATTTGATTATACATATAAATAATGTTTTGTGCTAGAAGTGAGTAGGGCTTTAAGTGAAATTTAAACCTGTAAAGGAGTATGAGTAACTTTTTGTAACTAAAGTGTATTAATTGTGTAAAAATGTATGTTTTATTAGTTGGTATAAAATGTAGTTTTTGCTGGAGTTTTATCTTTTAATTTCAAAAATATCATTGAAGTCATAATCGCATCATTTAGTGCATCATGTTTTCCAAGCTCTGGAATATTTAACTCTTTCATGATTGTATCAAATTTTAAATCAACAAATTCATACTCACTTGAACGCTTTTTTGTTTTATAATACATTGATGATACTTCAATACTTTCATTGGGGAGTTTTATACCAATATATTTTTTTGTATATTTAGAAATCATTGCAATATCAAACTTTATGTAATATCCCACAATTGGTCTTGAGCCAATAAACTCAAGAAGTTTTAATATTGCAATTTTTGGTTCACATGCATTTTCTAAATCAATTGGTCTTATTTGATGTATTTTAATTGATTCTACATTTACATTAGAAGAGGGCTTTACAAATATATTGAAATTCTTTCTAAAAATAACCTTGTTATCTTTTATTAATACAGCACCAATAGATAATATTTCATCTTTTTTGGGTTTTAATCCTGTTGTTTCACAATCAAGGCATATATATTCACCCTTTGGTGGTTCATCAAAAAGATATAAATAGTTTTTATCTTTTAAAGCTTTTTTTTGAAAATATCTAATTAAATTTTTAATCATTACAAAATCTTATCAATTTTAAATGAGTAGATAATAAATTTTTTAAAAGCGATTACTATTTTAAAACTATCTTTTAGTAAATCTCTTTCAATTTTACCAAGTTTATGTGTATCAATCTCATTGTTTATTTTTACTTTATTATTACTTTGTTCCAATTGTGATTTTAATCTTAAAGTACTCAATACTTCAAAAGCTTCAATTAGTTCATTTGCTAATTCATTATCAATAACTTTTTTATCTTGTAAAATTTTAATTCTTTTAACTGTTGTTGTTTCTCTTATTTTTTCTCTTAGTGCTAAACTTCTAACTCCTTGTACTATTGGAAAAACACCAGTTTTTTTTATATCAATTTGGTGTGTTTTTGTCATAAAGTTTGCTATTGTATTTGGAGTATCAAAGGTTAAAGTAGCTTTTGCAAAATATGCTAAGAATACATCTTTATCATGAAGTTTATTAAATAAATAATCTTTTAAATTTATTAATAACTCCTTATCTCCTGCAACTGCAAAAGAGTCAAAAAATATTGCTAAATCCATGTAATTTTGCATATCTGGTGCTTCAATCCATCTCTTTGTTTCTTTTTCATAATCTTTTACACTTTTACACCAAAAAGGATTTGAAACCATAATATTACCCTCACATGGTGGGTATCCAAAATCTATTAAGGTTTTTGTCATACTATTCATATATGTTCTATATTGTTCAACATCCACATCATTTCTAATAATAAGTGCATTATCTTGATCTGTTTTGATTATTTGTTCATTTCTTCCCTCACTTCCCATAACCATAAAGCAAGCATCATTTTGAAGATTTTTAGGAACAATAAGCTGATATAGTTTTTTATAAACTTTTATATTTAATTGACCAATTAAATTTGATATATGATTGACTTTTACACCTTTTGATTGTAATGCTTTTATAATATTCAATAAATCACTACTAGCAGATTTTAAATCTTTGAGTGTTTTTGCTTTTTTTATTTGAGTATCAACAACAAAAGTATGGTTTGCAAAATGTGAAAGTACATCAAGTTGTTCTAATATTCCTATTAGTTCATTTTTACTATTTGTTACTCCAACTCTTTTGATACCTTTTTTTATTAATAGTGTTAAAGCTTCAAATAAATAATCATCATCTGATACTGTAAGTAGAGGAAAAATTGCAATATCTTCAACATTTATTGATAAATCTCTTCCTTTTAATAAAACTTCCATTTTAAGTAGTGAATCTGTAATTATTCCATATTCATTATCTTTTTGTACAATTATAGTTGAAGTTTTAAACTCAATTGATTTTGCAATTGCATTTGTTAATGTTGTTTTAGCTTGAACAATACATGGTTCGTGAATTAGTGTATCTTCAACCCTTGCAATCATAAAAGAAGATAATTCAGATGTATATTCTTTTGTTTTTAGTGTTTGAATTTTGTTTACTAAATTGTTTAAGAAAAAATCTTTAAACTCACTATTTTCTTCAATAAGTTTTAAAAAAGTATTTCTTTCAAGTTCATAACATATTAAATCTTCTTGAACTTTAAAAGTACTTTTAGTGTTTGAATATATAAGTGAATTAGCATCAAAAGAGTCTTCATGGTGATAATCCATAACAAGCTGATCATCTTTGTATTCATGAACAGATCCTTTTATAATAATAAAAAAGTAGTTTGGAATATTTTCAGGATTAATCAAAGTTGTGTCTTTAGGATAGTAAGCTATATCCATACTATTTATACAAATATCCATTTGTTGTTCACTTAATACTTCAAATGGATGAATTTTTGATAAAAATGCTTGTTGGTCGCGAAGACTCATCTTTTATCCTTTACGTAGCACTTTTTAATACTGATTTTATATATTATAATATATAAATAAATAGCATTAAAAAATACTATAAAAAGCCGGTTAGTACCGACTTTTTAATAATTTAGTGATCATGCGCTTCACCAGCTCCTGATGGAATTCTGATGTTTTCTACAATCTCTTGCACATGTGCAGGTGGTTCTGGTGTCATTCTTGACACTATAAATGCTACTATTAAGTGTAACACAGTACCCACTGTACCAATACCTGTTGGAGCTATTCCTAAGAAATAGTCTGCTTTATCTCCACCTAGGAATACAAAGTAGATTATGTATCCAAATGTGAATATAAGCCCCGTTAAAATACCAGCAATCGCACCTTCTTTATTCATTCTTTTATCAAATATTCCAAGAATAATTGTTGGGAAGAATGCAGCTGCTGCTAAACCAAAGGCAAATGCAACAACTTGTGCAACAAATCCTGGAGGATTTATACCCAAATACCCAGCGACACAAATAGCAGCAATTGCAGAAATTCTAGCCCACATCAACTCTGATTTTTCTGTAAGTTTAGATTTTCCTGTTTCTTTATCTTTAAATATTACTTGTCCCATTAAGTCGTGAGATATTGCTGAAGCAATTACAAGTAATAAACCTGCTGCTGTTGATAATGCTGCTGCAAGACCACCAGCGGCGATAAATGCAATTACCCAATTTGGTAAATTGGCAATTTCTGGGTTTGCAAGAACCATAATATCTCTATCAACATAAAGTTCATTGTGTAAACCATTATTTTTTGCTAACTCTTCTTGAGTTGGTGCACCTTTACCATTAGTTGTAACTCTATTACCAACTTCTGATCTTTCATCTTCTACAAATTGAGGTTTACCTTTTGGTCCATCAAAAGCTGCACCACTTGCGTATTGGATTTTTCCATCGCCATTTCTATCTGTCCATGCAATTAATCCACCTTGTTCCCAAGTTCTAAACCAATTACCATCATTTTTACTACCATCTGCATGTGATAACTCACCATTAACAAAAGCTTTATAATCAACATTTTGTACATTTTTGATTAAGTTTACTCTTGCAAATGCAGCAACTGCTGATGCTGATGTATACATAATTGCAATAAATACTAAAGCCCATCCAGCAGATACTCTAGCATCTTTTACAGTTGGAACTGTAAAGAATCTTACAATAACATGTGGAAGTCCTGCTGTACCTAACATCAAAGCAGTCGTTAGCATAAACATATTCCATAAGTTACCTGGCTCTGTATAAGCTGTAAATCCTAAATCAGTTATTGCACTATCTAAGGCATGAAGTAAATATGTTCCCTCTGGAATAACTTTAACTCCATTATCAAATGCAAATGTTGTTTGTCCAAAAATACCTAATTGAGGTAAAAATGTATCAGTTACTTGTAATGAAAGAAATATTGCAGGAATAGTATATGCAAAAATCATTACTACATATTGTGCAACTTGTGTATAAGTAATACCTTTCATACCACCAAGTACTGAATAGAAGAATACAATAACCATACCGATTATAACACCTGTGTTTACATCTACTTGTAAAAATCTTGAAAATACGATACCAACCCCTCTCATTTGACCAGCAACGTATGTGAAAGAAACAAATATTACTGCAATAACTGCAACTGTTCTTGCAACATCAGAGTAATATCTATCTCCTACGAAATCAGGAACTGTAAACTTTCCAAATTTTCTTAAGTATGGAGCTAAAAGCATTGCAAGTAAAACATATCCACCTGTCCATCCCATTAAGTAAGCACTTGCATCACTACCAATAAATGCAATAATACCTGCCATTGAGATAAATGAAGCAGCACTCATCCAATCTGCTGCTGTTGCCATACCATTTGCTACTGGGTGAACCCCTCCACCAGCAACATAAAAGTCTTTAGTTGAACCCGCTTTTGCCCATAGTGCAATACCAATGTAAATAGCAAAAGATATACCTACAAAAAGGTAAATTAACGATTGTAATTCCATATTCTTATCTCCTACTCATTTACGCCATATTTCTCATCAATTTTTGTCATCGCTCTTACATAAACAAAAATTAAAATAACAAATACATATATTGCACCTTGTTGTGCAAACCAAAATCCTAGCTTAATACCACTTATTTCTATTGTATTAAGTTCATTAATAAAAATGATTCCACAACCAAAAGAAACGATAAACCAAACTACTAATAGTTTTAAAATAGTAGTAATGTTTTCTTTCCAATAAGCTTGAGCTTTTTCTGGACTCATATTCTCTCCTTCATAAAGTTTATACTAACAAATAAATTGTTTAGTCATCCAACCTTGAAAGTATAATAGCTATATATAGCAAAAGGGTAGCAATTAATATAAAATGTAAAAAAAATGTATTTTATTTTTTGAAGAATGGTCTAAAAAGACCATTTTATGGTAGATTTAAACAGAATAAAATCTGTCTATTTTATATCCTAAACCTCGAATATTTTTAATAAAGTCTTCTTTTAAAGCTTTTTTTAACCTAGAAATTTCTGCTCTAATAGTAGGATTGTCAATATTTTCTCCATCCCAAATATCAATTCTGAATCTTTCAAAGTCAACAATCATATTAATATTTAGTGCTAATATATGAATTATTTCTGATTGTTTTTTTGTTAAAGTTTGTGGTTCTCCATTGAAGTATAAGGTTTGTGTATCTTTTGAGTAAGAGTAGTGTTCACTAAATCTTATATGAGAAGTATTTTTTTGATCTTTTTTAAGTATTTGATTTATTTTTATACCAAGTTCACCTAAATGAAAAGGTTTTTTAAGATATTCTCTGCACCCAAGGTTATATGCTTTTGTAATGTCTTCAATATCTACTAAAGCACTAATAAAGATTGTTGGAACATATATTTTTTTTTGATTCAATTCTTGAAGTATTTCAAATCCATCTTTTTTAGGAACATTTATATCTAAAATTAGTAAATCATATGATGAATTTACATTTTCAATAACTTGTTGTCCATCAGTGAAACTTTCAACCATGTGTCCAATATCTTTAAGATATTCACTTATTGCATTATTTAACATTAATTCATCTTCAAGAAGTAGTATTTTCATTTATTTTAAACCTATATGTAAATTTTGTCTCTTGTTCATTTGAATCTAATTTGATTATAACAAAGTTTTTATCACATATCTCTTTTACAATCCTTAATCCAAGTCCAAACCCACCACGCGCATTGTTCTCTCTATAAAAATCATTGAAAATTTTGTTATTATTATCTATTTTTTCAGAAGAAGTTTTCACTTCAAACTCTATATGAATATCATCTATATACATTAGTTTTATATATATAGGAGATTTTGCATATGAATATTTTATTGCATTAGATAAATTATTATCTATTATTCTTTGAAGCTCAGTTTTGTTAAATTTTATATATATATCTTTTTCAATATTAGTAATAAAAAATAAAGAGTTTGATTTTGCAATCTCTTCAAAAAAATTAAGTCTTGCTTGTAAAACTTCTGAAAAGTTTAAATAAGTTTTTTTATATTCAACTCTATCTTTTTTTATCATAAAAGATAAATCGTCGTATATATATTGTATTATTTTAGCTCCTGATTCAATATTTGTAACATATGAATTATCAGGTATATTTCTTTTTAATAAATCAATATTTGTTTGTATGATTGCTAAAGGTGTATTTATCTCATGTACAGAGTTTTTTAGAAATTGCTTTTGTGATTCTATTAAGTTTGTTAACTCTTTTGTTTTCTCTTCAACTTTAGATTCAAGATTTTTATTTATATCTTCTAATAAATGTTTTTTATATTTTATGCTAGTTAAAGTTTCATTTGCATAATTTACAATAGTTCTAAATTCTGAAAATGATATTTTATCTTGATTAATTGGTTTTTCATCAGTTTGTGATCTTTTAAAGTATTTTCCAATTTCTCTTACTTCTTTTGCAATAAGAATTGTTGCATTTTTATATATAAATATCGAGTATAAAACTAACATAATAGTAAGTGAAGTTATTTGCAAAGTTGAATTAGATATTTTTTGGTCATACTCTCTTTCTTTCTCTTTTACAAGTTTTTTGATTTTATCTAAATATACACCTTTTCCTATTGTCCAATTCCAAGGTTTATATGACATAGCAAATGAAATTTTATTTACCTCTTTTTTTAATTGAGGCTTATACCAAAGATATTCTACAAAACCACCATTTGATTTTTTTGAAATTTTGATTAATTCTTTTATAACTTTTGTTCCATTTTTATCAGTAAACTCGTATAAGTTTTTTCCTGGTTTACCTACAGGATAGTATATTGATTTTCCACTAAAATCATAAATGAAAGTATAATCATTTACATCATTTTGATTTTTCATTTTGTCAATTGCAATTATAATATCTTTTTTTATTTCATCTTGGGTTTTTATATTGTTATATTTTTCATGATAAAACTTAATAAACTTCATAGTATTGGCTATATCTTGTCTAATTAAATCTTTTTGTTTAGTTGTATAGCTCTCTTTTATGATTTTTATTTTCGCTTGAAATTCATTAAAAGTGTTATCTATAATAGTTAGTGTAAAAAATGAGATCAATATAATAATAAATAATATACTATAAACTATTAATTGATAAAGAGATTTTGCTCTAATCAAATTACAATCCTTACATGTAAAGCTTATGTATATAAATGGTATCTTATTTTTTATTAAAAAAAGTATTATTAGGAAAAAAGATTGAGAAAAATAAAGTTTGTGTTTCTAAGTGGCGCGGTTGACGAGACTCGAACTCGCGACCTCCTGCGTGACAGGCAGGC